>JAEHJW020009845.1_pt1 | contig 18803 bp, 23 predicted proteins | sample 9271431 | NCBI WGS metagenome assembly JAEHJW02 | reverse complement strand
GAAGAGAAAATAATAAAACTGCAAGAAAAGTAAATTTTAGATCAGATTGATGATGAATTAAATAGTATTGATACAAAGTATTAAGTTAAAATATTTTAGGAATTTAAATATAAGATTGGTAGAGAAAATGTCAGCTATAATTAATATTATTAATAGACCATTTGTTTATATTAATAATTTTTATAAATTAAATAATTATTCTTCTTATATAAAATCTGGGAAATTTGATCTTAATGGCGTTGAAATAAAGATAGAAAGTCAGGATACCCTTCAAGCCATCGCTTATTGTCATAATACCGGAGAAGAAAATACTGGAATAAATAAAATTTGTTATTATGACTGTTTAGGAAATAGATCAGCTATTACTATTAAATCATATCAATTGTGTCCTATTTCTATAGATTCAGATAATATAATTTATAAAGATGAATACGAATATTAAGTTGTTAAAATTTTAATTATTCTCTCTAAATTATCGTGATATTTCCGCCACATTTTCCATAAGGTAGGTTATAGAACTTTTTTAAGCCACTACTTTTTTTAATTATTTTTTAGTTTCTAAAAATTTCAATAGAGTTTTTTTTTGAGCAATTTAAGGTCACTTTATTTAATGACCTTAAATTAGAACTAATTTATGAAAGAAATGTGATATAATGAGTATGAAAGATATATCACATTTCTTTCATTAATGCAAGGTAGATTATATGAGTAAAATGTTTGAACGCCAAAAAGCACTATTATTACGTCAACCTCCAAAAGAAGCGGTACAATCAAATCCTGTCACAGTTCATCATACTCCTTTTCAAAACGTCAATTTACTTTTAGTACAGCAGCAAAAACAGGAACAACATAGACAAGAATTACAAAGACAGCAAGAAGTTATAGAACAACAAAATCAAGCTCAATTAAAAGCCGAACAACAAAAATTAGAGCTACAAAGGCAAGAACTATTGAAGCACGAACAACAAAGACAAGAACAATATAAATTAGAACTACAACAACAAAGGCTAGAGCAACAAAAATATATAGAGATACAACGAGAAGAATTAAGAGAAAAAGAAATAGCCAATAAAAAACTTGAAGAAGAAAGACATGATAAGTTAAAACTAGAATATGAAAGGTTAGAAAAAGAAAAATTAGAAGATGAGAGAATAGAAAAAGAAAGAGTAGAAGCAGAAAGATTAATAAAAGAAGTTGAAGAAGAATCAATTGAAGAAAAACAAGAGGAAGAAGAAGACGCCCATGAGGAAAAAGAAACTGATTTTAAATCAAACATCAGCTCTCCAATAATTTCTCCAGCTATAAAATTAGATGATTTATTTAAAACTGATTCCGATGAAGAATTTGTTAAAATTACGGGAGAAGGATCTACTGAAGATTTTGAATTTATATAATTTTAATAGAATTTCAACATTATGTTATACTATTAATAATAATTTTCAAAGGTCTACTATGCAAAAACTATTAATAGTATTAGCTATCACTCTATTGTCTTGTCAAACCTTAGCAAACTCATCAAAAACCAATTTTTATTTAAAAGGAATGATTGGTTTAAATAAAATGAATGAAGCTATAGAAAAAAATACTCAAACAAGTTTTAATTTAAAACAAGAAGCAATTCCATCGCCATTTGTTGGTTTAGGAGTTGGTTATTATATTAATGATAAAATTAGAACAGATTTAACTTTTAACTATTATTCACCTTTTTTTATTACTGAATCCGCTAATTTTAATTATTATAATGCTGACGAGAATATAAATGTTGTTGGTGGTAATACCGTAACTAGAAAAGCTCTTATTAAATCTATAATGTTAAACAGTTATTACGATATTATTAATAAAAAGTCTTTTGCAATTTTTATAGGAGCAGGAATTGGTTCATCCCATATTAAAGAAAAAGTTAGCACCTTATCTTCCGGTAATATCAGTAACGATCAGCAAATAATAAATTTTCCGTTAGATGTAGTTACTTCTAATACAAAAGTCACTAATAATTTAGCCTATTCTTTTACTATTGGGACCGCCATAAAAGTTTATTCTAATATTAATCTTGAACTAGCGTATCATTGGAAAAACTTTGGTAAAACTAATCCACAAAAAAATATTAACGGCGATATACCAACTCAAAATCATTATAAAGGGCATAATATTTCAGTAGGAATAAGACTAGATATTTAATCTAGTCTTTTTTGCTAGTACTACCATTGTAATTAGATTCAAATCTTTTACCAAAATTATCTAAAGAGGTGGCTATTAATTCTTCTAATTTCTGGAACATAGCAAATGGCATTGAAGCGTCTCCACTTTTCCATCGATTCCAAGTATTAGATCTAATATCTAATTTTTTTAATATATCAGTTGTTTTTATTTTCTTTGCGCGTCTAATCTTGTCAATTTCATATGATTCTTTACGTGTTAATAGAATTCTAAGCATAAATAACTTTCTAATTTTCTTAAGTATACAACCAAATACAAATTATGGCAAAAAAACTTGAAATTAATATAGATGAGTGGCAAAAAAAGATAGATATTCTAAAAGCTGAATTTTCTTTACATGAATTTTTAAAGCAAGCATGGCCTTTTATAGAAGGAAAAACTCCTTTTATTGATAGTTGGCATATTCAAGCTATTTCTGAGCATTTAGAAGCTTGCTTTAATCGAGAAATTCGTAATTTGTTAATTAATGTGCCTCCAAGAAGTAGTAAACCCGTGGGACAAGATAGCTTACTTCAACGACAAGACGGTTTAAGAATTCCTATAAAAGATATAAATGTTGGTGATTATATTCTAACAGGTGAGGGAAGATTCAGGAAAATTTTAGCTAAACATTGCCAAGGAGAGATGCAAGGATATTTAATAAAAACTTTTGCAGGAAGAGAAATATTTGCAGAAAACACTCACCCATTCTTAACTACTGAAGGATGGAAAGAAGCGCAAAATTTAAATATTACTGATACATTAGCTACAACTGCTACTAAAGAAATATCAGGTAAACATATGATTCCTGAAGAAGCTAGACTTTTAGGATATTTTATAGGAGATGGAAGTGTAGTAGGTACACAATGTACTATTACTTGTGCAGATGAATTAGAAACAGAAGATATTCTCTATTGCGCTGCAATCCTTGGATTTACTGCTAGAGCATTATCTTATCCTAGAAATACTAATAAAACATTAAAACGTATTGCTCTATCAGCTGGAAAAGAGAAACCAAGAGAGTGGATAAAATCACATGGTTTGAACAATAAAAATTCTTATACAAAAAATATCCCTATAGCTATTTTTCAAGCAGATAAAGAAGCTATTTGTAATTTTATAGGTGCATATATTGCTTGTGATGGTTCTATTCTACAAAGAAAAAGAACGGATATAAAAGTTGAGATTAGTAGCGTTAATAGAGAGTTATTAGTAAATGTACAACATTTATTAAATAGATTTAATATCAGAACAAGTATTCGTACTGCTATTATAAAATTAAAAACAAAGAAACAGGGAGATTGTTATACATATTATAAATTAAGAACATGTGAGCAAGATGATGTTCATGAACTTGCAAAAGTAATCCCAATTTATGGAATCAAACAATCTAGATTATTAGCGAAATATCTACCGAAAGTACGATTTGATTCCAAATATACAAGAGATCCTATTACTTCTATAGAATTTGGGACAAAAGAAATATGTTATTGTTTAGAAATTGAGGAAGATAAAACATTTACTGCTAATGACCTCATTGTACATAACTCTTCTTTAATTTCAGTAGCATTCCCAGCTTGGGTTTGGATCCGTAATCCAGAAGAAAAATTTATGTATGCTTCCTATGCCGGCTCACTTGCTACCGAGCATTCTTTAAAATGTAAGAGACTTATTGAATCAGATTGGTATAAAAAAAGATGGGGATATAAATTTCAATTAGCCAAAGACCAAAAAGCCAAAAGTTTTTATGAAAATAATAAGACTGGTTATCGTATCTCTACTAGTGTTGGAGCAGCTTCTACCGGCAAAGGAGCTAGTATGCTTATTGCAGATGATCCAAATTCTGCTCAAGAAGGAGCTAGTGACGTAAAAAGAGAAAGTGCTAATAGTTGGTGGGATCAAGTCTGGTCTACCCGTCTTAACAACCCTAAAAAAGATGTCCGAATTGTTGTACAGCAAAGAATCCATGAAAAAGATATATCCGGGCATATCATGGCCAATGATGATGCTAACGAATGGGTCAAGCTAATCATTCCTATGGAATTTGAAGAAAAAAGAAGAGCTAGAACAATAGTACTTCCAACCACCGAGGGGCAAATATGGGAAGATCCAAGAGTAAAAGAGGGGCAATTGTTAGCGGAAGAAAGATTCTCTGTTAAAGAAATTAATCGCTATAAACAAGATCTTGGTGCTTATGGTTATGCGGGTCAATATCAACAACGCCCCGCTCCCGAAGAAGGCGGAATCATTAAAAAGCCATGGTTTCAATGGTGGAAAGACACTACGCCGCCTCAAATTGAGTTTGTTATTCAGTCTTGGGATACTGCGCTAACAGCAAAAGATATGTCTGCATACTCAGCTTGTACGACTTGGGGCGTATTTTTTGATGAACACTATATAGAAAATCTAATACTTCTTTCTATGTGGCGTGATAGGTTAGAATATCCAGAACTTAGGGAAATGGCTAAGCGAATTTATTTTGATTATCGTGATACCAGTATGATGCGAAATCCATCATTTAAAGGCAGACCTGTTGATATGTGCTTAATTGAGGCTAAAGCTTCTGGTGATCCTTTAATTCAAGATTTAGCTGCTGCTGGTATTAGAGCAGTTCCGTTTGTACCTAATAAATATGGCGATAAAATCCAAAGAGTGCGTTTAATTACTCCTTTAATAGAGGGTGGTAGAGTATGGCTTCCTGCAAAACCACCAAATTATGATAGGTTACTGCCTTTTGCTGATACCTTTATAGAATCAGTTGCTACCTTTCCTAACAGTGAATCAAGAGATTTAGTTGATACTATGACGCAAGCTCTTCTTAAGCTAAAAGAGGGTAAATTCTTGTTAAATCCACGTGATGAAAGGCCTATTACTGCTTCTCACAAAGAGATAAAAGTGTACTAAATGTAGTAATTTTACTATTTAAAGGTATCAACTATAAAATTATCTAAAATATCTTTAATGCCGTCGCTACTTTTAGCTAATTTATACTTATCAAGATAAAGAATCGGTAAATTTTTCTTTTTAAATACAGTTTGATCATCAAAAGGGACGTCACATATAGCTATGATAAAGAAAATAGGTAGTTCTTTGTCGATATTTGCTGTACGAGGCTGAAATATATTTCCTAACATTTCCTTATGTTCTTTAATAATTATTTTAGTTCCTACAATAATTAGGTTTTCTTCTTCCCTTAAAACAACGTACTTATCAAGCTTTTTGAGTTTCCCAAGAAATTTCTCGAATATTTTAAACATGTGATACAATTTTTAAAAGTTTAAATATAACTGCATTTATTATAGATGAAAACTATAGATGATGATATCAGAAAAATTGAAGAACTAGAGGATGGCTCTAGTGTTTATGAAATTGGTAAACTTCCTGAAGAAGAAAACCCAGAAAATTCATTTTATGATAATTTAGCGAAAAACTTTCCAGAAGATGGCAGAAAAAAGCTAGCAACATTTTTACTTGAAGCAATCGAAGAAGATATTGAGTCACGTAAAGAATGGATGGAATCAGTTGAAAAAGTTAAACAATATTTAGGCTTTTCTCTTGAGGATTTAAAAAATGTTCCATTTAAAGAAGCGACGAGGACCTTTGATACTACTCTTTCTACTGCTCTTATTCGTTTTTATGCTACTACCAGAGCTGAATTATTACCTCAAACTGGTCCCGCAGGTTTTAAGATTAATGGCACAAATAATGAACAGCTAACTAAGCAAGGTGAGAAAATAAGTGATTGGTTGAATTATTATTTAACAACGGTTGATAAATCTTATTACTCTGATTTTGAAAGGTTTTTATTATATCTAGGACTTTATGGTAGCGGCTTTAAAAAGGTTTATTACGACAAACTATTAAAACGACCACTAAGTCGTTTTATCATGCCACATGATTTTATTATTGATAGCGATTGTACTTCAATTTTAGAATCTAATAGGTTAACTCATGTTCTGCATCTTTCAAAAAGAGAGATTATTTTAAATCAACAAAATAATATCTATTTAGACGTAGAATTGCCTTATTTAAAAACTTTAGAAATTGAAGAAGAAGAGCTTAATAAAAAGACTACAAAGAATAAAGATGAACTTGATTTAGATGTTTATACCAAACGTTCTTTATTCCCTATTTATGAAGTTCATACTTATTTAAATTTAGAAGATTTTAAAAACGATAGTGATAGTAAGACTGAAGATACAGTACCTTTACCTTATATTGTCACGATCGATAAAATCTCCAAAGAAATACTATCTATTCGTAAAAATTGGAAAGAAGATGACCAGGAACAAAAAAGAAGAAATTATTTCGTTCAATATAATTATTTACCAGGTTTTGGTATTTATGGTATTGGTCTTGCTCATTTAATTGGCTCTAATGCTATTACTCTAACAAAATTACTAAGGCAGTTAGTTGATGCCGGTTCATTTAAAAATCTACCTGGTGGTCTTAGAGCAAAAGGATTTAAACAACAACAAAGCGATATAATTGTTGGCCCTGGTCAATTTATAGAAGTTGATACTGGTGGTATTCCTCTTCAAGAAGCTTTTATGCCACTACCTTATTCTGAGCCGTCAAATTCATTACGTGAGTTACGTATTGAGATTATGAATCAGACTAAGGAACTTGGCTCTACTAGTGAAATGGGTATGCTAGACTCAAAAGAAGATATTCCAACTGGCACTACTCTTGCTTTACTTGAAACTAACAATCGAATTCAATCAGCAGTTCTAAGGTCAATACATTATTCTTTAACGGAAGAATTACAATTAATAAATCAAATATTTAAAGAAAATCTAGATACGGAAGAATTTTTAAACAACGGCCAGCAAGAACAAATTAGCGGTAATGACTTTATTGATGAAGTAAAGATTATACCGGTTTCCGACCCGGTTATGAATTCTACGCCGCAAAGAATCATGAGAGCTGAATCAGTGTTAAGAGTCTCACAACAAGATCCGCAAGTACATAATATGAGGGCCGTCTTTGAAATGGTTTATAAAGCCCAGGGATTAGATGAAAAGGATATAGAGAATATTTTAAAACCCGATCAAGAACCAGAAGTTATGCCTGTTGATCCTATTACTGAATTTACCAATATTTTATTAGGTAAACCTGTTAAGGCTGCTATGTGGCAAAATCATCCTGCTCATATATTAGTTCTTGGTACAAGCGCGCAGAGACCAGAAATACAAGGCAACCCTCAAGCTCAAGCTGCTCTGCAAGCTCTTATTACTGAGCATCAGACTTATCAATATATATTAGAAATGCAACAATTGTTAGGCTTTGAGTTACCACCGCCTGAACAATTACAAGATCCGCAAATACAAAATGCTATTGCATTAGGGTTAGCTCAAAAATTAGAAGAATCAGGGGCTACCGAGTCACAACAAGAAGTACCGATTGATCCGACTGTCTTAATGGCAAAAGCGCAAGAAAATGAAACAGCCGCAAGAGAAAGAATAGCCAATCTAAAAGCTGAAACAGATGTTTTTAAGGCTCAATTAGATTTTGAAAAAGAAAAAGCTAAGATTGAGTCCAATGAAGATATAGCAAAGTTAAAATCAGAAACAGAACTATTAAAACAGGAGAACCAAAATGTTTACTAAAAATATGAAAGCTGGCTATCAAGGTAGAAGAGATGCAATGAGAGAAAAAGCAGAAAGGCTTATGAATCATCCAGGTCATGCTGAGGCAGTTTATTTCTCTAAATCAGCAGCAGACCGAGAGCATATGAGGCCTTATAAAGAAGGCGGTCATATCAAAGAAAGAAAAGCAGTGCAAAAAAATATTGAACATTTTAAAGACGAAATGGAAAGACACAAACAACATGAACATCATAAAAAAATGGAACATATGGAAAAGAAAAAAGGAGGTTGTATGAAAAAAGAAAAATATAAATCAGGTGGTTCTACAAAAAAAGTAAAAGATTGTGGAGTGCAAAAATTCGCTATGGGCGGCGTAGCTAAGATTAGACATGAAGAAGCTACAAAAGACGGAATGCCTACAAAGCCTAAAAAGTCGAATGTAAAAAGCATCATGTAGATGATTTATCAAAGAATCATAGAAGAATTAAATACAGCTAAAAAGAAGATTGAGCATACCATTACTTGTGGCGGCGCTCATGATTATGAGGCTTATAGGTTTTATATAGGGCGTCTGCAAGGTTTACAGGATGCCTTAGATATATGTCACGATTGCTTAAAAGGGAGTTTGAATGAATAAAGACAATACTGAAATAGATTTAACAAATTTCTCAAAAGAAGAAGAAATTGCTAAATTTAAGGGAGCACAAGCTAAAGGGTGGACAGTACTAATACGTTTATACATGGGATCTAAAAAAACCCCAGGTGGACTTATAATACCAGATGAATCTCATGATAATGAGCAATATATCAGTTGTTCTGGTTTAGTAGTAGGAAAAGGTAAAGCTGTATATTTAGATAAACGTTATGAAGAAAGCGGACCATGGTGTGAAATTGGTGATTGGGTAGTATTCCCAAGACATGCAGGTTATAAAATATTTTATAATGGCCTACCTCTTTTTGTAGTTAAGGAAGACGCAATCGATATAGTCGTTGATGATCCAAGTACAGTAAGAAGAGATAAATAATAAAAGCTAGTAAGACATTTTAATCTTTCAGGAGAACCATCTTACTAGCTACCCCCCGAGGTTACATAAAAAAATAAAGGGAGTAATAATGACTATAGCAACAAATACAGCGACCAACAACCAAGAATACGAAATAGCAGAAGATAATACTGGACTTGATGAAATACAAAAAGCTATCGATGAAATAGAAAAATTAAAGAATGATGGAGTAGAATCCGAAGAAACAGAAGAAATTGAGACAGTAGAAGAACCTAAAGAATCTGAAGAAGAACAAGATTCTAAAAAAGATAATTATGATAACAAAGAAGATTTACTCTGGAAAATAAAAAAAGATAAATACCGCGCATTAGCTGCAAAAGATGCGTTAATGCAAGAAAATTTGCAGCTCAAACAAATGTTAAATGAGTCGCTAAATTCAGGGACTTATCATTATGGCAAAAGCGCTTATGCTGAATTAGAAAAAGCTAAAGAAAGTAAGAAAAAAGCTATAGAAGAAGGCAATATCGATGCCTTAATAGAATCTGATATTGCTTTAACTAAAGCTTTGAATACAGTAAATGATCTTGAAAAATGGGCTTATAACGAATCACAAAGTAAAGCTAAAACCGAAGAATATACAAAAGAAACTCCACAAGATAACTTTACTTCAGTTGAGCATGAAATAGCGACTGATTGGCTTGATAATCATAGTTATTTGCAGCCCACATCACCTGATTATAACCCAAAACTTGCTACTCAAGTTGCAGGATTTATCAATCATTTAGATGCAAATTTAGCTAAAAATGGACAAATGGATGCTTATTTTTCTGAACCTTATTTTAAAACTATTGAAAATTACATAACTGAAATCAAAAACGAACCCCAAAAAACGGCTAAGAAGATAGAATCAGTTGCTCATATTGGCGGCGTTAGAAATTCATATACTGGTTCGGTAAATAATAAAGTTTCGGCGCCAACACAAATGATTTTAACTGCGGATGAGAGAAGAATGTGTGCTAATGCCGGAATATCTGAGAAAGAATGGCTTAAATATAAATTAGAAGACTTTAAAAAGGGTAAATAAATATGACTCGTGCAACTAGAGACAGTGAAACAAGAATACATGAAATGAGAGAAAGTTATGATATGGATTATGTTAGTCCTTTATCTATACCACCAGGAGTAAAAAAAGAAGGATATTCTTATGCCTTTGTTCGTAAAGAAATTAAAGGACAAGATGATTTTAGAGTAGAAGAAATGGCTGCTAAAGGATGGACACCTGTGCCAGCTGATAGAGCACCAAATTATTCTTTTGACCCCCTAGATCGTAATCCATTATCTAAAAAATACATTTGTTATAAAGATGTATTGCTTATGGAACGTCCTGAGATTTTTTCTAAAAAAGAAACTGAAAGATTTAACGAACATAATGCTAATAAAATTAAATCACTTAGAGGAGTTAGTAATGATATAGGTAGTTTTGCTAGACCACTTAATTCTATAAATAGTTTTTAAATATGTCGCAGAATTCTTATCAATTAATTACTTTAACTGCTAACATTGTTCTTTCCTGGCCTTCTTCGTTTGGTAGTGGGCCAGTAGTTTGTGATATTAATGATGTAAATACTGCCCAGAATGGTTATACAATCACAATGCCAAACGCAACACTTGTCCCTAATGGCACAAGTGCGATATTTAATAATATCTCTGGTTATTCTTTTACAATTTTAGCAAGTGATGGCGTAACCACAATAACTAGTGTAGCAACTGGCGTTATCTATAATTTATATCTTTATAATAATTCTACTACTAATGGATCCTGGCGAGTTATTGCTTCTGGGGGTGGTGCATCATCAATAACTACTTTTACAGCTGAAAGTACAGATAGCAGTATTAATATTAGCAATGGTACTGTTACAGCTCCAAGCGGAACAATTAATTTTAAATTACCTGCTTCTTTAACTGCTTTAAATGCTGTAAGTAACACTGGATTTCCAGTAATAAGTGCTATTAATAATGGTGTTGATACATGGTCTACTGTAAGTATCACTGCCGGTGACAATATTCTAATTACTAATGGTAATGGAGTAGACGGCAATCCAGTTATTAATGTTAATCCTTCTATGACTGCACTTACTGCTGTTACAGTAGGCAATTTTAATATAACTGGATCAAGTATTAGTCCTGTAGGATCTAACACAGGACTATCTGTTGCTAGTAATGGAACTGGAACATTATCTTTTAATGGTGTTACTATTGATGGTAGTAGTAATATAAGCTCAGTTAATAATCTTACTATTAATGGCACTTTAACTAATAGTTTTATACCTGTTGCATGGTGTATGTTTACTGATACAATTATAGGTACTTCAGGCAATATAATAGTCAAACAAAATGGATCAAACGTGGCATCTATTACAGGAGCAGGCGGGGCATATACTATTAACTTTGCTACTCCATTAAGTAATAACAAATATGGCGTATTAGTAACTGTAGGAACGGACATTACAGGAGTAACGCCTATTGTAAATCATGGATTCTCAATATATGCAGCTCAAACTGTTAATTCATGTAGAATAGCAGTTGTTGATGCAAGTGGTGAATTTGTAATTGATGCTCCAAGAGGAATTACTGTACAAATATTATCTTCAAGTTAACAAAAATAAAAAAATATGAGCATATTAAAAACATATGATATAATACAAAAAGCAGTCGAGGAAGGTCTCGAATTTGGATGGAATCGTGCTCATAAACATGAGGATTTACCCTCTAAACAAGTGATTATGAGTTATCTAATCGAAGATATTATGAACTCTCTTGACGAAATTATTGATTTTAGTAAAATAAATAATAATAAATAACTTAACTAAGTTTCTGCAGAACTCTAAAGTGCATCCCCGGTTCTTCCTCACCCACAAAAGGATAAGAATACTGTCAAGCGAGACATTAAAACGTTATCTCGGTTTCCTTTCTTATCCACAAAAAGAAAATAAATACTGTCAAGCGAGACATTAAAACGTTGCTCGGGTCTTAAAGTCTACCTTTTAAAGATGATTAAATTTTAATTTTTTTAATTAATAAGAGGCAATTTTATGGCTTATGGTGTAAACGCACCCTTTGGTCTACGCCCTTTCTGCTCAATTAATGGTGGAAGCTGGACTGAAAAAGTAAACGAATATTATATATCTACTGCATATGCAAGTAGTATTTATACTGGCGATCCAGTAATTTTTAATACATCTAATACGAGTCCTAATAGTGTTCCTGGAGCTGGTTATCTTGGTACAGCAGGTACTATTGCTATCTATCTTCCTGTATATGCAGATGGTACTCCTAGTACATTTTCAATAACACCAATACTTGGTGTATTTATGGGATGTGAATATACATTACCTACAGGAGTTTTAGTAAAATCACCATTTTGGCCCGGCGGCACAACTACTTTAGCAGGGAGTACAATTAAATGTTGGGTAGTTGATGACCCAACTGTGGTTTATGATATTCAACTATCAACTCATGTTGATGCCAATGCTAATAATTTTAATGGACTTGCACCTGTACTGCCTATCTATAACCCAGCTGGTAATAATGCTGGTGCAACTTTAGCTGGTAGTTTTGGAGCTAACTTTGCCTTAAATATAGGTGGTAGTGGTAGTTTTAATACCATAAATGATTCTAATGGTAATAATTTAGGATATGCTAATAATCCAGCAACAGGAAGTAATTATACAGGACAATCAGCTTATTATTTAGATGTTACTACTACAACTGGTGGAGTTCTAACTCATGACTATAATAAAACATTGGTAACACTTCCATTAAAAGCTATTGGATATACTAGAAATCCAAATAATATTCCACGTGCTAATCCTACAAGTATAACAGCTCCAACTATGGCAAATACACCATTTTTAAATGTTATGGTTATGATTAATAATCATGCATATAAAGCTGGTACACTTGGAGCGACACTTGCAAATGCTCAACCATAAAAAGAGGATAGAAATATTAAATGATTAATACTGGTCAAATAGCACAATTACTTCGTCCTGGCTTAAAGGCAGTTTTTGGGCAATATCCAACATATCCTGAACAATGGACAGAGATATTTAAAACTTACACTTCTGATAAATATCAAGAAATAGAAGTCGAGATGAAATATCTAGGCGCTGCTGATATTAAACCAGAAGGCCAACCGATTGCAACTGACTCAATGGGTCAAAGAATTGTAACCAACTATATACATAAAAGAGTTGGACTTTCTTTTACCATTACTAAAGAAGCAATTGAAGATAACCTTTACCAAAATCAATTTCCGCAACAAGCTGTATCATTACGTAACTCATTAAGAATAACTAAAAATATTCTTGGAGCTAATGTATTAAATAATGCTTTTAATACAGCTTATCCAATTGGAGACGGTCAGCCAGTTTGTTCTGCTGCTCATCCAATTGATAATGGAACTTTCTCAAATGCTTTTGCAAGTGCGAGTACTTATGTTGACTTTAGTGAAGCAGGTGTTGAACAAGCTATAATGTTGATACAAGCATTTCCAATGCAAAGCGGAATCTTATCTCAAACAATGGCTAAAAAAATGATTTTACCACGTCAATTACAATTTGCAGCATCTCGTTTACTTAACAGTGCTTTTCGGATTGACGTAGCTAACAACGATATAAATGCATTATACCATAATGATTATATTCCTGAAGGCTATAAGATAAATCAATTTTTAACTTCATCTACAGCTTGGTTTATTCTTACTGATGCTGAAGATGGTTTGAAACACTATCAAAGAACTCCTGTTGAAACTGATACTTATGTAGATTATCCAACTGATAACGTAATGGCGAAAGCTACTGAGCGTTATTCATTCGGTGTATCGAATCCACGTGCAATATTTGGTTCACCCGGCGTTTAATTAGTGAAAAAACTAACTAATCTATAAGCTTAAAGAACTTATAGGTTAGTTAGACTATTTAGGAAAAATATGTCTACTTATACACCCTATACATGGCCAGTTATTGATACAGCTGCCGTATGTGCATTACAAGATCTTGCATCTAGCGGATCTTTATTATTAAATGGAACATTTACAAGTAGTGATACTCCTAACCAAATTTCTTTTATTAGCAATAATTTTATAAGATCTATTTCAATTACATCAGCTAATAATTTAAGTGGAGTAACTTTTACTGTTACAGGCTTTCAAAATGAAGCTTTTGTTACTGAAACAATAACTGGTCCTAATAATGATACAGTTTCTGGAACAAAATATTATGATGTAATAACATCTGTTATTGTTAATGGAGCTGTTACACAAGTAAGTGTTGGGACTGGAAATGCAGGATATTTACCATTAGTTCAGCTTAATACTCTAAGTAGTAGTATTAATTATTCATGCTCAATCAAAGTACCTGCGTCAGGTTCAGGCGTGACTTATTCATTATATCAAACATTGGAACAGGTAAGTCCAAATTATATAACATTCCAGAATCAGATAGGCAGTAATTTCTTTCAGATAGGGACAGACGGCACTACGTCTCAAATATTAAACTTTAATGTAATTACTAATTATTTGTTATTTAAAATAGTATCAACTGCTCCAACTACTGATACCGTCAAATTTATATATTTACAACTGTGAGGAAATAGTTATGTCAAGATTCTTAAGTTATACTTTTCCAGCAGGGAATGCTACTGACGTTTGTGCTCCGCAAACTATAGTAGCTGCTGGAAATCTTGTTTTAAATGGTAATTTAGTTAACAAAGTAACGGGGGTGATGTCTTTTGTTAATCAAGGATATAGCAGGCAAGTTTCAATAACATCTACAAACAATTTAACTGGTCGTACTTTTACTGTTAATGGAACACAAAACGGCGTTCCGATTACTGAGAATATTACAGGAGGTAATACTACTACAGTCTATGGAACATTAATATATGACGTGATAACATCTATTACAGTTGATGGAGCGGTTGCGAGCAATGTAAGTGTAGGTTCGGGATGGCAAGGATTTTTTCCTTTAATTGGTATTAACCTTGAACGTGATGTAATTAATTATACTTTAACTTTAGGAAAATTAACAGCCGCAAATGTTAATACAGCTGTTTTTGGTACATTAAGTAATTTAGTTAATAATGGTCATACTTATTTAGATAGCATAACTAATAATTATAATGTTTTTGACATTAAAGTTATGGGTAGTTCAGATAATTATGTTTACACTAATGCAGGAAATATTCCTACATATTCATCATTAATAATACAATTAGGCGCATCAAATGCTAGCATAGACAAGAGTATGCAAATGAACTTTATTCAAATTTAATATAACAAGATTAATTAAATGGCTACTTTTACGAAAACACTTTTTCCGGCTGGCAATACACAAGATATTTGTCTTGTTCAAAGTACACTTGGATTATCAAATCTTGTTTTAAATGGTAATTTAGCAAGTAGTGGGACTGTCTCGTTTGTTTCCTTAGGATATAGCAGGCAAATTTCTTTTACTTCTACCAATAATTTAAGTGCCGCAACGTTTACTATTTACGGTACTCAAAACGGAGTAAGCATTTCTGAAACTGTATCAGGGCCAAACAATAATTCTGTGTATTCTACATTAATTTATGATGTGGTTAGCGCTATTTCAGTAAGTGGCGCAGTAACAGCTGTTCAAGTCGGTACTGGCTATCTTGGCTTTTTTAACTTAATTACCATAGCTGAGAATCTTAATGTTACTAATTATACCTTAAGTTTAGGAGCTACAATAGGAAGCAATCAAATACCAACAGCTGTATATAGTACATTAGATAATATAGCAAATAACGGCACTACTTTTGCCAATATTGTTACAAATAACGTGGGTACATTATTTACTATAAAATCAAGTGCAGCATCTAGTTTGTATATTTATCCCGTTTCTCCAATTACTACAGTACCTTTAATAAACCAAATATTGATTGCCTTAAATGGTACTACGTCAACTATAAGCAATAGTACAACATTAATATTTAGACAAACAACTTAATAAGGATTTTATATGGCACGTGGTAGAGGATTAAAAAATATGATGAGAGATGGTGGTTCATCTAAGAAGTGGATTGCTGGAGCAATAAATCCTCAAAATAAGGGTTCATTACATAAAGCTTTAGAAGTTCCTGAGGGCAAAAAAATACCTGAGAAAAAACTAGAGAAAGCTGAACATTCTAAAGATCCACTAATGAGAAAAAGAGCTAATTTAGCAGAGACTTTAAAAGGTTTTAAACATTAAATAAGTATTTAAATGGCTTTGCTTCCTACATCTGGGACTTATAACTTTCAATCAATTCAAATTGAACTTCTCATTAGAGAAGCTTTTGAAAATATAGGAATATTTGGAGAATTTGTTGAATCACAAAAATTAGATTCTGCAAAGAGAAGCATTGATCTTTTAATGCTAGAATGGATGAGTAAAAGCGTTAATTTGTGGACATTAGAATATGATTATATGCCACTTGTAACGTCTCAAGCTCAGTATACATTACCTGAACCTATTAGTGATATAGTTCAGGTTAATCTTAGGACTTCTACTAGGCAGTTAAATGGTACTCCTGCAGCAAGTAATGTTGGGGTTGCGGCTAATGCTTTTGACGGCAATCCCAATACTTATTGTGATGCTGGAGCAAGTGGCAATATTTCTTATGATTACGGTGCAGGTGTTACTCAGCAAATTAATTTTGTTGGTATCACATCTCAGACTACAACTTTTTATTCGTTGGTAATTGAATCTTCACAAGATAATATGAATTGGACGTTATTATATACAATAACACCACAAATTTTTCTTGCCGGTATTAATGTATGGTTTGATATTCCAGTTCCGATTAATGCAAGAGCTTATAGAATAAGACAATTAATATTAAATCCCACTGTAGATCTTAGCATTCAGGAACTTTATTTTAATAATAACATATATGATATGCCTATTAGTGAAGTAAGTAGAGAAGAATATTTTACTTATCCTAATAAACAATTACAAGGGCGTCCTAGTGTTTATTATATTAATAGGCAAATACAGCCAATTTTATATATTTGGCCGGTTCCTGATATTTATTATAATTGCATGCAAGTTAATTATAAATTTATGATTCAAGATGCTGGAAATTATACAAATGCATTGCAAATTCCAGCAAGATTTTATCCGGCATTAGTAAATGGGCTTAGCTGGAAGTTAGCTATAAAATTTAATCCTCAATCAGCTCAAATGTTTCAAGCTGAGTATGAAAAGTCATTTAATATTGCTACAATTGAAGATTCAGAAAATACACCTATCAGTATACGAGGTGATACTACGTATGATTACGGGAGATAGATTATGGGATGGGTAAAACGCTGGCAAAGCAAAAACATAGTCATTGATCCAAACAACCCTTCTGCATTAGGTGTTTGTGATGAAAGTGGTTTTGTTTTTAATCACAAAGACCTAGTTAAACAAATGGAGTGGAGAGGTGATAATTTAGTATGGACTGGTTTAATGGTAGGGCCTCAATATTTGGATAAACCTCAAGAACAAAATAGACCCCCCTTAGTTAAGGATGATCCAAGACCTGTTCAAAATCCAAGGCCACCTACTCCATATACAGATCCTGAGTATCCTGTAGTTGATCCATTTCCTGAAATAGAAACCAAATTAGAAGTAGAAAGTTTCTATGACGATAACCAACCGCCATATGGTCCTCCTAGTTATGTATTACCTTATTCAAATATACCTACACCAGGTTGGAATGATCCAGACCCAGTACCTCCATATCCTCAGCTATTAGCAAAATTGAATAAAATTAACTGGAATTGGTAAATAATGAGCGATCCGAATACATTAAGAATTTTAGAATTAGATGGAGGAGGAGAACGTGGTTATTTATCTCTTTCTTTTTTTCAAAAGTTTGTTCAATTATGGGGGATTGATCCAACTACATTATATTCTCAATTTGATGTAATATGCGGTACTTCAATAGGTGGGATTATGGCTTTAGGATTAGCATTTGGTCTGACGCCAGCCCAAATAATGCCTTTTTTTACTGTTCAAGGACCTTATATATTTAGTCTTACTTCTTTAACTCCTTCGGTTAGACCTAATTTAGCTGCAAAAATTGCTTTAATAACAGCTGATATTCCTTTTTATCAATCTTCTGGGCCAACCGCCGCTCAATACGGCTATGGATTATTACAAGCAACCTTGCAATCTATATTTGGTAGCAATACATTGCAAAATTTAAAAACAAATGTACTTATTCCCTCTTATCAATATGATAATAAAACTTATGTCATGTTTTCAAACTTAAATTATCCTGATTTTATAGGACAAAACGAATTAATAAGCAATGTAGCTTTAGCAACTTCCTCTGCACCTATTTATTTTCCCGCTCTTAATTTAAATAATCATGTATATATAGATGGTGGCGTTTATAATAATAATCCGGCAGAACTTGGTAGAACACTTGCTCAAATCATAAAACCTACGGCTGTTAGAACTTGTATTTTATCTTTAGGAACAGGTCTTGGTGAGCTAGGTTTTGATCCAGGTAATCCCTCAATGATAGATCCAAGAATAGATCCAAAATTAATGATGACACTAAAATCATTACAAAATAATAATGTCAAATTATTTGATTCAATCGCAACAATATTTAGTTTGTTTAATATTGCAGCGGTAGGAAGTCAAGAATCAACTGCTAAAGCACTATATCTCGAATCACAATATACTTTAAATCAATTATACTATTATCGATTTCAACCTAAATTAGATTTAAGTTTAGATACCGAATTAGATAATACTGATCCTGCAATTCTTACATATTATCAAAATACTGCTAATCAATGGTATAATAATGATATAGAGAATATAACTAATTTTATTGGACATTTAACTGCATAATTTACAGCTAGACAAACTTAATAAAGATAGATTTCTCTTACTTTGTAAGCAATTATACTTTATAATAAACAGTATCAAAATTATCATAGGCTTTGAAA
>JAEHJW020008670.1_pt1 | contig 18807 bp, 22 predicted proteins | sample 9271431 | NCBI WGS metagenome assembly JAEHJW02 | reverse complement strand
ATCTAGATGAGTGGAATGTCCGCGCCGCCGTAGGCGAAAACCCTAACACACCAACCGCGATTATTGTTCGGCTCGCTAGAGACCAAGACCAACGAGTTCATCGAGGTATTGCCGCAAACCCTAGCACGCCTGTCCACATTCTGACTAAGTTTGCAAAGCACAAAGATCCAAGTATGCGGTTGTCCGTGGCGTACAACCCCAGCACACCAACCGCAACACTCACGATGCTCGCAAGAGATAATGTGTACCAGGTGCGCTGCTGGGTGGCGCGTAATCCAAATGTTTCTAGCAATATCCTCGATGAATTAGCAATGGATGAGAATGCCAGTGTCCGCCAGCAAGTTGCCAAGATACCGGCGACGTCCGCCAGCACGCTTACCTTACTCACCGGAGACGCGGACGAGAACGTTGTTAAGACAGCCAAGGAAACTCTTAGCAACCGAGCACAACCAACCCTGTCTTGGGTATTGCATGGAGGTGGGCTATGACTTCAATCATCGGATTGCTTATCGCATCGCATCCTGAATCTCCAGTCGAAGACTTGAACAGACTGTCCAAAGACCTGGACGACGCAATTCGTATGGCTGTTGCCGAAAACCCCAATACCCCAACCAGTACGCTCGTCTTGTTGACCAGGGATGATAGCCCCCGAGTATCCCAAGCAGCTCGCCAAGCCTTAGTCAACCACCCGCAGTCTACGATCACCTGGGTAATGGGCCAAAATATGGTCTAATACGATGGAATGGAATCGGATGTGTCACAGACGCCGGTCTTCGTCTCTGTAAGGCTATAGCGAGCCTCGTATCGACCTCGCGATCTCGTCCTCGTCATTTAGTTGCAGTGCTAGCTGCATATCTCGAGATCGACATTGGTTATCGAGCTCTTCGAACTGCTTGTAGATTGCTACAAATCGTTTTACAAGCCGTTTGACGTCTGGATCCCATTGAATTCGAAACAAGACATCCGCTGGCAAGTGAGGTGTCCCGTTGACAATCTTTGCGACCGCTACCCCTTCTGTCGGCATGCTGTATAGCACATGATTGGACCATACTCCATGAGCTGATCTATCGATCGGCTGTGTCAGCTGAATCTGGGTTGTGGCACGCAACGGCCACAACATATCAAGCTCAGACAACATTGCAGCCAAGGTCTTTCGTTCGTTATAGAGAAGCGCAGATGTATCAGACCCCGCGATCGTCACCATTACTTTTCCAGGAAGGATCTCATGCACGCTAGTCACCCGATCCGCAAATGGATGACGCCCTGGGCATAGATGCATGAGTTTGCTGTCTTCTGCCCAGCGGTATACTTCGCTCGCATCTTCAGTGAAAAACTCTATCTGTACGATTGCTAATCCCTGAGGCATCCATGCCTCCTTCCCACTACGCAGAAACCGTGCTCTGCTGTGTTGTTGATTGTTTGGCTGCTAAATTGCAGGCGTGCTCGAGCTGGACGAATCGCTCATGGACGGATATGCGTCTTTCTAACTGCTCCAACTCGTTTGGGTTGTCTACCTTGGCTAGTAGCTCCGCTGAGAGCATTGCCATGCCGTTAAGGGCATCAAACTCAACTGGCTCGCGCTCGGGTAAGAGATAGAGGATTCTTTCGTGTTCTTCGCCATCATCGCTTCTGCTTAACATCCAATCGCACTTCACGGGTGCGGTTACTCCATGTTCAAGCAGGGCTGTCTTGATTCCGGTTGGATCATCGATTCGTGTATTGAGAGGAACTTCCCCTTCTAGAACAACTCGAACACGTCCGGTTATGCTGGTTCGCTCTGTTGATTGCACCCATGTTGCCTGTTGGACATAGTCCGCTAACACGGATAACAATGGATCGTTAACATCGTGTGTGAAGACTGTCACTGTGCAGCATGTGTATAGCAGATCGTTCATCGAGCACTTCCTTACCGGATCACAGTCCTATCGTACCATAGTTCACAGATTGGAGTGTTGTCATACTAGCCACCGTGACCAGCCAAGATATCCTCAAGCGTTCGCAATCGCTCCATGAGCGCTAGTCGTTCACGCTGCAACGCTGGCACATCAATACTGCTCTCAACTACCGACACCCCGGCTTGTTGTCGAACAATAGATGCAGGAACGTGACGGAGCTCAAGAACAGTTCCTGGTTCATAAGTTGCTGCCGGTTTAGCCTTTGATCCTCCGGTGGCGTTAAAGCCTCCATTGATGACCACTATGTCTTCGCCAAGAATGACAGACCAGTCACGTTCGCGTCGGTATGCAATTCTACGTCCGAAACCCCAAATAGTGTCTCCTGGTCGCCTGGCATAGCGGTCAAGTTCGAGCCTCACGCTCACGGTCTCTACTGGGCAGGAACCATCTGTTCCAAAAATGTCGTAAGCCAACAGTCGCACTCTATCTTCGTCGTTGGCATCAAAGACCCAGGCTTCGATCTCTCTTAGGTAGTTACCTCCAAGTTCGTGAGCGCGCGGGATTAGATCTGGGTAGTACGGACAGGTTAGCGTAACGTGTTCGCCTTTTCTTGCCACCTCAATTTCCATTACAAACCCTCCTATACTACCAGTGTATCGAAGCATGGCATAGGTGGTGACCATGGGTGCAACAATGGCATACCGTGACCATCTTGGTATGTATCGGTACGTGACAGGACTTATTAACTTACCACATCCGATGTGCAGAGCAGGATTGTCCTGCTGCTTTTGGGCGGTAATGTTGTAACAGTAGCCACAAGTGGGTTGAGCTACAAGGAGGGGTCAGATGGAGAAGAGTTATACGCGAACACGAGACTTTCAAATATCCAAGGATGCAATGGTCGAGAAACTTACTTCTGTGTTGCCTCACTACGCAGTGGTCACTCCATCTGAATCCAGCTCCGCAATCATTGAAGCAGTAGCCATGCCATCAGCTCTTATTCCTTTGGAATTCCCGTTTCGGGTAGAAGTGCAGCCGTTTCGCAATCACTATTCAAGGGTTATTCTTACGTGCTTGTCGCCAAGCACGGACAAGAAGGAGATCCTTGCTGCTAGATTGCTCTTCCCTGCGATTCTCAAAAGCCTAACCACTGGTGCCATCTATCCAGAACGATGGACCATGGATCGCATGCTCCAAACCCACCCACAACTTCCTTGGTTTGTCGGTCTTGGAGGTGTTATCGGCATCATTGTAGGGCAATTAGTCGAAAGTCGTTACTCGGTCCAGAATGCGTTGTGTGCTGGATATACTCCCGGTTCCGGTTCCGGCTGCGGCAATTACACCGCCTACTACGACATTGGAATGCTTCTATTCATCCTTGGCATTGTTGCGGTTGTCGCAGCGGTCGCCTTTGTCGTGGTCTCGCGCAAGAATAACTCAACGAGTACCGACACTTCCCCACCGTCGGGATCAGAGACCCAACGCGATGATCCAGACAGCTCCAGTTCTTAAATGGAGGCAGCTGTGATCACCGGCGAAAGGTTATCTCGATCGAGTTAAACGGTCACCGGCATGGCAGTAGGAAACATTGTTTCCACGGCATCCACTCGCGCATCAAAGAACTGATATAGACGTTGCAAGTGTTCTAACTTTCCCCGTTCTGCTTCGTTCTTGCCGAGGGTCATACTTAGCGGGATCACCGGGGTACAGTCTTCGCAGCCGACGCTGGCATAGTCCGTTGGCGAAACCCAGTACGTTATTTCCCCGACTCCGTTGCCGTACGTATCAATGAATTCGTCAAAGATGATCGATGGCCACGGCAACTCGTGTTCTACGACAAACTCATCGATAGGGGTGCACTTGTTATCACAACCACCTGTGTAGTCAGTATCCACAAGTACAACCATGCCCGGCAGTGCTGCCTCTTCATCGAGAACTAACGCATTTGCGTTTCGTACCTTAAACCATGCCAACACATCCGCAGGGTATGTGGTTGTAAAGACCTTGATTACCAACTCGTGTTCCATTGCCGGTCCTCTCGATGCTGTTTGTGTTCCATGTTGCCACACTTCGATAGCATTTGCAGTTTGTGTCGTTGCATAGATGGTTTTGTTGGAAACCTTCTATAGACTGCTTAGATCAGGGCAGTACCACTCTCCGTGCGATAATTCTCACCCAGAGTTAACTTCTCGTTCATAGTAGACGATAAGTCTAAAGAGACCCGATTGCATGGAGGCACACGACAGTGAAACGACCGATGAGGATAGTTGGTGGCGCCGTATTAGCAACAAGCACGATACTTGCCGTGGCGTTACCAGGAACAGCCGCGTTTGCAAGTAGCCAGACGCCCCACGCAGTCGCCTCACAGTCCAGCGCTACAAGCTCGAGCGGAGGTTACCTCGCAATAGGTTCATCGGGACAGGTCGCTGCTGGTGGCGGTGCAACTGCGTACGGTTCCGCATCATCGTCGGCAAAGATCGTCGGCGGTGCTCCGACCATCGACGGCGGTGGTTATTACCTGGTGGCTGCAGATGGTAGTGTCTATACCTTTGGAGATGCCAAGTTCTACGGTTCCACGTTTTCCGATGGTCTTACCGGATTTGGAGGCAAGCACCCACTTAACGCACCGATTGTTGGTATGGCAGTCGTCCCTGGCGGCTACTACCTGGTTGCCGCCGATGGTGGTGTTTTCAACTTCGGCGCAGCTAAGTTCTTAGGATCCACCTATACCTACGGGATCACAGGGCTTTCCGGCACGAGGCCATTGAACGCACCGATTGTTGGCATCGTGCCGACTCCTTCCGGTAATGGCTACTGGCTGGTCGCCAAGGACGGCGGGATCTTCGACTTCGGCGCGGCTCCGTTCCTTGGCTCTACCTACAGCTATGGCATCACCGGACTATCCGGCAAGCACCCACTAAACGCTCCGATTGTGGGGGCGATTGCCTCTCCATCAGGTCAGGGTTACTACATGGTGGCAGCCGACGGAGGCGTATTCAACTTTGGTGATGCGAAGTTCACCGGCTCAACTTACGATCTTGGCTATACCGGTCTTGGTGGCAAGAACCCATTGCCTGCAAAAGTCAGCAGCCTGATGGCTAATCCAAATGGACCCGGATACTACGCGATCTGTGCCAATGGGAAGATTCTCGCCATAGGTGGAGCTGCACCGTTGCCGGCGATAAAGCAGATGAGAGGGCCAATTGTTGCAGTCATCCCCCCTAAGGCTGTTGGACTTGCTCATAAATCGCAAACCCCGCAACCCTCGCCATCTCCATCTCCCTCCCCATCTCCCTCCCCGTCTCCCTCCCCGTCTCCCTCCCCATCTCCCTCCCCATCTCCCTCTCCGACGCCCTCGCCTTTGTCGATCACGTCTACAAGCGTTTCTATCTCTCCAACAGAAGCCCAGCTGCTGTCTGCTTCTGGAGGCAACGGAAGCTACACATGGTCTGAGGGCACAACTAGCGTTCCTGACATAAAGGTGGCACCAACAGGGCTAGTTAGTTTCTCATTTAACACGGCTGGCGTGTTCCCTGGAACAAAAACGATACCGGTTACCGTTACGTCAGATGGCGAGACCGCTAGTGCGAATATCACAGTCACTATCAAGCCGTACACGCTGTCTCAGTCATCCATCACAGTCAGCCCTAGCACGACCAACAGCATCCAGTTAGCACTCTCATCTACTGGCAACCCTCCTCCAGCTTCGTTTATAGGGTTCCAAGAGGCCAACCCTAGCGTCTGGAGCGCCGATGGATTGTCGTTGTCGAGTACGGGCTTAATCACCGGAACCCCAAGCTCTACGTTTAGCGCAACCACGCCGTTACAGGTTGGAATCTCAATGGAGGACGCGGCTGGTACGGGAATGCTACCCCTTGAGACGGTCAGCCTTCCTGTTACCGAGACCACGTCCACCTCGCCATTGGCGATCACTAATTCAAGCATCACCATATCCCCTTCGGAAGGGTACGGTTTGAGCGCCACCGGAGGCAATGGAAGTTACACCTGGTCGGAAGGTGCGAGCAGCAGCACGACCGACATCACGGTGACATCTACAGGTTCTCTTTATTTTTCCTTAAACACATCTGGCGTGTTCCCTGGAACACACACGATACCCGTCACCGTCACGTCGGATGGCGAGAGTGCTAGTGCGAACATATCCGTTACCGTGACTCCTTATACACTTTCTAGCTCATCAGTCACCGTTTACACTGGAACCAATAACAGTATCCAACTATCGCTCTCATCAACCGGCAACCCACCTGCGTATCCATATATCAGCTTCGAGGCAGAAGGCACAACCTGGGCCACCGATGGTCTGTCGTTGTCAAGCACTGGCGTAATAACAGGAACGCCAAGCTCTAGCTTTGCGACCGGAACGCCACTACAGGTCGGCATTATGTTTGAGAACGGAGCGGACACAGGAAAGTTGCTCCTTGAGACCGTCAACCTTCCTGTTACCGAGACCACCGCGACAACGCCGACCATAACAAGCACGAACGTATCTATGTTCCCAGGAGGAACCACGCAGCTCACTGCTAGTGGTGGAGACAACTCCTACTCATGGTCGGCCACCGGCCTTCCTGTCGGCTTGCAATTAAGCTCCGCCGGAGTACTCAGCGTAGACAACAGTACCGTTGACAGTTCAACGTTTACATCTCCGGTCTCGTTCACCGCTAAGGTGACGAGCGCAGGATTGAGCAGCACATCAACATTGTCTTTAACGATCACACCACCGGCGCTTACGACCTCGACATTCGACGTTAGTGGTTCTTCGATTAGCAACCAACTTGCGATCCCGTCTGTTGATGGCACTGGTTATACCTTCGCAGAGAGCGCAGCAGGCACGGCGTGGCCTTCCACGCTTTCAGTGTCCAGCACTGGTCTGGTTACCGGATCGCTTTCGGCCTCTGTCAGTGGACTAGATGTTGAAGTGCTTTACGATGGCGAGCAAGTAGGCACTGTGCCGATCTCGTTCACCGTGTCATCTTCCACAGGCCCGACCGTAACCCAGAGCGCAGACTACAACTGGGCTGGTATGGTCGCAAACACAGCATCAAACACTAATGCGATCTCCCAAGTTAGCGGGACATACGTTGTTCCAACGCTGTCAAGCACCCAAAGCTCTTTGTGTAATGACTACGCGGCGTACTACGGATGCACGGTCGCGAACTGGGTCGGTATCGATGGGGAGTCTGATCAGCAGTTAATCCAGGCTGGAACCAACTCAACCCCTGGACACTCCGTTCAGGCGTGGGTAGAGTTCATCACACCAACCAACCCAGCTCCGCAAACCGATGTAACTCTCACGAAGGCCAACGGAACGGCAATCATTATCAATCCCGGTGACCAAATTTCGGTCTCGATCACAAAGAACAGCTCGCAGAACTGGACAATGACGATCACCGACCTGACCCAGAACGCAAGCTACTCGATCACGCAAAACTTCGAGGCGTCTATTTACGGCACGCTTTCGGGCACTGGATACACTGGAGAGTCGGCAGAATGGATAGCCGAGTCTCCTGAGTATTATGCTGCAGCAGGGTCGCCCTTGGCCGGTCTGTGCGCGGTTACTCCTGCGAGCCCAAGCACAACGTCAGCGCCATGCACCGCCTTCTCGATCATGCCACAAATATCGGCCGGTGGTCAGTTCATATCACAATCACTAACGTCTACAGCTCTGTCGTCGGCGTTAGCCGTCTATCAGTATGGCACTTCAATGAGTAATTACAACCTGATTAGCGCTGGTGATGGACTGTTAACACCAACGGGATACTCGAGCAACTTTACTTTGGGAGGATTCGGCTTTACCCAGAATGGTGGAGGCACACCGACTAGCGGAGTTGACGTAACCGAGGGTACGCCTAGTGTGGCCTCTCGTCAGTAGCATTGAACGATTCCGGCACATTAATCGAGTAGTCCGTGTCTCTCTCCGTCCAAGAACGAAATGGCGTTAGCCAAACCAACATGATACATGCGTATCCTGGTCTCTTATGAACACGCGCACAATATGCTTATGCTAAAGTAGTAAGATATTACTAGACAGTTCTATCTTGGAGGTAGAAATGAGTACAACCCAGGATCGTTTGGGCAGCGCAGAACAGGCATTCGCAGACGCACTAGAGGAGTATCGCAAATACCTGCAACACCCAGATCTCGACCAGAAGACGCAACAGACACAGCTGCGACTTGCAGCACTAAGGTGCGAGGAGTCCTACAACCAATTCACGGAGATCTACAACAGCGTGGTAGATGCGCCGATCACCCCGCTGCGCTGGCTCTACCTCTCTGACGAGGAACGCGAACAAGTGCTGGATCGCTTCGATCGGACACAAACCGGCCCATCCTACGCGATGGTTTGACGAAGGATTTAGGAATGCACAATCCACCTGAACCTGGTACCCCCGGATTTGAAGTACATCACTCGCGAACCGACTACCGGGCCATTATTGAACTCGATACCGAATCCGAAGAACCCGGCTGCATCGTATCATTTTGCCGAGAAGACTATGTACGTGACGATTTTCATTGCCTCACTGGAGAGACCGTAGAAGGGGTCTGGAAGCTAGCCAATCTAGACGTGCTCGACTGCCAATATCGTTCATATCCACTAGATACTGGGTCACTAGATCCGGTAGACGATGATGAACGTGGATACTCGCCTGATTGGGTGTTCGAGGACACGATTACTCCTCGTCCAACTGACGCGATCGCTCCTAGGTTCTGACTAATTCCGAGTCGTTAGTCTACTCCAGATTCGCATCTACGTCTCCTTACGGCATCGAGGTACAGTCCGCTGTTGATTGCGCTTGGCCATCTGCAAACACTCTATTGGTATTAGTATACTGCACAAAGTAAGCTGCTTTTGAGTTGTTATAGGGTGCGGTCAAAACAGAGGCCCCGTTATGGAGCTGTAACATGGCGTGGGGAACACAGGTTCCTGGCACCGTTGGGTACTTCGCCGGATTGTTGTCGGCCATCTTAGGAGTGATCGGGCCAACGGGTGACTCGACAATAGTCGCTTCGCTCGGTACATCTAGGGTAACACCACTAAAATGGGCGGCGGACTCAACACTTATATCTTTGGAGAGTGCAACTGGGGCTTGCGATGATGGCCACTGCCCGTATGCGCGATAGTTAAAACCATCAAGAATGGATGGATACGCGGTCGACTTTGCTTGAAATAGCGTAAGTATTTCTTTTAGATCTATAGCCAGAATCTTCGCGTCGCGGACCTGTCGGTAGGCGAGGCCCTTGGTGTATGGTCCTACAAAGATGTAGCGGCTGAAGGTCTTCGAATAGACCCAGTCTTGGGGGTTGATGATCTCCTTATAGAAGGAGTAATCCTTAGTGGCGAACTTGTCGATCGTCGGGCTAGCTAGGCCAGCATGAGGAAGCATAAGCTCTGGTAATCCGGTAGCAGGATCGGTCTTGGAATTGATCCATCCGTAGCTCGCTGTGCTAGCCTTCTTTTGGGCTGGCTTAGTTGATGCGTGGGACGCAGAACCGCATGCGGCAAGGGCCATACCGGCTGCCACTATCGCTCCTGCTGTCCGTGAAACTGTTTTCATATACTTATCTACTCGACAACCTAGGCTGATGCTTGAGGACTACAATCGAAGGCTCATCCACCTGCTGAGACGCTTGCATTACTCACCTGGCTCTGCACTGCTTTGACTGGCACAACTGGCGGAGCTAACAGTACAGGCCAGGTTTCATAGAGCGTAATTGGCTCTTGTCCGTTGCGAACGCGATAATCGTTGAACCCTGCGGCCCACGTCAGATACGCATCCGTTTGCAACGAGAGCAATTGAGAATTGGGTACGTCCTCTAACTCAGGATAACGTTCACACATGGCTTGCGCCACGTCAAGGCAGGCTTTAGAATCCGCAAGCGCGTCATGTGCGTTCTCGAAAGTTACCCCATACTCCTCGCATAGCGCGGTTAAGGTGCGCTTCCCCTTCCGGTAGCGGTCAAGGTGGCGATCCATAACTATAGTGTCAAAAATTGGCCCGTTCCAGCCAGCGTCCAGCAGACCTTTGCCAAAGTGGGTGTGAAGTTGCTGATCAAGAATGGTTAGGTCAAAACTAACGTTCATCCCCACCAAAATGTGCCCTTCTCGCGAGGCGCGAACAAGGGTGTTGCCTAGTGTCCGTAATGCGGTTGTGAGCTCAATGCCCCGCTCATCTACGTCAGCCTGAGTGATGCCGTGTACCGCGATCGCGTCATCGGCAATTGGCACGGTAGGCTGCACGAGTTGGTGTTCGCTGCGCGGTGTATCGGGGTCGTTGAAGTAGAGCGCATAGGACACTGGTTGATCATAAGCGAGATCGGTGCCAGTGGTCTCAAGGTCAAAAGCTATTGCGTTAACGAACCTATCCAAATCAACCCCTTTCGTGGCAGTTATTAGTTGGTGTGTCTCCCAGCGACTCTCCAGAGCAGCTTGTAAGATACGTCAGTTCGCTTTAGCAGTTGACCACTGATATTCGGGTTGTCATGCAGCAAGAGCAGATTCAACGCTTCTGGTGAGCATGCGGGATTGGCAGCCAGCGTTACACATGCAGGCAGATTGTCCGAGTCTGCAATTGCCAATTGCGCTTGTTCTGAACACGCGGAGTTGGATGCAAGAGCTGTTACAACTTCATCAACTGGATCTAGTGCGAGTTCGCGCTGCGCTGATCGAGGACATAATGGATGCGTTGCCACCATTGCTCGCACTTGAGGAGAGACATCGCAAGCAAGCTGAGTCAACAGTTCCTCTCCGCAAGCGGGGTGCATCGCAACATACATGCGAACCTGCGCATTTGGATGTTCTGCTAAGGCAGATATGATGTCCGCAGGCAACATTACGTTAAGTGCCAGGTTCGTCAATATGCGAATGTTGTTGCTGGTTAGGAATTCCAGCATTAGATCTACTGGGCATTTGGACGATCGTGCGACAGCACAGCGTACCGTTGTGTCAATGTCACAGGACAGACGATCAAATAAATGTTCCGCAATCTCTGGATTTTTGACTAACGCCGCCCTGACGTCAGGTGATGGATCTTCACAGAGCTGAAGGTGTGCAACGTCAGGCGAGCTGGGGTTTAAGGCAACTAGTTGGCGAACTTCGTCAATAGGGCTCATCGCCAACTCTGCCAGACGTTCTGGTGGAGTTGTGCTAAGACTAGCTTCGTCCAGTAATGCTATCGGTGTCGTTCGAGTAGTTAACATCACGCTACCTCCACTGTCGATGATGAGTTCGATGTCGTGGGTTCCTCTGTTACAAGAGAACGAAAACGGTCTAAACGTGGTGTGGGAATGGAGGACAGTCGCGTAAACACCTCTGTCCATACATCTAGAGCTCCTGGATCAGAGTCTATGCGTTGTCTATAAAATGCCGGGAATCCCCGTAAGATCGACATCGCAACGTCGCTCTCTGGCTGCTCTTCTAGCCATGTCGCAATCCGGACAATCCCGTCTATGTCGTCCCGGAACATTCCTTGTGATAGTCCGCCACTTATGGCTGCTGTTCTCTGATCTAGACGAGGGAGGGAATCCACAACGTGAGGATTGGCAAGAACTTCACTTGGATACGGGAGAACATCTCCACCAAGCACCGCTAAGGCTTGCGCGGCTGCTGTTCGACCAACGCGATAAGTCAACATGTTCTCAAGTTCGGTGACATCTGACAGCGGAATGTATGCAAGTTCATGGGCTGCCTGTTCCCAAGATCGAGGGCTATGGTAGGGTCCTCCTGATTCAATCAGATCGGAAGAAGCAATCACCAGCCCAGTACGCTCAATCACTGTAGCTATCATCCCGACGGCAGCAAAATCCTCTTCAGTTTCCATCCAGGAAAATGGGGTGCGACCGTCCCCCCAACCAAACCTAAAGCCATTGACGACTTCGGCTAAAGTTGGCTCGAATTCAAACAAAGAGACTCGGTTGATCATTGGCGCAGTAAGCTCACCATAACCGGCTGCTTGTGCTCCGGTATTGCCAGCTCCAATCACCCATGCGTCTCCTAGATCGAACGTATCTAGCCTGCGCTCAAGCACCAGCCGTAGCATTACCGCTTGTACGTTAGGACCAGCGGATGTTATCTCATCGAGAAACAAGATCCCATCACGCACGGCGCTGGCAAATTGAGGTGGAGACCACCGAACCTCGCCATTGTCTACGGACGACGAGTTATTGATGAACGGTAGTCCTTGAAGGTCAGTAGACGCATACGCACTGCCACTTAACACCACGCATGCCTTATTGTGTTGAGCAGCTATTGCTTTCACTAAGCCGGTTTTGCCCACTCCAGGGGCACCGAGCATGAATACCGAGCCTCGCATGCGATAAGCCCTATCCAGGGCCTTACGAGCACTTGCTGTATTCAGTTTTAGTATTCCGCTATCTGTAAATGCAGGCATTGTGTTTGTCCTCTACTTCCATTCTATCCAAGGTATTCCAACTTCTAGTGCAATTGATGTGCCCGTTAGCATGATGGCCTATTGATGTAGTCTATCATGAAGTAATACTCTGTGTGTGGAATTATGGTATCGCTTTCGCGCTCAAGCACTGGGCTAGGTCCTATTTGTTCAATACGCATGACCCATCGCCCACATCACTGTATTGCTATTACGTGCGTCGAAGGTGGTTCTGGCAGCGTTGGCGGTTGTGATGTCACTGTCTTTCGTTAAGAGGACAATAGTGGAGTCGGATGTATTAGGGTTCATCGCAACTCCTTGCCGAACTAGTGAAGATTCATCACGCGAGAGCTCGTCCAGGACTGATGCTGGTGTATCAGGGTGTTGGGCTACTCCGTATCGAACGGCAACATAGGCATCACGCGAGAGCTCGTCCAGGACTGATGCTGGTGTATCAGGGTGTTGGGCTACTCCGTATCGAACGGTAGGGGTGGTGTCGCGTGCTAACTCCACCAACCGTTCCGGTGTAGTTTCCGGATGTTGCGCCTCCTCAAGCTTGTCCATAACTAAACCCCCATCCCCACAACAAGGTTGGTGTAGAGGCTCGTGATGCCAGGGCTGCTTTGGCTGCTGTGACAACATCTGCATTGTCATCTTCGGTTAGCAGAATGAGAGTTCCGTCAGGCGCACTCGGGTTCTCCGCGACACCTCTGCGGACATCTGGTTTCCCATCCCGACTCAGATCAACAAGCACCTCTTGTGGAGTACTCGGGTTCCATGCGACCCAGTAGTGGACACGCCAATCCCTATCCCTCGCCAGCTCAGTAAGTACTTCGGGCGGTGTATTCGTGTTCTCGGCGACCCGATCTCGGACACTTGCATCCCCATCCCGACTCAGATCAACAAGCACCTCTTGTGGAGTACTCGGGTTCCATGCGACCCAATAACGGACCTTCCACTCCCTATCCCGACTTAACTCCACCAACCGTTCTGGTGTAGTTTCCGGATCTCGCGCTTCATCAAGCGTGCTCATCAGTTACCCTCCCATCCCCCATGCAAACGTTGACCGTGATCGAGTTGCTAACGTTTCCTGAGCAGTTTTGACAACATCCTCGTCTTCGTCCACGCTTAAGAGGGTTAGTAATGCAATTGTTGCATGAGGGTTTTGGGCAACTGCCATGCGAACCATCCAGTCTTTATCATGTACCAACTGACCTAAGTCGCACACTTGCGTATTTATATGGTTGGCGACACCAAGACGGACTTGGGAATAGTCATCTTTAGTAAGTTCTGATAGAACAATTGCCTGTGTGCTAGGGTTAGATGCAACTTGGGCACGAATCAAGAAGTTGTTGTGTTTAGCCAACATCGCTAAATCGTCGGCGGAAGTATTAGTGTTTCCAGCGACAAACTTCAAGATGGTCTCGTTCGCATCGTTTGCCAGCCTATGTAAGGTATCTCGTGATGTATGGATATTGCTGGCCACTGAATGACGAGTTATTTCGTATGCATCATTGACGAGCCTGTCTAAGGTGCTGGGAGCGGTATTCGGATTTCGAGCAACTCGCCACCGGATGTTCTTGTCGGAGTCGTATGAAAGTTGGTCCAAAATATCTGCAATCGCAGGATTAGCATTTTCAGCCACACTGTAGCGCACATTAGTTTCGTGGTCGATTGCCAATCGCATTAGGGTAGCAATTGCTGAATGTGGGTGTTTCGCCACCTCTCGGCGGACGTATGGATTCTCATCTTGCCCTAGTTCAACTAGTAGATCCGCAGGGGCAAATAGGTTCTCTGCAACCCCACGACGGACGTATGGATCGTCATCCCGACTCAACTCAGTAAGCACCTCTAGCGATGTGTTTATGTTGGATGCAACCCCACGACGGACGTATGGATCGTCATCCCTCGCCAACTTTGCCAACCGCTCTTGAGATGTCGCAGAATCTTGTGCTTGATCAAACTTCTTCACCATGCACCTCTCATGACCCATGGTATTGCTGATGACGGTCGTAGATCCAAGGTGGCGTGAGCGGTTTCTGCTACAGACGCATTGGGATCCCTAGTTAAAAGTGTCACGATTTCTGTAGACGCACTCGGATTGCTGGCAACTGCTAAGCGAAAGTTCCAATTGTCACTAATTGCTAAAGCAGCAAGTGTGGCGGTTGGTGCTTTGGGGTTCCGTAAGACTTCAATCACCACACCTTCGTTAGCATCATGCACTAAATGCGCTAATGGCGCACCAAAGGAAGCAGGATGCTGGGCAACGCCTTGTCGAACCCGCCAATTGGGGTCGAAGGACATCTGCTCCAATAACTCTGTTGCGGTATTAGGGTTTAGGGCAACACCCCACCGAACCATCCAGTCGTCATCTAGTGCCAGGTGAGATAAGGCAACATCTGTTGCATTAAGATTGAATGCAACAGCGCAACGGACACCCGACTGTGGATCTTGTTCTAACGCAACAAGCACATTCTTAGGCGCACTCGTGTTCCCCGCGACAGCTGCGCGGACCTCCCACTCCCCATCCCGCGCCAGATCCACCAACCGTTCCGGTGTAGTTTCCGGATCTCGCGCCTCATCAAGCGTGCTCATCAGTTACCCTCCCATCCCCCACACAAACGTTGACCGTGATCGAGTTGCTAACGTTTCCCGAGCGGCTCTGACAACATCATCGTCTTCGTCACCAGTCAGAAGCGTAAGTATCGAAGTGGACGTACTTGTGTTCCTCAATAGGGCTAAGGTGCTAGGGATTAGGGCTACGCCTTCGTGAATAGGTTGAATTACGCCTTGTATCAGCGTTCTAAGCCATGGCAAGATGTATGAGATACTGGATGATAGTGCGTGAGACAATTCAATTGGAGAACTCACTAGCCACTCTCTAGGTGTGGTATCGTCTGCTGTTGCCATCGTGTATCCAGTCGTGTTGAACCTGTTGGCGTTACTGAATTCTGTTAGAAGGCTAGTGTTGGCGACGGCGAGGACTTAACAGATGTCGTTGGCTTTGGTATATCTACCACTATGGTCTTGATCCACGAAGGAACATCATCTACCGGTGGGTTAGAGCCCACCAAACACGCTAATGTAGGCGTCTTTATCGGGCTGCTAGGCCATGGAGTAGCTCCGTCGGTCAAGACGACGATCATGGACGGTGTCGGATACACATCCAAAGCCATGTCGATCCCCACCCTCATGTCAGTACCTCCAGTACGACGTTGACCAAGCTCTGATATCGAGGAGATGTCGCGCACCTGAGATACTTCTGCATCGCAGCAAATCACAGTCGTCTTAACCTGGCGCTGCTTGAACAGTCCTTGCAGCTCGCTTAATGCTGAATCCATTGCATAATCCATATCCATGCTTCCGCTAGTGTCGAGCACGATTGCGATCGTTGTGTCGTTGTAGACTTCGCCAGGAAGAATGAATGGCTTCATCGAAGACGAGCGTCTATTGGCACGAGTCCAGGTTTCTTCACTGTATTGGGTGACCTGATCAACCATTCGACTTGCGTTTCCTCGTATAACTCGTTTCCAGTTCACTTGGGGCTGCAGCAACCGTTTAGACCACTCTTCCCAGTCGCCTGGCACGGTACCCGGAGGCAAGGCTTGAATGTTGTTAGCTGTGCGAACACGCAAACTTGCTTGTTGTATATCGGAAAGCGAGACCGCTCTAGAGTCAGAAGCGGACAGCTCACAATCAAGTGGGTCACCACCAGCGCCGCTCCCACAAGTTGGCTGCATCGCATCTTCTTTGTCATCCGCGATGCCCGCCCCCGAACTAGAGCTAGGAGAACCGCCGGCATTGCCACTCATTTTCTGTGATAAGTTAGACCGCCTCTGTTGCAGAAGCAATTGGTAATAGTCTTCTGCTAGCAAACCAACCGGGAACTCGCGGTCGCCGGGATGAACATGAGGTGGTAAAGGCAAAAAATCAAGATCATCATTGATCTCCATATCCGTGGCTATATTGGCGAGCTTTGGATCGATCTCAGGCGATGCCAATCGTTCCCCGTGTTGACGAAGCACATGGCCAACTTCGTGAATGAGAACGCTCCCTGCTTCCTCTCGGTTCCATTTCGTAGTCAGGGCATCAACACCGAGATAAAGACGTCCGTGTTTATCGACCGCAAAGGTGTCGAACCCGGAGACAAACACCGGTTGCATAGCGTAGATGGCTTCGGAGAAGTATGGACATTTTTGCACCGCCCATAGTCGTGCGAGATGGAAGGCGTCAATTTCATCCTGTAGTGGTTCAACTATTTCTGTATGCTGTGCCATAAGTGATGATTACCCTTCTTGTTGGGTTGTGTACTCGTTCTAGAAAGTCTGAGAAGCTTATTGCAAGCTTTCAATACTAGTGTAGTACAGATATCACATATGTGTGGGAAGAACGAGGATCAGGAGGCGGAACCCACATGGCCCCAGATGGTACTACCAATAACTGAGGCCATGCCAGGCACTGTTGGCGGGAGGACACACAGGATACTTTGCCAACACGCTACAGCATAACAGCATAACGAGTTAACACACCACAATGAGACAATTAATTATGACTCGCCTCACAACATATAGGTGTGCTTCTTGACTACGCAATCGCATCAAGCAAGAGAGCATGAAGTGAAGGGTCGTTCACCAGCTCGCGTGATGCTCTCTCGCGCAAGCGAGTGTGCTCTGATGGGCTGAGTGTGCCAAGCTCGTGTATCAGCCAAAGACAAGGGGTGGCGACATTAATAAATGAGTCGTTAGCCAGACATGCCTCAATCAAAGAGTGCAAATCCTGGGTCGTCAGAGTCCGTTGCTCGGTGCGCAGCTGAGAAGCTGCTTGCGCGATTAGCGAGGGGTCATCTGATAGTTGCAAGATGAGGATGACGGTCTCAAGTGGATCGAGACAATAAGGCTCAGGTAGGCCATCAAAGAGTTGTTGCAAGGAGGATAGTTCATCCATTGAGGGCAATCCTAGCAGCGACCGAATCAGTGGACGGACTAGGCATGACAGCTTACAGGTACTCGGTGTGGACGATATTATTGCTATCCAAGGTGTGTCACAATATGTACATGTAGGTAGACAATGTGACTCATAAACTAGGAAAGCTCAGATAGCCAAGCTGTAGAAGCTGTGGTTCTAGAAGCTGTGACTATTGTCTCACAAATAGCCGGGAGTCATGCAACACGGATCACGGGTTAGCTGGCAGGTGGGGTTTCTCAAAACGAGCATGTGTGAACATAATTGGAAGAAATATGGTGATTCGACCCCACATGAATGCCACTCTCTGTGGCAGAATGAAAGTATCACTATCATAGTCAAGTTCAGGGATGAAGGGTCGATGCAATCAGTTATGCACACACAGGACATACTTTGTAAAGTTAATTACATCGCTGAGGAAATATGTACCCACATTAACAATGGATGGGATTTGCTGACTCAGCTAGCAATAGAAACCGGGAACCAATGGCCGAATCTGCAAGTGGCGACTATGCCCATCGCAACCGCGAAGATGTTTACAGATACATTTAAGATCGAGTCAGTTAGCCCATTCGAAATCGCCTTGGGTTATAGTCTGTCAGTCTCACCAGTTCCTATCGAAATCGATCCTCAAATGGCTCCTGTTTTCCAAGAGGACTTTGGCAATGAGGATGTCCCTGTCGACCTTCTGGCTAGTTGGCCAATGCCTGCCTGCTATATCAAGGCAGATGGGGTATGGGGGTCCGAGATGGTCAAGGGAATCGCTGTGGTTCCAGATAGATGCGATGGTAAACTGCTGGTAGGGATAGATATCGGAGGCACGTTGCTTCCGTTTGTGATCCACCTTGATGAATTCTGCGTCTTTGGATATGAGCCAACTATTGACGGCATTCTCGCATGTACTGATGGCTGTGCCAGCAATGAGTTGGCTAGGGCGATAGTCACGTTCTTACTGCGGTTCGCGTCCATGCTAGAGCACACTCCGAATCAAGAGACCAGTCAACAAAGTCTCGAGACTCGGGTAAGTGATGTCATTTGGGGACAACTGCTACAGTATTGATTTATCATATCCAGTAGCAATGTCAAGAGCCAGTATACTAACTACTTAAGCAACTCAATGAGTGTAGTTCCATGGAGGTGATGATATGCTCGCAGACAATGAGCCCGCACCATATATGAGTGCTCAGCCTGGGTCGGGCATTAGCGACGAAGAGGCCAGACGAACAAAACTGATCCTATTAGGCATTGGACTTGTGCTGCTAATCACCTTCCGCGACTTTGCCCTCATGGACGCGATTGTATTGACAGTGTTGTCATGCATGATCGTCTTGTTCTATCAGCAGGCTAATGCCGGCATGTCTCGCAAGCGACTGAGGACGCTGAAACATCTAGAGCAACAACTTTCCGAGGACCACATCGAACACTAATCATCCGATAGCCGACCATCGGATGATTCTAGAGCCAACGCCAAGCCAAAGCAAGTCAAGGTATTCATTATTTGCGGAATGCAACCACTGTCCGCAGATACCGACATTTATCGGAGTAGGTAA
>JAEHJW020007865.1_pt1 | contig 18846 bp, 30 predicted proteins | sample 9271431 | NCBI WGS metagenome assembly JAEHJW02 | reverse complement strand
TTCTTACAGGCGGCAGGTCTGAAATCACTCGAACAAATCCCGTTGTATGACGGGCAAGCGCCATTGAAACGCTCACAGGGTCGCAAACACGCCAAAGAATTTCCAGTGCCAACGCCATTTTTTGCCGTTCGCAAACAAGGCGATGAAAAGACGGGCAGCGACGGACAACCATATCGCCCCTGGATGCTCATTCGATTGGAATCTACAACGCCGCAAAATACCCCGAATCAAGCGCAACTAGACGCGCCAGCGCAGCCAAAGGGTAAACAAGCCACAACAGCGCAGAAAACGCCGCAAATCGGTGAAAAACGCACCTTTGAAATCGTGCGTATTGAAACTGAACTCACAAAAGATGGTAAGCCTTACTACAATCTCATTGCTACTGACAACACCGTCATCAATACGTTCAGCCGTGACATTTTCCGGACGTGGGGTTACACCGACGATGTAACCGCTATCTGGCAAAAGGCGGGGCATACGCAGGACGTTGAAATCCCGATGCCTGTTGAGGCAAAGCTGGTTGAACGGAAAGACAAAAAGGGTACGGTGTGGGCGGCAATTATTCCCGAGGTAGAGTTCTAATGATACATCTATATCTAATCTTAACGTTAGACGCATTATTCGAGGGATGGGCGCATAACGCAGATGAAATGCGCGAAAAATTTAATGCGGTTTATCCAGATGCGAAGGGGGTATTGGTGTTTATCTATGGTACAAAGCCAGATGGTAAACTTACATCCTACCAGCAAGAAATGTTGGACGATTACATTGCTGAGCAGACAATAGGATAATGTCAATTCGTCTTATCCTTCCCGTACCACCCTCAGCCAATAAGCGACTTACGCGGGGGCATAAGCTCACTTTTGAGGCGCGGGTGTATCTTGAGCAGGCCGCATGGGATGCACAATCGCAGATGCTAGAGCAGGGCGAAAAAATGTACACCGCGCCTATTCAGGAATACGTCAGAGTATACGGCTGGCGCGGAGATATTTCGAATATTGAAAAACTTTTGAATGACGCGCTAAATGGTGTCGCTTTTCGCGATGACAAGCTAATCGATAAGATCACAATCGAACGATGCAAGGGCGGAGAGCGGCGGGTAGAGGTTGAGATTAGTTCGCTAAAGGAGTGAGGAAATGGACGCAACAAGACCGACAACGATTCGCGCCGATCAGTGGAATACAATTGCCGATGATGTGAAGGCCGTGCGATGCAAGGCGACTTTTAAAAGCGACGACGGCTACCATATTGATCTTCTGTACGAAAAACGAGAACATCTTTGCTTTGAGTATCGACTACCTATTGGCAGCGAAATCGAGTCAGGTGTCATCGGGCTAGAACCGGGTGATGTTATCACTCTCGAATGGCAGGATAAGTAGGAATGATGGGGATTAACGCTGCCAGAGAACGCCGGAAGGCTGAGAAAAAACAGCATCGCTTATTGGTTGAGCGAGATCAGACTTTTGCTAACGGCAGTATTGCGCACAATCGCATACCTGCAACCAGTAATGGTGTTCGTCAAGTAACCTCTTTGGCTAAGTTGCCCACGCTGGCGAAAACCATCACAGTCAGAGAGGGTGAAATCCAATTGTACTGGCATCTGAAGTGTGAGGATGTTCGAGCGCTTCAGATGATATTACTGATTTACGAAGCGAATGGATGGAAAGTTAATCGTGGTTAATCTCATCTATTGTGCGGATGGAAATCCTCGCTTTGCCAAAATTGCAATTGAGCAGGGATTTACCTATGGCGCTCAGTTGCCTAACAGTGTCGCTTTCCCGCCGCAGTTTGTGGATCAGGACTGGCGAAATCCAGACCGTGAAAAATACATGGCGGCACTCAGGCAATATAAACCCGCACTGGCGACGGTTTTGGATTGGGAGCGTGATGAGCAGTTGCCAGAAGTCCTAGCGTGGGCAGCCGAAGCGGCTCAACATGTCTCTGAAGCAGTGATTGTTATCCCGAAAGTCATGGGAGGGATTTCGCGAATTCCTGAGGTCATCTGCGGTAAATCTGTTCGTTTAGGTTACAGCGTGCCTACATCGTTTGCCGGAACTGAACTTCCGCTATGGGAGTTTGGCAGAAGGCCGGTTCATCTCCTCGGCGGTAGTCCTGGCAAGCAGCTTGAGTTGGCGCATTACCTGAATGTGCAATCTGCTGATGGTAACTACAGTACCCTTATGGCAATTCGCTATGGGCAGTTCTATGCAAACAATAAGCAGGGACGAGGCAGAACACCAGAATGGCCTAAACTACATGAGGTATTAAATGAACCCGCGAAAGACGATATTCCTTATCTGTGTTTTCGGCTTTCGTGCATCAATATTCGCGCAGCATGGTTAGACTGCCGTGCAATGATTCGTTATGCTAAAGTTGATGATATTCCAGCCATAAAGCGTATCGGCAACCAATACAAAGCCGAACTTGGGTTTGTCAACACCGCCGCCTTAAAGAAGTCAATTGATTTATTTAGTCTATTTGTGGCTGAATATCGGGGCATGATTGTCGGTTTCGTAAATTACTATCATCGCCGTGATGAGTGGAACACGGTCTATGAAATCGCGGTACATCGGGATTATTGCGGACGCGGGATAGGGCGAGCCTTGTTGGAGGCTGTGCCCACACCGCGCCGCCTGAAATGTACCATCGAAAACCCCGCGAACAGGTTCTATGAGTCGGTAGGTATGAAGATGGTTCGCAGAGAGCAGGGCAAGAAAAGACCTCTCAACGTCTGGGAGCGCTTTATAGCTTGAAACCCAAAGCCCCTCACGCGAGGGGCTTTCGTTCCAACTGGCGAAATGATACATTAGGTGATGGACGCCGAAACGCCTCGGAATTTCCGAGGCGTTTCGTTTCAGAAGGGTATAACAGACCGGAAAGGTAGTGCCGCGCCATTTCCCGATAAACGCGGCGACTGATTACAGTGTACCGCTACTTACGAAAACGCGCAAGTTATTTACCAACAGGCGATACCTGCGAACGCGCCAGGAATGCTACAATGATAGTAATCACCAGCTTAATCAGATCATTCAATTGCTGCTGCTGTTCGGGCGCAACGGTGATAACGCCTCCGGTGATGAGAAATTGCAAAATCGCACTCAGCAAGACGCCCAGTGCGGTCAAGATGACAACTGGCTCTGATTTGAAAATACGCATGTTTCTCGTTCCTTTTATCTGCTTAATACAATCACTAAACTACATAATAGCATGAAAAAGATGATGTATACAATCTCATCCTCTAATGCTGGCGGCTGTTCATTCATTTCAGCGCGTCCTTAATGATGCTTATTGTTTTCTGCATACTAGACAAACTACCCACAAGATAGATCAACTCATCTTCAACGTCCGATACCAATGTCAATAGCGCGGCGGTATCTAGTTGGTTTTGCGGCGGCGGTTCTGGCGGCGTAACGACGGGCGGCGGGGGTGCGCCTGCATACATCGCAAGCCGCTGCTGCAATTCCGGCGCATTGTCTACCTTGAATTGTTCCCAGCCGCCGCTGTCGCCCCATGCAAAAATCAACTGCGCTTCTACGGGTGAACCTGCATAAACCGCCGCGTCCAGATAGGTGAGCATGTTGTAATAGGTTAAGTCTATGCCGCTGTCATACCACGCCTGCCATTGCCGCTCCAATGAACGCCAGCCGCGAATATTTGGATAGGGCGGTGTCTTTTGCAGTGTGTCCAACCAGGGCTTGATGTCGCTCAAATCATCCGTCCCGTGTTCAGTGACGACAATTCTAGGGTAAGGAATGCCTAAACTGTCGCAAGCCTGCAAGAGAAAGCGGAACCGTCCGCAATGCCACAGAGTAATCCCGCGCGTATCTTTAGGCCATTTATCCATCGGGATCAGATTCAATCCCTTGCTTCCCGACGCATCATCGGGATTACTGGCGATGTTCGCATTAGACGGATAGCCGCCGTAATAGCCGCTGGTTGGCACGGCGGCAAAGTATTCGTGTAGGCCGAGTACCAGCCATTGCCGATACATATCCAGATAGTGCAATAGCTTGACAGCAGCGGGTGTTTTCCATGCATCGGGATTTGGCGTCCCGGCGCTAAAATTCCCTATCACCAGATGCAACGGCTCATTGCTTTGCGCGTTAATCTCAATGGCGCTGTTTATCCATGCCAGCACACGATCATCAAAACCGGATTCATTCAGGCAGTATCGCCAGATGTTGAGACTACCTAGCTTGCGCTGCCCATCCAGCCATGCTTGCGGCGTAACTTTGCGCGGTAAGTCATCGTCGCCTAAGTATCCCGACCAGTCACGATGAATCACCACCGTTTTAGGCAGCATACGCGCGATTTTAACCGCGTAACTAAAGTTGTCTTTATACAGTATCCACTTCGGCTGTAACGCGCTGATATGCGCTTCATGGACACTTTCGCTCGGAACAGACAGGACGTTATAGCTAATGCCCATGCTACACCTTTCGCCAGATACCGCGCTCTAGGTATCCATGCCATTGTTTGTCGTGATGTCCCGTAATGAGAATTGAGGGTGATACGGTAATCGTACCGTCCTCATGTTCTGTTACCTCATGACTTGCTAGACTGCCCATGCCGCTGTAAAAACCATCCTCGTTCTGTGGCGGTCTAGCATACCATTGCCCGTCCTGCGGGTTTAAGCCATATTCACCCGGCGCTAATAATAAATGGCCTTCTTCGTTCGGATACGCGCGTTTCCCTTGCATTTTACGCCTCTTTCCAAGTGTCCCATTGGCTAATCCATTGGCTACACAGTCTATCATCTCGTGCAGCGCCGCCAGCAATTCATCCGGCATGTCTACATCCCCCAAGATGTGCGCCGGGTTTCCCGCTGGCGTGGTGGTGTAAAAGCCTTGTCGTTTAGTCATAATCTATAACTACCGCGTCCATACCGTGTTTATCACTTAAAGCATACAGCAGTAACCCCGCTACTGCATTCAACCAACCCCGCTTTTCTTTAGATGGTAGATCGTTCCATGAACAGGGTGCTAAACTACCGTCAGCAACATAGAAGCTACAATAGGCCAGATAAGCTAGTTTTTGATGCTCATCTTCGGTCAATATCCATAAGCCTTCATCGGTCACGGTAATTCGCCCCTCCATTCGATAGTATCTAGCTTAGCAGCAAATAACACAGCAGGTGTATACCCTTCTGCAAACTGGTTATGTTGCAATCCCTCATGCCAAGCGTTACTCCACAATCTGTTGACATCATTGTCAGATAATCCAAGCATAACGGCGCGTACTACCAATGGCTCAACAAATTGTTGAAAATAATCACTGTAAGGGAAGAGCCTCGCATCTAATAGATGCCCTATTAGAAACCCCTTTTCTTCAATGGCGTTCATTGTTTGCTCTTTTCCAAGTACCATGCATATGTTTGAGGCTGCTCACCCGCTTTAGCACACGCATACAGGAATGCCGCATAGCCGTGCGCCCGTTCGAGCGCAGCGTTCAACCGCGCAATCTCATCATCGCGCCAGTCTTCGCCGTCGTGACTGTGCCCCGGCAAGCGCGAACATTCGATACACTCATCATCCACAACCGCCTCGCGCTCATGACACCAGATACATAAGTTAGTCATTTCCAGTAATCTCCCACAACACCTTTCGGTTCATTGAATTCATCCGGCGCATAGGTGTCCTTCAATTGCAGATGTATAGCCGTTCCAGCCCAACCCGTTTCGCGGTCAAGTTCTGAAATTATAGCCGCGTGGTGTTCACGATCATACTTGTTTAGTTCATCTGCAAAAGCCGCGCGTATATCGTTGGTGATAGGGGTGTGCATTTCGACTAGCAAAAAGAACAACCAGCCCGTATCTAGTATATCCGTTGGGTACAGTTTGCTGTCTTTCCAAGAGGGGAATTTCAGCTTTCCTATTTTTTGGGAAAGCTGAATATCGGTTTTCACGAGTTGTTTCTTGGCGTTATTCCAGATTTTGCTAGGGTCGAAATCAATGTCTGCGTCTTTATGTGAAGTGGTGTAGACAACATTAAATACATCAATGATTGAGTGTGCTGTATTCCCATTGTCCATAACGACATGGCGGATATAAGGGGATCGTGTGAGGTATCGAAATTTGCCCACGCTGGCGTATTGTTCTAACTCTAATCGTGCTAGATTGCGGCGGTCTAAATTGCTTAGATTTGAAAGGTTAGGTATAATGATTTCAGTCACGATGTTCACTCCTTGACGTGACTCAATCCCCGGCGGAACTAACGCGCGGGGACTTCGTTTGATACTTCATTATAGCACTTTTCGCCTGCAAATGATACCATCGCCGCCGCGCTATCGGGCGTCCAGCGCCGCGCGAAAGAGCGTACTTGACTATTCACAAACTTCTGTTGTATACTATCTATATTGAACGGAAACGAGTAGAGAGCAAGAGAGAATGAACGCAACAAGTGAAATTAAGACAGTGGTTTCTTTTAGCGGTAACGGTTTCGTGTTTGCGGTTCTGTCGATTGGCTCATGCTGGTCGGTAGCGGTGAAGCAGTATGGTGCGTTGAATAGCTATAAGGTTATTGACGTGGTTTCATGTGAAGATGAGCAGGAAGCGCGTTCGGTGGCTTGGGCTTTGTCCGAGCCTGATGGATATAAGGGAGTGTAGTCATGAACCGCTTTCAGACTATTGAAATCGCCCGCGAAACTTTCACCCACGCCGATGAAGACATCCAAGAAGCTAATGATTTTATCAACAAGAGCGATAATCTGACGGCCTACCATATTCTAAAACGTATGGGTGATGATCTGGAAGCAGCGGCAAAAGCATTCCCTGAAATGCAAGCTGAACTGGATATTATTGCTCAAAAAATCGCTCCCGTCCTGATGCGCATTATTTACGTTAAATCATAAGGCAAATAGGGAGATAATCACAAATCATGATTGAAGAAAAGCACTACTCAGACGAATTTGTAAACACCATCATCCCGATTGTAGCCGCTGCCAATGCACTCAATGGGCATCATTCCATTGTGCTGATTGTTCGAGATGAAGCAAGGCGGTTAAACGGATTAGGCTATACAGCCACAAGCGCCCGTCTGTATGACGCGGCAAAGAAACTAGACGCGCTATTCGCTGAAATTGAAAGGATAAAAGCGCATGACGATGAAACCATTACCATTTGTGTCCCGTTATCGACTTGCAAAGAGGCGCGGCGGTTACTTGGTGGTGCATTTCGTGATCTCAGTAATAGCGAGGATATACCCGTATGACTAAGCGCTTTGCACACGTCCAAGCATTGGTTGAGCTACGCGATACAATCGACACTTATCCCGATCCGAAAGACGCGGTACACGATGCCATTGTAAGCGCACTACCGAAGCAATACCGAACCATCTATGCATGGATTATTAGTCACGGCGGCAAAGACATCACAACCAGTTTTGTCGTAGCAGGTTGGCGGATTGCGCCTAATCATGCTGGAACAATCTTGAATGAGCTATGGCAGTTTGGGTTGCTGGAAAGAGAAATGATTATTGATGATAGCGGGAAACGGTATCGGTACAGCGTGAAATAACGCGGTTCAAATACGCATCAATCGTCGCCATGTTCCCCCGCTTTCTGCTGCTCGTATTGCTGGTTGCAACGGCAGGGTTCGAACCTGCGGCTTATCAGCATGATACCTTTAGCGTATCGACTGCCCACTCTACTACTCTTTTGGGTAAACTACGCTTGCAACCAGCGTTTACAGTATACCGCAACCCTTTACGAAAAATTAGGAAATCGCTTTTACTTCTCACGCGCGTTCAGCCTGATACTAAAGCTATAAGAAGCGCCTGATACACCGTCGCGAGCGGCGCACCAGGCTAATGAAATGAAGGTATCATGAACACTACCACACAGTATACAACAAATGAGATGAACGCGGCCATTTTTAACGGTTTATCCTACGCAGTGGTAAACCACGTCGCAAAACGCATTGCTACTGCCAGCGTGAACGGAACGCCAGATGAACAGCGCGAGGCGGCAAATGATTATAAGCAGCACGTAGGGAGTATGACAGTGGATGAGAAAACAGTGTTTGATAAGCTGATTGTGGATTATACGTGGGGTTTGACAGCATAGCGGGGGAGGAGCATGTCGGGAATAGGCTGAATGCGAAGCGCTTGCTTGACACTTAAGCAAATTCTGCTATAATTAAGCTATACGGTAGAGAAGGGAACGAGGAATGAATGTCAATGAATTAGCAGAAGGTTCACCGGTATTCTGGTTGAAAACCAGCTACACGGGCGATTATAAGGTGGTCGCTAGGGTTGTAAAGATCAACGCCAAAACCGCAACTGTTCGCATTAAGCATCACTATTCAGGCAAGTACACGCTCCATAATGTGCGGTTCGAGAATTTAGAACCACGCACTCAGGTATACCCCAACTATGAATAACCCTATCATCTGCACCTGCTGCAAAAAGAAATTGACGGGCGGCATAGACACATTCGGCGCGATTGATGCGCCTATGTGCTGGACGTGCCACAGTGAACTACTATTCGACAATGGCGATTCGTCGCCGCTGGCAATGTGGGAAGGGTTGCAAGAAGCGATTGCGCTGGAATTTCCAGAGGATGAAAATGACAGAAAACAATAAATTCTATTGGGTAGAGAACGCAAAAGGCGGTTACTCCGAGAAGTTTACATTTGAGGAAGCGTGCCAGATTGCCGAAACAGATAGTATAGAAGATGGAACACCAATGTTTGTTATCCATGAAACGGGATACGTTCCTACGCGCATCTATTACTATGGACACGTTTACGAACAGGTAAACAAGGGGGATGATGAATCGTGACTAAGCGCTATCAGCACATCTTAACATTAGTCGAATTACGCGAGAATATTCGCCAGTTTCCGACGCTGGCGGATGAGCATATTCACAATACGATTATCGAAAGTCTATCACAAGCGCAGCGCGATTTGTGGTACTGGATACTCGAATGCTCTGACATGAGCGCGGGGTTCATAGTTACCAACGACGTGGTAGTTACGTTTAACTACACCGAACAGTATGCTAATTGCCTGCTGAAAGAATTGCACGAGTTCGGATTGCTTCAGCGGGAAAAGTATCACAAGGGGAATGGATATATATATCGGGTAAAACGATAACAAGCAAGGGGGCGCGAGCCTCCTTTTTATTGCGTTGGCGGCTTGCCATCAGTGGTATCGGCTAACATGTCCGGTGTAATAGGCGGCATGGGCTTGCTAATGTGTTTTTCAACCTGCTTAACGGTATCACGCGCCTGTGTTTCAAGCGCTGCCAACCTATCCCGCACATCCATCAGTAGTTCAAGATTGTTCCGTTCAAATGTTGTGCGATCTATGCTGGTATTCTTTATAAATGCCGCGATGTCATCTAGTTTCTTGATTACGTTTGGCGTGCCTGTGTTGATGAGAATACCAATACGCTCCGCCATGTCTACCAGCGCTTCGGTTACATCTCCTACAGCATTGGTATTGGCAACAATAATTTTGTATCCCTCGGAGTTTTGTGTCTGGGTATTCACTAGCGCGGCGGTCATGGCCTTTAGGCTTTCTGAGATGGTTGAAATCATTGAAAGGTTGGCTTTGCTTTGTTCGAAGTTGTCCCGTATTTCGGCAAGGTCTTTCTTGCGTGCCAAATCGCGCTCTTTAAGCGCATCCTGATACCGCGCCTCACGTTCCGCCTCCCGCGCTTTCAGAATGTTAGGCATCATCCTAATCATCACCGTGACACTGGCAATAGTAGCGAGTATAGCGGATACAACAGCGGCGAGTATGGCGGCTTGGATTTGTTCAGGTGACACGATAAAAGACCTTTGATAGCGACAATATACAACAGTGTATCACAAACACTAAGAACGGATGGTACAAAAATTCAAACCTATGACTTTCGCCAGATGAGATAGAGCGCAATTGCAACCAGTATGATGATAGCGATACCGAGCAGCATACCGAGAATAAAGGCTAATGATTGATGCATTGCACGATACGCTCATCGGTATAGAAGCCCGCGCATACCAGCGCGGTATACCATGCCCACGCTTCTTGTGCTAACTTTTCGTCTTTCAGATAGTGGATATTATCAGGCTTGACGTTCGTTAAATCCGCCCCGGCAAGGATAAAGTCATTCCCCGCTACCGTCATGTCGATACCCTCATTCACATGAGTATAGGTCTGATACAACCGCGCGGGTAGGAATGGAACGTGATAGGTGTCATACAGCGCGGTCGCTAAAGTGGTGAGATAAGCGGAGTATTCTTTTGCAGTAATGGCGTGTATGCCATCGCTTTCGCCTTGCTGCCACAAAATCGCGCGTACTTTCGGATCAGGCAAGCTATCCATTAGTGATGTGATATAACCATAACGTTTGCTTCCCGGCTGCCAAGTCGCAATCTGTGTACCGCTCACCGCCGCTACACCAAACGCCACCGGGACATTATGTGCGAGAATATACGTCGCTAAAATAGGCCACTGACTGCCCCCGGCCTCCATCGCGTCATACGGCTCTTCCCCTACCGGGTCTTGTAATTCGTGCCAGCCAGTGACGTTGAACATTCCTGCTCGCAAACTGTATCCATTGGTATACATCTGTAAATTGATACCCGCACTCACTGCATTCGACTGTCCCGCTACCATGTAGACATCACCTATCCCGACGCTAGACACCACTATAGAGACATCATTGACCGTGATGAGCAAATCGGATTGGCCTACTGGCAAATCAGGCCACAGCACATCAAAAGCGGGGTCTGTGCCTGAATATAAGACGTTACTATCTAAACCACGCCACGACGCGGATAGCGTGTAAAAATCGGCATTCTGGACACTGCCCTGAATGCGTAGCGTACCGCCGTTCTCTGTTGAGCGCTGGACAATCTGAAAGGCGCTCGGAGAAAGCAGTACAACAATGGTTGACTGTGCAGAGACAGGAGAAAGGATAAACAGGAACAGAAGGGTGATGATATATCTCACTGGTCAATTCTCACAAATTCCAGCGTGGCATAAATTTCAGCGCCCGAACTCAAGGCGGCTTCTGCGTTGGTTGCGTTGGCGTTATAGCGTATATGTAATTCATAAGCCGTCGGTGTAGTCACAAGGAGATATCCTGCTACCGAAGCAATCAGATTTACGCCTGCTGCTGTGCCTTGATTTACACCCGTAATGACTTCAACTGCGTTTGTGGCATCATAAATAAAAGGTCTGACGACACGCGCCGTATTGGCTGTTACCGATACATCCCCGCGCACATGATAGAGTCCGGGCTGTAATGTAACCTGATTTGCGCCTAACGCACCAATATTATTAACGTCTGTTTGTTCGCTGTTGAGCGTTACAAGATTATCACCCGATACATAAATTGGCCCGGCTGTTCCACTGTTGAGCGTTTGTACATAACGAGCGATGGCATTCTTGCGGCGCTGCGCATTAATCACCGCCAACTTGAGTTGACTTGCGCCCGTGCTGGCTTCCAACAAAATGCCAAGTGTGCCGTTGATCACGCCCGATGTCCCGCCCGCACGTTTGGTTGTGGCCGAGGGATACAATCCCGTTCCGCGCGAGTAAGCCGCGTCTACCGCTACATAGCCGATGCCATTAGTGAGTAGTAATCCATACGCGCCATTAGAAACACGCCCGACGATAACGCCCGCTACCAAGCCGTGATTGAATACGGTAGTCGTAGTTACGGCGCGGTCTGCGCTGGTATCCCAGATAACGACATCACCCGTAACCAGCGTCCCGCCGCTGTTATTTAGCACGGTTAAATAAATACCCGGCGCGGCATTCGCCCACTCATGACGCGGGGTAATATCTGTATTAGCAATTGATACGAAGCCATTCGCGGCGGCAATATCAGCTAATGGGATTTCGTAGAGCGTGCCTAATGTCTGTGTCAGTGTCGGAGGCGTCGGGCTTACGGCTGGCGTACCCTGCAAAATAGCTAGTACAACCGTTTGCAAACTGTAATCCGCTCGTAGGATAATGGTATCGATACGCGGGTTTCCTGACGAATTGGCCGCAATCGTTAGCGCTTCAGTGGCATCGGATAAATAAAAGCGGCCTGCTACGAGCGCCGAACCCGCCAGCACATCAACAGCGGCGGCGGCAGGGGATTGTGCCTGTACTTTCAGCCCATTATTCGGCGCTGTACCGCTGGCGAGAAACGGGCCAACGTTGGCGCGGCTTGCGCCTGCTCCGATTAGATATTGCCATAAGAGCGCCCAGTCAGCGCTGGAATACGGGCCAGCGTCCCCGGTAGTTACGCCGTCCCACGCTATTGATCGTTGAGCCATGTTGTTATATGCCTATATATCGGTTGTAGTATTGAAGAGAAAACCCTGACGCGCCAGACGCGCCGTACAGCGTGGCTTGAATGGTTTGCACGCCGCCCGCTATTTCGGGGTCGGGTAGAATATTAAAGTTCACCAGATTGGAAATGGGGCCTAAGTCGCTAAAAGCATCGTTGCCATTCTGGTCTACGATAGACTGACTGCCCGGCGTTAAATCAATCGTGCGTGTCTCACCCGCTGCAATAGCGATGGTCATGTAAATGCTAAATCCAGTAGTAATGTTACTGATGACGGCGTTGATGTACGGCCCAGTGAGGATTAAGGTCGGGTATGTAGCCCATGTTCCAGCGTAGGTAAGTGACTGTATATAGAGTGTGCCTGACGCCCCAAATTGAATTGGAAAGGTAATCGGAAAGACCAAATCATTGGATGTTGTGGCAGCGACGGTTAAAGAATTCAGTGTCGGGTCAAACCAAACCGGATCAAAAGCGGTAAAGTTGACTGTCTCACGAACATTAAAATCATTGGTGCGCTGCGAACCAAAGCGCAACCCCGGTGTAGCACGTACCTTTAAGGCACGCGCCGAACCATCTACCCGATTGACTCGGAACGTCATTTGCCCGCCGCGATTCGGCCTGAAGATTTCCAGCAGCGCAGCGCGGTTTTGCCAATAGGTGGTACGGTCACAGGCGGCGGCGCGAAAGAAATCAATATCAAAAGTACGCGATTGCAACAGGTAATCAATTTCAGTTGAGCCATGCTGCTTGTAACCGGAACGGGTGATATAGTTTATCGGCGGTGCGCCAAAATCACCAGGAAAGGTTTCATAAGCAAATACCGTACCATCGATAATCAGACTTAAGCCGTCGGCAGTTTCAAAACTGAGTGTTTCTGAAGCCATGTTATATCGTCACTACTGTGTCATCACTGAATTTGAGCCACTGCGAACTTGCAGCATTCCAATAAACCGGAACGCCAGTGCCTAATCCTGCTCCTTCACCGCCCTTTCTGCCATTGGAACAAAAAGCAATCGTGATATAAGATGTACCGTTCCCTAATCCGGTAGATGGCAAATCGGCAAAGGTATATGCAGGAACACCATCGGAATAATTGGCCTGTTCAGTCACATTATGAACGAGCGCCAACCCCTTCTCATTCTTGCGGATTTGTTTAAGCAGATCGGCATGTACCATTGAAATTAAATCATTTGCGGCCATCGTTTTTTTACCTAGACATTATACGGTTCGAGTTTGACGCTCAAATCCTCACCGGATTCATTCAGGCTGATTTCAACATTCGTTACGCGCAAGTCAATACTGGTCATACCCCAACGTACTGTAATCTTGTCGCCTAAATCATAATCCTTACGATAAATCGCGCCGCTGGCTGTCGGGACAGTATCGAAAGTGAATTCCTGTGTTTGCTGGTTATCGGTAATGGCTTGTCTGCCGCCTGTCAGTAAATAGAGTGAATCGCTGCGGTCAGACTGGCGAACATCGGCAGTGAATTCAATACGGTTGTAGGGACTCTCGGAGAGATTGTCCCCCGGCACTTTGGCTACAATGCGCGTGTCGCCCTGCCCCTGTCCGAGCGCATAGCAAAAATTCTGTTCTTTCTTGCTATCCATTACCAGCGATGGGTTGGTTAGATTACCTCTGTCCGGGTCAAACTGCGTAAATTCGCCAAAAGGATAATTGCTGGTTTTGGTGCGGTCTAATCCGATGGGTTGAATGGTCAGGCGCAGGTTATTGGCACTGTAGCGGGTAATGATGAAATCGGTTTGTCCCTGAATGGCAAGCGCCTGAAAGACTTCTAACAGGTTGTCATAGCGAGAGCGTTTGCCTACTCGTAAGGCCGTGCCCGGCGTTGTGCCTACCGTGAGATTCGGAAAGGCGCGTCCAGTGCTGGCTAAATCCGCCATTTGCTCACGAGCAAAGCTGCGCATGACCTCATCGGCGGTATTGGCTTTTGTGCTGTAACCACCTGCGCCGAGCGGATCATCGTCAGGGTCAATCAACCGCCGCGCAATCAGATGATTGAGCGATAAGCCGCCGATGACTAGGCGCTCATCGTCGTTTTCGCGCAAGCGCTGAATTAAGCGGATGAGATAAGTGTCTTCAACGATGAGTTTGCCCGTAACCGGGGATGTGCGGCGAATTTCGAGAAAGGCGTCCTTAACAAACAAATCCGCTAAGGTATCATCGGCAGGCATAGTCATGGCGACTGCCCCGACATCATCTAAGGCACGGTTATACTTCAATTCGTAAGGCGTCTGGCTGTCAAATACGCGCAAGACATCGCCCGTAAATGAACTGATAAGCGCGATTTGATAATCGGCTAAAGCCATTATGAACCCGCTTTCAGCATCGAGAAACGTCTTACCGCGTCATTTGCGCCTTGTACACCATTCATTGTTACGTTCATGGTTGAGTTTGAATTGTTATAGGTGTCGCCACCGTATACCGGGAGCGGTTGGGGTTGTGCGAGGATATTGGATAAATTCATTAAAACGCTAGTCAACTCATGTGGAATAATCCCCGTCTTAGTGGCATTATAGGCAAGTTCGGGACCCTTTTCACCATAGATAGCATAACCCTTACTAAACATACCGCCCGTTGCCCCGCCCGGCGGCTGCAAGATCGCAGGTAGTTCAGTGCTAATCCGTCCGAAGTTGACACTTTCGCCCGCTGCTTTCAGCCCACTAATGGCATCGAGTAGAAATTGCGGCGTAACCGCGCCTAGTGAATCAGCAATCCCTTGCAAGAAACTGGCAATGCTATCGATAAATCCTCGCACCCCCTGCTCAACAAAACTGATTAGCGAATTGATTGCGTTAATGACAGGCAGTACAAAGGACGTGTACAGGCTTATTCCCATGTATTGCAGAGCAATGATAATGCGTCCCGGCAAGTCGGTGAAAAATTGAACAACGGTATCAATCGCGCCTGATAATGTCCCAGGACCCGACCCGGTTAGGAAGGTGACAACGGGATTAAAGACATTGGTGAGTAGACTATCAAATAAGCCGCTGGCGGCATTGCCGACATTTTGTGGCAGTGTCGCAAAGAACGAAGCGACTGACCCTTGAATTGAACTATCCCCCGTCAACATTGTAATCGTCGTGAGGATAGCATTGATAGGCGACCCCGGCGTTTCCGGCCCAAAGAGCAAATCCAATGCGCCGCTGAGTACCGTCTGAATCGTCGGTATGGCATTGGTAAATGTGTCTCCGATACCCGCGAAGGTAGCGGCTAAACTGCCGGGTGTATCTGCTCCGGCGGTAATGGTCGCTAATGCATCGGTGATTTTTGTCGGGATAGTGGCGAAAAAGTTAGCAATGCTTCCCGGTGTGCTGGCATCTGCCGTCAGGGTTGTGAGTGCGCCTGAAATTTTAGTAGGCAACGTAGCGAAAATATTTGCGACACTACCGGGTGTACTGGCATCGGCGGTTAGGGTAGACAGCGCGTTTTGAATGTTACCCGGTATGTTGGCAAAGAAGCTGGCAATACTACCCGGCGTACTTTCATCCCCGGTCAGTGTATTGATAAATCCTAGCACCTTTGCCGGGATGCTATCAGGATTATTTGGGTCAAAAGCATCTGTAAGACCCTTGAATTTATCCTTAATCTTTGCCCCAACATCCGCACCTTTAATCCGGTCAATCTGTGTGCCCAAATCCAATGAATTCTGTGCAAAATCCTGCAATCCGGTCTGGTCAATCGCGCCCATAAAGGCGTCCGACAAGCCTTGCGCCGCTTCATCAACCGCGCCTTGTCCGCCGATTAAATCCAGCACCGAAGGCATTCCCGTATCCGGCGTAGTGATTCCAGTGCCGCCCGTAGCGGGTATTTCACCCGCGCCCTTACCCCGCTTTTCCGGGGCAGTAGTCCCGCCTGTATTCGCCGGGGCGGTTTTCTTCGCGCCGCGTTTTGCCAGCGCGTTGAGATAGGCTTGGCGGATATTCAGTAAGGCGCGTTCGGGCGCTTGTTGTGCCTTAGCCAATGCCAGTTGTATTTGCGCCCGATCTACGATAGATTGCTGTGCATCTAACTGTCCCTGAATGGCATCGCGCTGTTGGTCAAGCAGGCGCAAGCGTTCGGCGGCGGCGGGGTCGCCCTGTGCCAGCGCTTCCTGTAACTGTTGTTCCTGACGGTCTATGGCGTCCAGTGCTTGTTTAGCAGGTTCGGCTAAGGCTTCAAAATTGGCCTTGACAATATCGAGGCGGTTCTGGAATGGCAGCAAGGCTTTATCCAGTTGCGCCAGCCGTGTATTTACCTGCTTAAGACTTTCCCGACCAATATCCCCCAACGCCGCGTTGACTTCTGCCGCTACTTGTTCTACCGGGTCTAAAGCGACGCCTGTGAAGCCGTCCAGCCATGACGACATAACATTCGCGCCGCCCTCATCAATTTTGGACAGTGGCCCTTTTTTCGGCGGCGAAAAACCGATCAAAAAATCGGCTATGAATTTGGCAATGCCGATGACAGCGGGGAAGATAAGCTGATTGGCAACGGCTAAAATACCATTGGCAAAACTGCCAAACGCCGCCGCCGCGCCATTAAATAACTGCGGGCCGAGGTTCTTTAAATCCAATCCAAAAAAGTTTTTGCCAACGTCGGATAAGAATTTGACAATTCCCCCTACCACGTCACTAATGATTTTGCCAACGCCGCCGATGATATTCGCTACTGTCTGGAATACCAATGCGATATAAGGCGCAACACTGGAAAAAGCGTCGATGAAAGGCTGCGCTATCGAGGTGACAACATCAACAATTGTGCCGATGATATTGGTGATGATACTCAGGATACCGCCGAAAATGGGGCCAATGGCATTGGCTAATTGTCCAAAGATGTCCAGCACCTTTTGCTGTGCATCCAACAGCGTACCATAGGCAGGTTGAACTGCTACCGCTAACCCATCCAGCGCATTGGTTACAGTAGCTTGCGCCCGTGCCATTTTTTCGGCGTTGGTTTCCTGAATGTTGCCCGCTTGAGCGATTGCAGCATTACCAGCTTCAAGCGTAGCATTAAGGATAGCAATACCTTTTTCCTCAACGGTAAGCTGTTGTGCCGTTTTCCCTACCGACTGTGCATACGCTTCCTCGGCAGCAGTTGTTTTAATGATAAGTTGCGCATTGTCAATCCGTAAGGGCGATGTTTTACGGATACCTTCAACCAGCGAACCAAAGATATAATCAATATCTTTTCCGGTTGCCTTAGCCTGTATACGCGCAATCTGTAACAACTGCGGGAGACCTTTACCTAACGCCTCTCCTAATTTTCCAGTTGCGCCCGAAAGTGCAATATTGGCTTTTTCGATTAATGCAAAGTCGCTAATTGTGCCCGCGCTGGCTTTACGTAAATCAATCAAAAGTGCTTGCGATGTTATTCCGACGCTGGCAGTAACATTATCAAAGGTTTGCGCCAACCCCACCAACCCCGCGCCGCGTTGCCCTAAGTCGAGAAACGCCTTGCCAAGAAAGGCTACAGCGGCAGCGGCAGCTAAGACGGGAACAGGAAGCGCGATTAACTTGTCGGCAAAACCGCCGATGACATCGCCAAAGGGAAGAGACTCCTTAGCGAAACTGGAAAAATTTGTCAGCGCAGTCTTAACCGTTTTCGAGGCGTCATCCAACGCCTTCGAAAACGGATTAAAAGACTTTGTACCTTTTTCAGTCGTCTTGCTGTTTTCATCTATGGCTTTATTAACCGCGTCAATGTCCTTCACGAATTTCTGGACATTTTCAACGACGGCTTGCACTCCGATGATCGGCAATCCCATTAGCGATATTTCCTCATTTTTGCTTCCCGTTCAGCCTGACGCGCGGCGGCGTCCTGTGCGGCAGCGGGTATCCAGTTGTTCATGCGATACAGCATAATCATGTCACACTTACAACGCCCGCCGATTTCCGGCTGTATCCAAAGTTGCGTTCCCGGCAAGGCGTCCCATTCAGCAATCGATAACCCGCCGTACAGTCGTGACTGTTCCTCCTCATAAGCCATTGTGTAGGTAATCATGGCGGCGGCGGGTTTAAAAGCGTATTCGTCAGGCGTCCGTCCGTTAATCTTCACTCCGAAATGTAGCCGCCGATTCTTCTAACCCTTTCGAGGTCGCAATCGTGCGCCCTACAATGGCCTCCGAGAAAGCCTGTAAATCACTATCCGGTACGCGCGAAGCAATCCATAGGTATTTTAAGTCAACGCGAGTGGCTTCTGGAAAGTAGTCTAACTGCTCGTTGACAAACTCCTGCGGCGGTTCACCGTTGACCCCGACATCGAAGACGTAACGCATCATGCGTAACTGCTGCTGCGATTCCCAGTCTTGCAAGGCGGCCAGATAATTCGGGTCATTCCGGTTTTCCTGCATTTCCTTATGTTTACCCAAGATAGTTACTTCGATATGCGGCACGGACGGCTTACCCGCATTTAACACTCGTTCCAGCATAAGCGACGTAATCCGGCGGTTGGATAACTCAATTTCATCATGTGTTGAAGTGATGAACACCCCGCGCTGGATGTCCAAGCGCGGGAGGGTTTCGACTTCTTCGGTGTGATTATCATTAACCAGTGGTTCTATGAGTTCCAACATGA
>JAEHJW020001430.1_pt1 | contig 18850 bp, 18 predicted proteins | sample 9271431 | NCBI WGS metagenome assembly JAEHJW02 | reverse complement strand
GGTAGCGCTTCTCGGGATGCTCATCCTGGGCCAAATAGGCCTGGTACTTCTGAGAAACGATCACTTTCCGGCATCGGTGGTTTACTTTTACGGTCAAATCGTCGGAGCTGCCCTGATGATCTGGTTACTGGAAAATGTAGGCAGGTTAAAAAACAAGATTGTGGATTTAGCAGAAAAGGTTAGTGAAAAAGACGAAGAGTCTAAATATATCAAACCCGTCTGCTTTGATTGCGGAGGCACGGATTTTCTGGAAGGTCCCTCTGCCGGTGTAATCACTAACATCAAGTGTGCAGCCAAAGATTGTGGGTCCGAATACAGATACACCGGTTTCGGTCCGATGGAACGTCTCGTTCGAAGTGCAGGCTGAAACAGCAAGCTATTACAACATCCGGCTCATGCCGGATGTTTTTATATTCAGGTATAGCTACGTTAGCTAGACCCTTTAGCTCAAGCAAGAGGAATAAAATGCGTAAAGAAACTAAGACGTCGATCGTAAGCTTAGGCTGTCTAATGATCGCTGGTGGGGGCTCGGAGGCGTATGGCTTGATTCCATCGAGCGATAGGTTTTTAAGAGCGCTCTTTCTAACGGTTGAAATGCTGTTTATACTATTTTCTGTTCATTCTCTAACGTCCAAAAAGTCAGAGGAAGATAAAGAATAAGCAGAATCACGGCCCACTGAATTTTTCCGCCGCTAGAGTCACAAGGGCTGTAGCGCAGGTTTTTCGATTTAAAGACGGTTGCGCTGCCGGTTCGGCCCGCTCCTGTCCTGCGTTTCGGACGCGATGCTGGGACCAGCGTTTGATCGCGCGAGTTCTGATCAGCGTTATCAGCGATATCGAGTGTGCGGAATAAACATCAATTCAATACTTCTATATGTCCTGAAACAATCCCACCCCTGCTTATCTCATTGACAATATTCGGTCTTATGCCATTAAATTTAAACAAACTCATCTCGGAAAGTCTCCGTCACAGCCGCCCTGCCGTGTGGGTTACAAAGCGGTATTACGAACTCAGAAATCACAAGCTGGAAAAACTTTTCTTTACAGCAACGACCGGACGCAGCGGAACGACCTCGCTGACGGAGATATTCAAGGCTGTTCCAGATTCCGTGTCTTATCACGAACCCTATCCCATCATGAACGAACAATGGCTCGAACGGGCGAGCAATGGGGATGAGGCTTCTGTCAATAACTACTTTAAGACGGTTAAAAGCGTTTATATTCGAAGAGGCGCGATTGGATCGAGGTACTATCTTGAGGCCAATCATTTGTTTTTGAAGACGTTTATTAGCCCAGCTATCGAGGAGTTTGGGAAAAGACTCGAAATTATCCATCTCGTAAGGCCCGCCATAGAAGTTGCCAACTCGATCTACAGAATCGGCAACTGGCCAGGTACGCATGACGGAGATAAGTGGTGGCTGAGCTACCGCGCACAAAACAATGTCATCGGTATTGCTGATTTATTGGATAACGATACAGGGCTCGCGCATCCATTTTACAAGGCGTTGTGGTATTGGTATGAAACCGAGGCAAGAGTTGCGCGGTATAAGGTTCTCTATCCTCGTGTAAAGTTCCATGATTTCAGAACTACATCCTTTAATGATTTTGAGAAGGTGTGTCAATTGTTCAATGATTTAGGCGTTTGTTATGATCGAAATAAGCTCAGCGGGCTCATTGGGACAAAAGCGAATGATATCGTAACCAAGAAGGGTAAAGAAGGACTTGAGCTTAAAGACGCTCTACGTATGAAGGATACTTTTGAGCGCGTTCTTGAGAGTCGTGGGATGCTTGGTAATTTGGCGGTAAGAGCCTAAAAGCATTAAACCCATGTTTGGATTTCTAGGAAAAAAAGTCGTACCGGCTCTCTCCGTGGACGAGATCATCGAGCAATGCGCTGAAGACGGGGTGGATCGGGGCCATATTCACGGGGAAACTTTACGTAAGGTGTATAAGCGGCTAAATAGGCACGAGCATGCGCCAAAATTCTCTATTATAGATTCAATTTTACCGGATAAGCCACAGACGGGCGAATTGAAAAAGTGCCATGTCCTCGCAGTGATGGTGGAAACCAGGAAGCATCCGGCATTGGTTCCTGTTGTGTTGAATATGCTCGAAACACTGGCGGTACCCGTACAGCTGTTTCATGGGCCTGAAAATCAGCAGTTCATTGAAAACAGTCCCTTGAAGACTCATATTAAAACAGGTGCGCTAATGCTCTCAGCGCTAAAAACCGATACCTTGGACGCGACGGGCTATAACACTTTGCTGTTGTCGAAACGCTTTTGGCGGCAGCTGGCGTCGCGTAGAAAGATCCTGATTTTTCAGACCGACTCCATTTTATGCAAGAACTCCGACTACAAACTTCAAGATTTTATGACGTTTGATTACATTGGGTCTAAATGGAAGAGAGAAAGACCTGTTGGGCTTATTCTTGATGGAGGTAATGGCGGGCTAAGTCTAAGAGACTGGGCCATGAGCTATGAGTGCTTGCGACGCTTTCCGGCAAAGCTGTGGCCCGGAGCCGAGGACAGCTATTATGCGTTTCACCTTGATTTAATGAGGGGAAATGTCGGACGAGACCCTGATTGCGCAAAGTTCGGAACTCAGGATGAATTTTTGACCCCAAGCTTTGGGGCCCATCAGATTACCCGCTTATCGAGAGAGGACTTGTCTTTGTTTCTAGCTTATTGCGAAGAGGCTAGAATATTACTGGCAAAAGAAACACCGAAGCAAACAGTAACAGAGCGTATCCAATAAAAAGCCCCACACTGAAGTGGGGCTTTGATTAAGAGCAGTCGGGTATCAGCACGAAAGCCGATAACGACCGTTTGCCTTCGCCCAAGCAAGAATTGCTTCTTTTGAGTATGGTCCTCTAGATCCGACGTTGAGACGCGGGTCAGGATTGAACCAATAGAGCACCTGGGTACCGGACTCATCGAAGCGGAAAGGGCTGATGTGGCCGATGTAGTTTTCGCCCAGAAGATCACAGACACTGCGGTAAATCTCACGCGATTCATCGTAAGCCTTCAGCCGTAGCCTCGTGTAGTACTCCTCCTCCGCCTCGCGAATTGCCACGAAGTCCTCAGGACGAAAGTACTCGCTGTTGGCAAGTACCACGCCGCAGAGCCGCATCCCCTTGCGCTGAAAGAACGTCGAGGCAAAAAGCACTTTACCGGCGCGCAACGCCGTGTAGAAGTCCTTCAGTGCTTTAACGTACTTCTCTCCTCGAACCCGGATTGCAAAGGAACGCGAGTCCCAGGCCCCTGCAACGTCCTTATCGACGTTCTGAATTTGAAACACGGGGAACATCAGCTCAGCCTCATAGATCCTGAGAGCCATTTTATTTGGAGCATACCCCATGATTGCCTCGGGCAAACTGCCCGCACCGCCGGAAGTCTCCTCGAAAACGAGTCCCTCGGGGAAGCGGGTAATCCGCTTGATATCCAGAAACATCGGAAATTTGACTGTCTTGCCGTCCCGGATCTGACTGATCAGGTGATCCTCACCTGCGTACTGCTCGCACAGTGCGCTCATCAGTTCCTTCGAGCCGCATTCGTGCTCGCTCGTCGCATCCGATCCAGTGGCAAGGGCTACCAGGCGGCCCTTCTTGTCAAAGACCAGTGCAGGATTATTACCTTTTCGCATGATTGAACCTTTTCGTTTGACCTACATAAAAAGTATAGCTATCGGATAGCGTTATTTGAAAGGGATAATAAAAGATGCTATACTGTGAGTATCGAATGTAGAGCTTAAGGCATACATTCTGATTAAACATAAAAAGGAAGGCAATGCGCAACATCATGATTTTCGTAGAGGTCATTGGCATCTCTTAGGCTTTACACCTAGGAGAATGTCAATGTATATACCCAAAAAACCGCCTGCCGTACGGCTGATTTCCGATACCGGGGATCAGTGGGGCTTTGCCTCACTCGGAGAGCTTGTCGATCATTACGGGCTTCGCTGGATCGAGCGATATGTCGGTCCTCAGTTTCGGGTGCGAAATGGCGCTGCGCCGGAACACTGCCCGGAGCTACCGGCGTGGTCCGAGTATTCTTTTATACTGCGCGACGCTGAGGACAACGTCGTGACGGCCAAGGATTGCGAGGCGTTCATCTACGAGCGCTACGACCGCTGGCGCCGTGAGCGGAAGGTAGAACGTCGATACCCCTTCAAGCGAGTATCCCCTGTACCGAACATCCACCGCTATAGCGCTGGTAGGCATTACTTCCGAGCAATCAGAACCTTCCCATCGCATCGAGCCGCAGCTGCGGTCATCGCCAGCGAAGGAGAGCCGCCGTTTCGGGGCCGCCGCTCAAGTCAGCTGCCCAATGCCTGGGATGATATTCAGCTTGGAAGCTGGCGGGATAAGGGCTGGAAGAGGCACCGCAGGGCGCAGTGGGCCCCTCGTCATGAGCGGGGTCTGCGTCGCAGGGCAAGAGTGAACAATACCCGAAGACTTAACGGTGAAACTGAAGCTGATTGATCAACTATCCCTAGCTGGATCAAGCCGCAAAGCAAACGAAGATCTCCTTGTGAGCACCGATCCTGTGCGTGGTGTTCTATGGAGCCACAGGACTAGGTCTTGCGACAGATTGGACGTCAATAAGACAGAGTCATAGAAAAAGGGACGCAAAATGCGTCCCTTGTGAGTGAAGTTCAGGGCGCTCCCCTGAGCATATCCTCATACAGCTCATACGTGCTCAGCGTTTCGATAGTACGGGCAGGGGCGGAGTTTTCCTTTTTGGCCGCTGCTGGAAACTCGGAGAGTTTTTCCACCTTGACCACAGAGTCCCACTCCTCGCGTGACACGCGAAGTGTCTGGCAGGTGTAAGCTAGCGCGTCGATGATTTCCTGATTCGCGGTGCGAACCGGGCCTCCTGTGCGAACGCTCTTTTCACAGGCCGCGATGTCCTGGAGAACCGGATCCTTTGACCAATCCGCATCCGGTCGGTTCGCATGCCGTGCGCGAATCCGAAACTCCGTAATTGCTTCGCGACGATGCCCGTGAAGCTGAACCAAAACCGCTCCAAGGATGAGTCCCTTGCGAGTCGGGTAGCTGACAGGTTCCATATGTGACCTCATGTTTAATGTACTCAAGGCGTATAGCAATCAAAGCCCGACTGACATCACCAATATTCTCTTAGTGTTATCGGAGAGAGGCCAGGATCTGTGGCGGCCATGAAATAGCCTCGCTTCAAAGTTAAGCTTATTTTAAGTTTTGTGCAGTGCGTCTAGCTGTAGACTTTAACCGATATAAAAAGAAACCGCAGGACGAGCCTGCGGTGTAAAATGAGTCGATGTAATCAGAACAAGCTCGCCTGAAAGCCTGCGGCTAGTCCAGGCGGAGTCTTGATGCCTCGATGCGCAAGAAAGTCAGCCAACCGAGCGCGGCTGTCCTCTCGTGCCAGATTGAAAATAGGCACATGATGGCGCTCTGCAAGAGCAATCGCTGTAGCCGTTCCCCCGGTGCTCCTGTTACGACTCGCCTCACTCTCGCAGCCATCTGCTGTCCAAGCAATCAGGAACTCCGACGGACTATCGAGTGTTAGGCCTAAAACCTGGTAGCAGTTTCGAGCATGAAACTGTTTTGCTTTGAATCCAAGCTGGTGCCATACGGGATGGACGGTCGAGGCGAGTTGATAGGCCTCCTCGCTGATGTCATAGAGCATCGAGGGATTATTGTTAAAGCCTTTATAAGGCAGATAAATCTCAAGCGATGCGGTACTTACCCGACGGGCACCGTGCTCAAAAGCAAGGTCCGCCCCGTCCGCTCCGCCTGAACGCAGCGTGTAGCCCGCCAAGGCCAAAAGGGTACCAAGTTCCTGCATGAGCGTTACGACCTCGGCAGGAGTCTCTCGGGAGCCGACTCCGGTATAGCAGGGGCTTACGGTAGCTTGTCGCTTATGCTCGTGCTGTGGCATTTTTGCTCTTTTTCATATGTTCGAGGACGAACAGGTATGCATGGGCTTCAGCAGCGCTCAGCTCAAGCGTGCCTCTCTTAAGCCTCCAGAGTTTCTTCTGCGAACAGCAAAGTCGTGAGGCAAGCGCCTGATCGGTGAGCTCCAGCCGCTTCTGTTCAGTTAAAAGCTTGCTTGCGAAGCTCATCGTTGCCGGTGTGGGATCGTTTCGTTTCACGGGTCTGTACTCTGCGATATCGAGGCCTCAAGCTCACGCAAATCGTCCGTTACGTCGGCATGAGAGCTGAGAGTCTCCTGTACGTCGGCAGATCGTGCAAACGCAATGCGCTGCTCGGGGGTTAAAAGCACCCAAGCCTGGCGCAGGTATTGCTGAAGATCCCCGACTTCGTGATCAGGATCGGAAAGTTCTCCGTGCCACGCGGCCTTGTCGATATAAAATTCGACATCCAATAACCTAGAGCGAGATCCAGCCATATTAGAGTCCTTTTGATAAAGTAGTATAACCAATTATCATAGCATTTTAACATTTTTTGTCCTATTTGGTGTAGAGACTTGTTCAAAAATAGACAGCCAGAATATAAATGAGGTGTCTACAAGTCTCAGCGATGCACGCTGGGATAGTCCAGCAAGCATCTGGACGAATCCGTATCCCGGGGGTCGTATTTAAGACGGTGGCACCGTCTTTAGGCCCGGGCCTGCCAAGCCCGTTCGTCCCCTAGCCGTGCAGGTCAGCACGGATGAGCCGCCACGGTCTCCCCTACTGCTCGGGCGTGTCGGCAAAGAAGTTGAGCGGCGCTGTGTGAAACAGCGGCTGGGCGCGTAAGATCCAGCAAGTCGCGAAGAGGCATTGCGGCGCTCCTAGCCCGCGGCGGTACTCCCGCCGCGGGGTTTGGGGTCTTTAGGCGAAATAGCCAAAGGCCATGGCCTCTGGCGGCCCTGAGTATGCTATACGACTGAATGAAGACCTGCCGCGAGCAAGTGAAAAAGACAGATGCCACCCGGTCACCGGGTCCCACCTGGAGTGGGGGTTTGCGAAAGCGATAGAGCCTTGCATGCAACGGCTGCCCGCAGGCGGCCGTTGACCTTTTCATAACTTCGGGATCCGGGTTAACCCAGCTGTTAAGAATATAGCTGCGGGGTTAGAACCTCAATTGGTTCAAGTGCCACTCACACACTTTCACCAAGGTGTCTGCGGGGGAAAATCCGGCCGCAGCCATCAGATTTTGAAAGGGCGCAGAGGTATTTTGAACCGTGAGCGAGGTGCCGAGGCTGGAGAAAAACTCAAGGTTCAAACGAAGAATGTCCTGAGACAAAGCGCGCTCCTGGTCGGGCGGGATATTTGCCCGGCTGGCGAGCGATACGTAGGGACTGAGATAAGGGGCCCTGGCGATCTGATTATTAAACAGGCGCACGACTAGCCCTGAGGCATAGGCCCCGAGAAGAAAGTCCCTGGCATCAACCACGTCCCAGAACTCGTAAGGCATTGCAGGACGGAGCTGTTGAAAAGCAATGCGAGAAAGCGGTACCTCTTTCGTCACGACGCACCGCGGGTTAAGCAGGCGTTTGATGGCGCTGAGCGTAAACCCACTGGCGATGTCATCATCAATCAGCGTATACTGCCCACCCGGTAGCGCTGCAAGCCTTGCAAGCGAACCGGAAGACTCTGGCCGTTCTATGAGCGCGTTCGCGCTGAACTGTGAGGCAGAGAGCGAAAAGAGCCGCGACAACCCCACGCTGATGCCGCACTCTGCGGTGAGTATGTCGTTGTTGATGCACGAGGACTCCTCGCAGAGTTCATACGCGGCAGCCTTTTGAGCCCCGATCGGCAAGATGATCGGCGTGATGGACTGCGGGTGCGTGTTGAGATAGGACTTATTAAAGCTCCGTACGAGAGCATCGCTCAGCGAGTGGGTAAAGTGCTTAATGGCCTGCACCAGAACCTCGTCCTTAATGAGCCCCCGCCAGATCCGTGCAGCCCACAGCGCATCATTGCGAATCAGGTAAGGCGGCTGTGGCGTTGAGCCAGACCCACTTGCGCTTGCACGTGCCCGCCCCTGCTGGCCTTCTTTATCCGCCTCGACATCCCTCTCAATGGCGGTGAGCATCGGGTGAGCGCCGGCACGAATGGATGAGGAATTAACCGCAGGTGTGGCCTCCCCTGAGGCCAAACTGGTAAAGAGAACTCGGCCGCTGCTCACCAAAGCCTCATCCCGTTTCACCGCATCGCTGAGGTGCTCGAAACCAGGTCGCTCCACGCACACCGCAAGGCCCTCAGCGATGAACGCGCGGGAAAAGTAAGCATTGTCACTGCCAAAGACATAGGCGACTTCAATCGGCGGGTAGCTGGTGATGTGCCGATTAAGATAGGCTTTCAAGCGCCGGATGACATCGGTAAAGTTGATCGCGCAGGGAGTGTAGAGCGCCTCCCAAGGATCGGCCATCAGCCAGTCATGACCGGCGAGCGCTCTGTTCAGCGCCCGCTCTCTTAGGCTGGCGTGATAGTACTGGGCTTTGAGATCCTTGCGCGTGACGTAGCTGTCGTGCGAGGAGGAAAAATACCCACCCAGCACCGCATAGCCTTCCCGGGACAGGCGCTTCCAGGCCGCATCCATCATTGCGATATGCCCCTCGTGAACCGGGGCAAAGGCCCCGGTGCTGAGCAGCACCACTGGCGGGGCGTCCTGCACGGGCTTATCCCTCAGCTGATCGAGCTGAAAGAGAAGCTTCTCAAGAGGGGTGGCCAGCCAGTTTGGGTCCATGAGCTTAAAGAGTGCACCAGGATCAAGGCCATCATCAAAAAATCCCGCCTCCGCAATGGCTTTGTAGGTGCCATAATGCACAAAGGCACTGAGATAGGTGCTGTCCGAGGCAAGATTGCACGCCGTGCGCAGGACGCTCTTGAGCTGAGGGCTCTCGGCGAGGCGCTCCCGGTAGGCCTGCTTGAGAACGAACGTCGAGGCGTTAAGCGGCACCCCGAGGAGCCGTTCGATGTCGCACGGGGCTTTGATCAGTGAGTTTTCTTGCCGGTGCATGGCAGGCAAATAGCCTGGTAGAGAATGTCGGTGCGCACGATGATCTTCGGCTCCCTGGTGCGCAAAGGAGCGCTGTCATGCAGGAGCCGATGATCGAAAACCAAGGCGTCTCCGGCGCGGGGAGCCAGAAGTGTAAGTGCTTCATCGGCCGAGGCGGATCTGGGCCAATCGGCATAATTACGCTGAAGCGGATCGAGCCTGTCCTGCGCATCGTGAATGAAGCGGGTCTCCCCACCCTCGCCAATCTTGCGATCCGTGAGGTAAAGCACGAGGCTTTTCAGGCTCATCACGTGATCGGAGTACTGATAAGGGCTGTCATAGTGCGCAACGAGTGAGCCACCTTGCGCGTAGCGGATGAACCTGAAAAGAGGCGAAACGCCCACCGGCCGCCACACCGCAATACCCTTGGCATCCGCCAGGGCCCCCTCGGCGGTCAGCTCACAGCAACCCAGGAGAGGCTTCAGCCGCCGCCAGAGCTCCTCGGCGAGCCTCACGTCATAAGCCCGAAGTCGATAAGAGCCAATGGCATTTCCCGGCGTGTACTCGTGCTCGTAGCCGCTCGTACCCACCGGGAACCAGGCCTGATCGCAAAGCGAGGCAAGCAGAGCATAGATCTCTTCGGGCTGCAAAAGGCCCAGTACGTGGGTTGCGCTCAGCTGTGTAACCGGATTTTTAAACAGCCGTTCGCTCTTCGGAGTACCTTTTAAGAGAGGATCCGGCTGGATGACCCCCTCAGGAAGCGTAATGAGCCCGCTCAGCGTATCCACCGTCGAGGGGCGTTCAAGGCGGGGGGTCCTTGGGCCTACCTGCCAGCCGCCGGGAATTGCGCTGGGCAGGACGTTTAAAAATACACCGGGCCACTCCGTGAGGTACTTATGCCCGTTATAGGCGTGCAGAGCATCCAGGTTCTTGGCAATCTGCGCGTATTGAGCCTGATCGGACGGTCCCCAGTCGCTCATCAATGCCGTTTTTTCAAACTCCGGGGCTTCAAGCAAAGACAGGTGCAGTTCAAGCGCATCATAAGAGGCACCAAAGACTTCCACATCGGCCCGTCCGTCATACATGTCCCCAGCAGGGGCGACCGAGAGGATCTCCTCGGTGACCCTCAGGGTGCGAGCAGCCTTGTAAACCTCGCTTTTGTGCAGATCAGCAATGAGCTGAATATCGACAATGGCATCGGAGGCCTTGCCCACGTAGCCCAAATAGGAGCCCTCATCCCGATTGGTGGTTCCAAGAACGACCGCCGGAAAGCCCTGCTCGGACAGCACGCTGGTTACATAGTAATAGGCCGGTGTGCGCACCGTGGCGGCGAGCTGGCCACTCGCCCAGTTCTCTCCTTTGACACCTAAAGCTGCGTCCGTAGCGTCTTTTACGGCCTGGTGAGCGGCGCTTAAGTCAATGACATGCCCGGTAAGGCCTAGATGATCGATCAGCGCGAGCGCCCGCTCAGTGGCCTGCGGCTGCCCGCTCGCCGCTCCGGGGGTTCTCACCGGCAGGCATACCGGGACGATCCGCTTCAAGGGGGATCCGTTCTGCTTCGCGGCATGGCAGGCAAGTGCCAGCACCAGGGCGGAGTCTACCCCACCGCTCACCGCCACGACGCAGGCGCTTAAACCAGAGGTGCGCAGATACTCATTCAGGAGTGTGCACTTGGCACGCACCCACTGCCGGGCATCGAATGCACGCTGGGTGCGAAAATATTGCAAGGTTCTCCCCAGTGCCTCGCTTAAGCGGCCCGTAGGCTCTTCAGGATAGACTTTCACATTTGACGCCTTTTAGAGTGCTTTCTTTAGAAGTAAGGCCAGCGCCTCATCGAGCGTGTCGATGACGTAAGGGGCTGCTTTTAAGCCCCCGGATCCCAGCCTCGACAACTCGGTACAACCGATAACGACCGCTCTTCGTCCTTTTAAGCTAACCGATTCGATGAGGCCGGAAAGCTCGGCGACGAACTTGCCGCAGAGCGTAGCGCGCATTCCTAAGCCGATGAGCTCATCGGTAAGCTCTGCCTGCTGCGCGGAAAGCGCAACAAGGCGCTTGCCACTTCGAGCGGCTAAAGTTTCGAATAATTTCGCCTCTCGTGCAGAGCGAGAGCACAACGCACAGAACGAATCCGTTTCGAAGCTCTTAAGCTTATCCAAAACCGAGTCGATCAGACTGACGATCTCGATGTTGCTGGTAGGGACAAGTTCGGGTAAAAATACATGGCTTGAGTTGCATAAGATCGTTGCAAGCTTGGCCCCGCAGTCCTCAAGCAGATACAAGCCGTCTCTTAACGCTGTCTTGACGGCATTGTTCTCCTGCAGGCCTGCCAAAGAGGTCCCTTTAAAAGGAACGGAGGATAGAATGATTTCAGGAAAATCCTCATCTTCCTCGCAGCCGTAATCGCTGGCAGCCATTTCAAAGAGCCGATTTAGGGCATAAGCGCCTGCGAAAGGCCCCAGCCCTCCGATTAGGCCAATGGTTCGTTTAAATTTCATGTCTTGTATATCTAGTAATTTTATTTGTTATCGGTCATGTTCAGCAAATAAGCATAAGCAAGAAAAACCCTGGCTGAAATGTTCAGCCAGGGTATAAACGATTCTAAATACTACTTCGACTTGCGCTCACCGCGAGCGGCGAGCTCCTCAACCAGAGAGATCGGCGCGGTCAGGCGCTGGATTTCCCCGTGCTTCTTGTGCAGCACGATGGAAACCATCTCACGTCCGGCCGTGTACCCCATCCCAGCATGCCAGGCGTCCTTGGGCGCCAGCGTGCGGAAGGACTCGACAACCGCTCCACCCTTCTCGATCCTCGACAGGTGATGCACGTGTCCCGTGTACCCGTAGTGAAAGCGAGTCTGGCTCCACTTCGGATGCTGACACATCAGAGCAGGGAACTCTGGCATGCGGCACATATCGCCGTGCGTGGTGCTGATAAACGTCTGGCCCCAATCCCAGTAATGCTGGCGCATCGGGCTGCTGTCGATCTCCACCCGTGGGTTCTCGCGAAACCGCGCTTCCATGATGAGCATGATAGCGTGGGCAGACTGGGTATCATGATTGCCGATCTCGTTGATGAGCCGCACTTTCTTGTGCTTCTTCAACATCGCTCGGATCATGAACTCCTGGATCATGACAGCCTTCTGCAGAACCAGCGGCCAGCGGGTATCGGCATCGAGCACGTTGCCGCTACGCTCGGTCTGATTGCGCATATTGTCCATATGCAGAAAATCACCGAGGTTGATCAGCACTCCATACTCACCGGCCGGCGAACGATCAACCAGATCAAGAATGGCATTGCACAGGTCGCGCTCTGCAATCTTGAGGTTGAAATCCGCACCGCACTCACGGCCCCAGGCGTGCATACCAATATGGGGATCACCCATGATATACAGCACCGCAAGGTCCTTCAGAGACGTCTTGGGGGCCTTAATGCGCGGAATCGGCTTGATGTTGTGATTCTTGACGATAAGTTCAATCGCCTGAATCACTGCCGCGTTCTGACGCCCGACCTTGCCGGCCTGCATCGAATAGCGGCGGCTGCGCCGCACAACGTTTCCTTCTTCATCGAGGCTCTCCGACATCCCCGCAAGGACCATCGGGACTTCGACAACATCGAAATCTTCGGTAGTATTTTTCTTCTTGGAAACCGCTCGGTTAACCGAGTTCTTCTTATGGGTTTTCATTTTAGTTTTATATGACCTAATATGTTAACGAAGCATGCTCTAGGCGCTTCGGGCTCATATGATCCTTAAAATTCCAAAGCCGGAACGTTAAGGGCTATGAACAAGAGGTACTACTTTTACCTTTGTCCTACCTCTCGTATAGCAATCCCCATTTTGAAATTAAGCGATAGGAAAAATTCTGATAAAACAGACAGAAATACGGAAATTTTATGGAGAACGCCGGCGACGCGATGTCAGCACTTGGGGCCGTTTAGTTTCGCTTATGAAAGCGCCAAAGCTCGGGGACTATCAGTGTAATTTAGGCCGTTCTGTCTCGTTGTTTCTGTCCGCAATAATCTTTTGAATTTCCATCAAACGGGCCACGCCCTGTTCTTCCGTGCACAGGTGAAGCTGAGAGCGTTCAAGATCCTCTTTATTCAAAGAGGCTTTTCCGTAAGTGTTGCGAGACAGCAGGTTCTCTAGTGCCGACTTTTCAGCCAAAGAGGCCTCGGGTAGAAATCCATGAACCTGTACGCGAGACTCTCCCGTGCGCAGACAAAACAGCACCGTGCCTTTAGAGATAAAGGGATAGTCGCAAACGAGATAAAAGCTCTCATTCAGCGGGATCTCGGCCTGCGCTTTGTAAGGAATCGGCTCGGAGAGTACCTCTGAGAGTAATTCCGGAAGAGGCTTGGGGGTAGCAGGCATATCGGGCATGATTTCTCCTTATTTTGCGCATTTTCATTTTCTCATTATAGCAAAAAAGCAAATCTTTTACTATTGGTAAGCACCCATTTGCCCCTGAAGTACCTGAAAAGTCCGCATCTATTCGAGCTCAAAAAGTATGCGTGTTCGTTTTGTGTTAAAAGGTGCATAAATTCAGCATGCCCAAAATAGGCCTGCGCATGCCCAAATGAGGCGGGGTAACAAAAATAGAGGTCACCGCTCTTCATAAGCAGAGGCGGCTGAGCAGATCAATTTAAGTTCTTGAAGATAAAATCAGCCCCTCTATTGAGGGGCTGTTGAGCAAATCAAGCAACTTTGGCTTGATAGCGCTCGGAAGGAGTGAAAATCACGAACTTGGCCTTGACGTCCTGCGCAGCCTGGATCATCCGCTGCACCGTGGTCTTGCTCACAGTGCGTCCCGTAGCCTGCAGATGCTGCAGATCCTGGGTCAGATACAGAGCCAGTCGGCCTGGGTCGAAACGGCAGGGTTTGGCGAAGCCCGCTTTGACCATCTCATGCGAACTGAACTGATGGACTCCGCCAGAGCGGTCCTTCAACGATGTCGTGAACATCGTAAGAACCCCTTTAGGAGCGACCCCTAAGACCACCAAGTAATGCGGTGCAACGTTGAATTTACCCTGTATCGCGGGAAACTCTGCGCGGACCACATCGCCTTCTTTAAAGGAATGCATAGCATTATCCTCGTTGACCTTTCTCCTGGTGTATAGCGACTGAAAAAAAAATAACCGAGAGACCCCGGCGATACGCTTGCACAGACCAAAAAATCATGAAACTGAACGAATATGCGGCTACGCGTCCTCGGGTTTTAAGAGACTTCTGCGTTTACCCAAAATAATCAACCCGATTAAGAACTTATTTATAGGTATAGTAACTGCCAGCTAACGTAATAAATAAAACGTTAAGTATAAAACTAATAGCCATACTATCTGCACAGACTTTTATTTAGTCATGACAAATAAACACATTTCAAAAAAATACACCAAAGCCCGTACTGGGGTGCTGCCCTCGCAGGCCATACAGGAAATGCTCCTCGAAGAGGAGATTTTTGCTGCTGAAAAATGTTGTGGCATCGAGGTCGATCAGCTTCAGCCCGCAAGCATTGACTTGCGACTGGGCTATTATGCCTATCCGGTAGAGACGAGCTTTTTGCCGGGTCCGGGCGCCTCCGTCATGGAAAAACTCCTAAGGCTTGATCCGCAGATCGAAAGATTTAAAATCGACCTACGCGAAGGCGGGGTGCTTGAAAAAGGAAAAGTGTACGTTGTGCCTCTGCTGGAGGCCATTCGTTTACGACATGACATTGCTGCGTTTGCAAATCCAAAGAGTTCAACGGGGCGATTGGACATTCTAACGCGCTTGATTTCAGACGGCGCATCGAATTTCGATCAAGTCAAAGCAGGTTATTCTGGAAGACTCTATGTTGAGGTAGCCCCGAGAAGCTTCAGCGTGATAGCCACGACAGGTACGAGGCTCAATCAATTAAGGTTCAGAAGAACCTGCGGGCTGACTTCAAGGGGTATCAGTGCCGCGGAATGGGCAGACTTGATTGAAAATAAGAAAATCGTCAGTACCGGTGAGGCTCTTTTGAAAAACAAACATGCCGAAGTTCCCGGGATGTTACCATTTACCGTGGACTTGATGGCCGAGGGTAAGGAAAACGGTATTATTGGTTGGCGAGCGAAAAAAAGTACTCGTCGAATTGATCTGGAAAAACGCGATTATGATCCATTTGAGTTTTTTGAACCCATACGTTTTAGGAAAAACAATACGCTTGTATTGGTTCCAGATGAATTTTATATCCTTGTGACGAAGGAAGCGATTGCGGTTCCTCCTGGTTATGCGGCTGAGATGCTGCCCTATGAAACCCGCGCAGGGGAGTTTAGAGTTCACTACGCAGGATTTTTCGATCCAGGATTTGGCTGGAACGGCACGACTCAAAGTGCCGGAACGAGCCGCGGGGTGCTTGAAGTGCGCTCGCACGAAGTGCCGTTTTTACTGGAACACGAACAGAGCATCGGCTGGCTGCGCTACGAGCGCATGGCTGACGTGCCTGATTCTCTTTATGGCCAGGAGATCAGGTCCAATTATCAGGGACAAGGCTTAAAGCTTGCTAAGCAGTTCCGTGAGCCGATATTGGGTTGAAGGCCTATGGGATTACTTGACACATTTTTAAGCCGAACGTTTAAAGGCCCTAAAAAGCATCCTCGTTTGATCGCACTGGATGCCGATGGGGTGCTGATTGATTACCACGAAGGCTACGCGATGGCGTGGGAGAGAGCCTTTGGCGAGAGACCTAAAGTCAAGGACCCCAATGGATATCATCCCAAAGACTACTGGGACGTCCCGGATCTGGACCTGGCAGGTCAGATCCACTTAAGAGAACGCGGCTTTACCCGAGAGGTCTGGGAAAACATGCCGATAATAGACGGCGCCGCGCAGGCATGCAATTTGCTCGTCGATGCAGGCTTTGAGCTCGTATGCGTCACGGCGCTCAGCGCTCGGTATCAAAAAGAGCGCAGGCGAAACTTGAAAAATGCAGCAATACCTGTAACAGCAGTACACACGGTGGGGCATGCAGGGCTTGGAAACCCAAAAGCAGCCATGATCAAAAAACTCTCCCCTGCTGCTTTCGTGGATGACTATTTGCCTTATCTTCAAGGCCTTCAGGGCGTTACATGGAAAGCTTTGGTCAAGGGTCGGCCTAATAATAGTCCTAACGAAGTAAAAGGATTCAAGCCACCGGATTCGGTGCATGCCTCTTTACTTGAATTTGCCGAGTTTTGGCTGACAAGAAACGCCAAATAAGTGGGCGTTAAAAATGCCCGGGAGTACTCCCGGGCATCCAAAGCAACGATCAACTATTCTCTTGCATGCTCCAGTGTCTGGTAATAAAACGCATGCAGAAAGCCAAGCTCCGCTTTCTTGGGATGCTTGCGCATCATCCAGTACCAGAGCACTCGGCCAGAGCGTCCGTTTCCGTCGGTAAACGGATGCAAACACTCGTAGCGAACATGCGCTGTCCAGGGGTCGATAATCTCGCCATTGACCTGGGCCAGCAAATCATCAAGACGATACACGACGCTCATCCCGCCCGGCGGCGGCAGGTGCGTACCAACCGTCACGTTCATCCCAGGACCTGCCCGAAGCTGAGCGTCGGGCTGATAGGCTGAAACAAACGCCTGGAGGGCATCGATCGTGATCTGCTCAAGGGCCAGAAACTCCCGATGTGCGAGGATTTCTCGCTCCAAGGGCTCTCTGAAAATTCCCTCGATCATGTTCGATTCGCGGATTTGTTCAATGATGTTCATAGAAAAACTCCCATGTGTCCTTACGGAGTATAGAGAATCAAAAAAGCCCCTCTTTGATGAGGGGCTTGTAGCAATGTCAGGTAAGCACAGAGCGCAGGAGCCAGAAAGACGGTATATTCCCATCCCTGAAGCGGCCCAGCAAGCCAAAATGCTTACCATCACGCTCACTGGCTGCTGTCTCGACGCGTTGCCAAACCGTAGGTTCACCCTTAATCCAGCTGATGACCTTACTACGCAGAGCGCACCAGGTCTGCTCGCACGGGGATTGCCGGAAGTCCAGGTAGGCACCCCAAAGATCCGCACGATCCCACTCGACACAACGTCGGTAGAGTGCTGATCGGCTCTTGGGCAATTGCGCAAAGCTCAAAGCCTCCGTCTTTCGTGAAAGCCCTTTGTGCTCGACGATACGATCAGCCGAAAAATCGGTCAGTCCAAGCTCGCGTGCGCCATCGAGACCCTCGATGCTGGAGAACAGCATCCTGTGGTTCAAGATAAACGCAATATCCGCAATGAGCCGTCTTTTCTCTTCAGATTCCTCCTCGGAGAATTCGAGCCCGGAGAGCTTCAATTGACCGGTGCCACTTTTGAGCGCCGGAAATACGCACTGCCAGTCCTTGAGCGTTTTCAAATAAGGTCTCAGATGGGCCTGCGCTGCCCCTTTCGGGGAGTGGATGTAGCGAATTTCCTCCTCAATGATTTTATCACTGTACACAAGCCAATGCTTTGCATCGCCCCGGTGTGCGGCGTACGCCTGGTTGATCTGATCCTCACAGCCTGGCTTTGCTTTTAACTCAAGATACGTACCCATGGTCAATTATCCGTTGATTCCTGCTGGCCAATATAGAGAATAAAGAGAAGTCACCCCGCTGTCGCAGCAGATTAAAACATGCGCGGCAGCGTAAGTCCGTCTGATCGCTATACATAGACAGGTTCAAATACAAAAGGTAAGGCTATATGGCTGCGACAGAGCACATTGTGCATTTTTCGATCGAAGGGGAGTTTCTGGCCAATCATGCTCGTGATCGGGTGTGTGAGGGAGCCTGGGAACGGGCGCTGAAGCTCCTGACGGAAGACCTCGAAGGCATGACGCATGAGATGGCCATTGCCATCCTAAAGGGTGAAGCGGATCTGACCGGGTGTTCCGGGGAGGGGGCTGGAATTGGGATCAAAACGCTCCCGAAAGACGGTCCTAAAGCCAAAGCGATGGCTGCCCGGATGCAGTTTCTCTACGGAAGCACTTTTCGCTATCGGGAAAAGTATTGGAAGCCCTATGCACGGGTAACCTCCTGGGGAGAGGCTGACAATCTCTTCGCCCTTGAAGATCAGGTTGGACGTGTCCTGGAAACAACCGGTGCGCGGTTTTATTCCGATAGGCCCTATGCGGCTAAGCGCAGTCTCTACTACGCCGACGATCCGGTCCATGATCTACTGGTGATTTTTAAGGTGTCCAAAACACAGGATGCGTTCATTCTGTGCAAGGAAACCCCTATGCCGCCGCTATGGCTCGATACGCCCTGCGGTCCTGCGGAGCAGGTACTCTCGAAGATGCTCAAGGACGGTCTGGTCCTGGAAGAGCGCGGAGTGGCTTATACGGATGTGCCGGCGGGCAGGGTCTGCTCGATACGCAAAGCCGCAAGGAGCTCGACAAAGGGCAAGAAGACCACGCGGTTCTTCAAGCCGTCAGTCAAGCCGGTGCTGAGCGAAGCCGAAGAGACGGCACGCATCGAGGAGCTGGAGAAAAAGCGTGCGCGGCGGCTCCAGGAGATCGCCGAGGCCGTCAAGACTCAGGCGAAGGAGAAAGGCGGGTTTTACCGTCTCAACCTTGAAGATGGGATTGGCAAGCCTTATGCGGCACAGCCCGTCATTGAGGTGCCGAGAAACCCGTTCCTGCTCTGGGCACTGAGGGGTTATGACTTCGAGCGCTTTGGTAAAAAAGCTCCCGAGTGGGACGTCGTGTCTCCGCAGGGGCTGAAGATGCTCTTCGATGATCCCTATCATTCCGATTGGATTCTGGGTGCCGGACTGCCTCTGGAGGATGTTTACGACCACGGTGAAAAGACTTTGACCTCAATTGGCATGTCGAGCGCCATTCTGGAGCAGTTCAAGCTCGTCAAGGAATGGACCGGGATGGAGTTTGTGACGCTGGCGTATCCCGGAGAGCCGAGGTATTTCAGCGGTACAGTGGTCATTGCAGAGCCCAAT
>JAEHJW020000524.1_pt1 | contig 18859 bp, 19 predicted proteins | sample 9271431 | NCBI WGS metagenome assembly JAEHJW02 | reverse complement strand
CGGTGCGGTCATCCAGCGTCAGCGGGACATTGATCGCAATGTCTTTGCCATAATCGTCGCGCAGCTGGTAGAACTGCGAGAACGGGTTGTAGTTGGCGAGCGCGTTGGTGTATTTGAGCGTGATGCTGCGCGGCAGATCGGTGCCCTGCCCGCGCGCCCAGATGTACGGGGCTTGCGGCGCCGTGCCACCCTGCGAAGGCTTGGCAAAGCCGATGTCGTCATAGCTGAGCTGCCCGGCGATGTTCTGGCCCTTCGGTACGAAGCGCAATGTTCCGGCGCTATCCACCATATCCATCTGGTAGACCTGACACAGCACCTTGAGCACGTCACGCGCGGAGTTTCCGGCGCGTCGCGTCATGTTGACCGGGAGAGAAGGCACCAGCGACACGTCAACGGTGTTGAAGTCGGCGCGCGCGCAGATCGAGGTGAGCACAGTCGGAAGCAATGGCGCCACGGGCGTGAGCTGCGTGTCGCCAAAAGAGCAAACGCAATATTCAATTGCCGGCGAAGTGCCGGTCGCAAAAAGTAGCCCATTGGATAGAACGCCAATATAGTTTTTACTGTTATTGTCATTCGTGTTGAATGGAAGTGCCGAAGAATACCTGATTGATCCGTCGATGTTGTATTTTACAAGCGTCGAACCGCCAACGCCGAAAATCCATCCGTTAGCAAACGCATAATTCGCGGATGTTGATGCCAGTGTCATATAAAGCGTTGTAACACCAGTCGTTGTTATCTTGTAAATTGCCGAAGCTACAGCGGCGTAGATGTCTACGCCATCCGTGAATATGGCATACGGCGTGCCGGGAAGTGTCGTGCTGATTTGCAAAAACGAAGTATTGGGAACGAACTGGACAAGCGTCGTTCCTGAAATGTAATATAGCGCGCCACCAATCACAGGGAAATGAATTGGAATAACAGAAGGCACTAGTGGTACTGAAACACCTATAGCCGCATCAAATCGTGAATCATACGGGGCGCTATTTAAAGGATACGATGAGCTATAAAATGCATTATAATTCAGTCCATATATCCAAACGTTCCCATTAACATTCGCAGCGCCTTCCGTTTTTCCTAGGAAGGGATAATTAGCTGACAGGCCGATAACATTCGGGTTGAGAATGTTTGATCGAGCCATGTAGGCGCCACCAGCCCAAATGACACCATTCCCACTATCTGCGCACGTTGTATAATTGTCATTGAATTGATTATTTATGGGGATAATTTGGTTATTTGAGAGATTGACAAAATAGGCCTCAGACGCGGATGCATTGCTTATCGCTGCAAACCCACCGCCAGCTATGATGTCTATTCCTCCAAGACTGCCACCGACAGGAAGTGCAATTGGCCCAGTAGTGACAGCTGGCGCATCCAACGTCCCCATCTGCCCCACCACCTCAAACGTCAGCGGCGGGATCGAGCCGCCATAGCCGCAGTTAAGCTGATCGAACACGATGTAGGCGATGCCACGGTAGGCGCACGCGGTGCCCTGCTTGCCGAAGGCTGGCGCGCCGTAGGTGTACTCGAACCCGTTGGCGAGCGTGACTTTCTGGTATGGAATACCGTTGTTGCCGTAGCCCGAACCGTTGGCGACGATGATCGGGTCGGCGTTCTGCTCGTTCGTGCCGTGGTACAGCGTCCAGTTGCCAAGCGAGGAACCGCCCGTGCTGGTGATAGGATTGTTAGAAGCATTGAAGGTGCGGTAGCCGCCCTTCGGGTTATTCGGGTCGGTGCTTGGCATGTAGACCGGCTGGCCGTCGTCGAAGATCAGATCGCCACCGGCCCAGATGCGTTTAATGCCGCCAATCGGCCCTTCACACAGCGCCAGCGCAATATCGACGACGTAGTAGGCCTGCTGGCCGGTGCCTTTCTTGCCCGCGCCGCCGCCACTCTTTCCTCCACCGCCGCCTTTGCCGCCTGCCTTGCCTTGGTTGCCGCCTACCATGATCTTGTCGGTTGACCAGATGATGCTACCGGCCAGTCGCTGCTTGCCGATGACTTGCGGCAGTCCGACGCCCCAGCTTGATGTCTGCACTTGCAGATCAGTCAGTGCATTGGGTGGCACCGTGGGCGAAAAGAACGCGCCCTCAACAAGGCTGCCGGCTGCTGAGCCGATGGCATAGCCGAGTCCCGGCATACCCACCAAGGAGCCGAAATAGGCGCCGACCAAGCCACCGACAAGAGGAAGTGCCTGTGCCATCAGTCAGTGACCCACGGGGCGACCATCACATAGCGCAAGCGATCCGCCAGCTCGCCGCGTAGCGGCTGGATCACGGCGCGTTGCAGGGAAAAGAAGGCATGCACGAAGGAGTCATCCCCGAGATAGATGCCGACGTGCGAACACACGCGGCCGTATTTGAAAACCAGTAGATCGCCCGGCCTCGGCGCTTCGGCGATGATGCGAAAGCCCATCGCCTGCGCGTTGTGCAGCAGCACTTCCTCGTTCTTGTGGGCGTGCCACTGCTGCGAGTAGGACGGCGGGTAGTAATCCGGCGCGAGACAGCCGAGATTGCGAAACGTGCCGATGACCAAGCCGATGCAGTCGCAGCCGTGACCCTTGCAGGTCTGGTTGTGCTGGAACGGCGTGCCTGCCCATGTGCGCGCCTCGGCGACGACTTGCGCGCGGGTTACATCCACTGGCGTTCCGGCGTGAGGTCTGGAAATCCGCCGTAGTTCACGACATTGTTGAACTTGTAGTTACAGGTTCCGACCGACTTGCTGCAGCCCGGAGTGATCGTGAAGGTGTCGCCCGGCGCGACCTCGCGGCCCAGCGGCAGCAGCAGGTATAGCACCTGATCCAGCATCGTCTTGACGTCGGTGGACAGGCCGGTCGCCGCGCCTGAGGTCATGGTGAGGATGCCCATGGCGAAGAAATCGCCGAACAGCGGGGGCGAGCCGCCACTGCCTTGCGAACCGTTGTCGAGCCAGCTCAGCGAGGTCGTGGTGGCAAGCAGCGTCTGCGCAGTGTTGCCGTAGACGTTGTAGCTCAAGGCGCCAGTCACCGCAGGCCAGCTCACGGTGATCGTGCCACCACCTGTCGGCGGCGTGTTCGGATTGATAACGGCTGAAGTGATCGGACTGGTCGCGCTTTCCTGCCCATTCGCGTCGATGGAGCTTACGCTGTAATGGTAGGTTCCCGGCGGCAGAAACTGACCGGCAATGCCCTGCTGCACTGCCAGCGTAGGCGCGTTCGGAGTTTTCGGCGTTCCGGCGACGGTGTACCCTGGAATCGTGACATTCCAGACCATCGGGTTGATCAGGCTGCCGACCGTGCCGGTATAGGTGTACGGCGTCATGTTCAGCAGGCAGCCGCCGACGCCTTGTGGGTCAACCGTCGAGCCGAGAACATGCCTGCACGTCGGATTGATGTAGATGCCAAGCTGCCGCTGCAGCTTCCACATGGCGGATTGCGCCTGCGCCTGAAAGCCTTCCGGCGTGGCCTTGATCGTTGCAAGCAAGCCCGAAAAAATCCACAGCACGCCATAGCTTGGGTTGGCGTTGCTCATGAAGCCAAACGACACCGTAGCGTTATCGTACACGCCGCTGATTACGTCCGCTTCCTGCAGCACCGGCAACCACGCGGCGCGCGTCTGCACGTCGCTCACCGATGCCGAGTTGGTCAGGGTGAGCTTGATGCCTGTCAAGCCGGCGGCTGGCGCGTAGACCGTACTGCCGACAGCCAGCGGCGCGTCAAAGTCGCAGAAGGACTGCACCAGTCCATCGGTGCGGATGACTTGCGCCACAGTACTGATGCGGCCATCGGCGAAATCTGCCGCCAGCAGCGTATTGATCGTCCTCACTCAAACACCTCAATCAGCTTGATGGCGTCCATAGCGACGGCTGACTGCGATGGATTGACCGCATTGGAAATCGCGTAGCCGGCCGAGCTATCAAAGCGCGCGCACAACGCATAGGAGCCAGACGCGAGGACACTGCTGCCGAGTACGGGCGCGGAGCCGGCGGCATAGACCAGCGTCGGCTGCCCGTTGATGATCTGCAGCGTGTAATTGCTCGGCGTAATCGTCAGGCCGTCAACATGGAACAGTGGATGATTCACGCCAGCGACCGTGATCACGCACGGATACTGAAGCGTGCCGGTGCCGTTGACCGAGGGCGACGCAACGCCGGGCGTCACACTGCCGGAATCAGTGAAGGTCAGGCCGGTGACGCTGCCGAGCAGTCCCAGCGTGCCGCTGCGCCCGTAGACGCGGTATCCGGTTGCACTACCGACCGCCAGCCACGACACGGTGACGCCGCCGGTGGATGCCAGTGCCAGCGATGCCGTGGCGCTAGCCAGCGTCTCGCCTTGAGCGTTGTAGGCTGTCACTGCGTAGGTGTACGTGGCCGGCGCCAGCGTGCCCGTGGTGGCCGTCAGCGTGGGCGCGGCAGGCGCGTTAATCTGCGTCCCTGCGCCTAGGTTGTAGGCCGTCAGTGCGTTGTTTTCGGGATCAGTGAATCGGAACGACTGCAGCTGGCCGCCCATCTGGTTCCAAAAGGCCAGAAGCGTCTGCTTGTCAGTCCACGTCAGGTTCCGCGCCGGAATCGTCCACGACATCCGTGGATAGCCGAACCGCAGCGTGCGGTATTCAAAGCCCGAATTAGCCGCTACGGCGACGGGCCAGCTCACGCCGACTTTCGTCTGGTTGAACCGGTTGCCGTACTGCAGCGCCGGGAAAGCCTGTCCGCTGTATGCCATCAGTCAGGCCGCCAGATTGAGGTTAGAGGAAGCGCCACCGAGCATCATCGCCAGTTCGCGTTTGACGCTGTCCAGCGAGCCGAGCACGCTCTGGCTGTCCATCGCGTGGATGCTCAGGTTGATCTGGTGACCGCCCAGGCCGCCGCCGCTCAGGGCGTTGGTCAGCAGCTTGTTCGTGGAGGTGTCCACCACGCGCTCGCCAGCGTGTATCTGCGCCACCATGTCGTGGGGTACGTTGTCGATACCGGTGGCGAAGCTGCCGCCGAGCATGGAAAAGATCGAGCTGCCGATGCTGGACCAGAAGCCGCCGCCGGCGGACGATGAGCCGAGCGAGGCCGCTCCCGATCCGCCCCCCGACAGCATGGAGCCGAACAGGCCCAGAATCCCCTTGCCTGCCGAGGACTGGCTGGCCGAGCCGGTGATGCTTTGCGCAAGCGACTTGGAGATGGTCTGATTCATGCCGGCCAGCAGCGAATTGCTGAACTGCGCCAGCATGTTTTTCCACGTCATGTTGCCGCGCATCATGTTGCTGAGCAGTCCCTGCACACCGCCTTGAAAGGTGTCCTGCATGCTCTTCTGCACGTCGTTGAGCTGCGTCCCCATCGCCTTGATCTTCTCGATCTGGGCCTGCATGGCGGCGATCAGCGCAGGGTCTTTCAATGCCTCGGCGTACTTGAGGGCCGCTTCGGCGGCACGCTCCATGGCCGGCGCAATGCCTTTCTGCGCCGCGATGTCCTGCTGTTCGGATTGCTGCTTGGTGATCGAGCCGGATTGCTTGCGCGCCGCGATCAGCTGTTCCTCGGCCTGCAGCTGGGCCTTGAGCCTTTGCAGGTCATCGGTGGACTGCTTGTAGCCGGCCTGATTCGCCAGCTTGTCGCCGATGGTCAGCGCGTTGGCCGCGCCGGCGGAGTCGCCGCCCATGCCGAGGATGTCGGCGTAGTGGCCGTATTTGGCGCGAATCGCCTGCACAGGGTTGACCTTCGCCATCCCTGCGGCCACGGCTCGCTTGGCTTGATTGAACTGGTCGGCCAGCTCGCGCACGGCTTGCGAGGCAGCCTTGGCGGCGGCGGACAGGCTGTGATGGCCGTGACTGCGGCCTGCATGGCCTGACGACGTGCCCGGCGCGCCGCCCGGCATCGCCACGCCGCTGGAATCGTGCAGCAGGCTGGCGAGCTGGGCATCCTCGGCGTTCGGGACGCTGGTCGGCGCGCGCAGGGCGCCCGACTTCGGCAGCAGGCCCATGCGCTGCAGGGCTTCGCGCATGTAATCGCTGGCGTTCGCCTGCGTCGTGCCCTCAAAAGCGAACATGGACGCCCGTGTCGCATCGCGCGCCTTGGCTGCCGCCGCCTGCGAAGTCTTGGATGACTCAACCTGCTGCGATGCCTTATCCACCCGGCTAGCCAGTGAGTCCAGCCCGACCGCGCGCAGCATGGAGGCCTCTTTCTGGCCAAGCTTGGCGACGAAGCCCATCGTTCCTTGATAAAGCTTCGTCCACAGTGCGTCAAAGCCGGCGGCGATGGAAAGCATCACGCGCTCAAGGAAATGCTGGATCGCCATACCGGCGACTTGCACGTTGCGCACGGCATACCCAAGTCCGAACACGGCGGCAAAGGTGCCGGCGAGGCGCAGAAGCACACCGCCGATGGACGCGGCGCGCGACGCCCAAGTCGTTTGTATGACTGCCGAGGCTTCCGCATTTTCTGCGGCGGCAACCTTAGCCGCTGGGCCGAGCTTTTTCGTCCAGCCCAGCACACTGCCGATGCCGCCGATCATGCGGCCGAAGCCCTTCACCGAGAGGAAAGCGCCGAACGCCGTAGCCGCCGTTGACAGCACGCCGGTCAGCTTCGGAAATTGCAGCGCCAGTCCGTTGACCAGTTGCAGGAAGCCGTTGAACGCCTCAATGACTTTCGTTACGGCGGGTAGAAAGGTCTGGCCAAGCGAGGTTTCCAGCGACGACAGTGCGGCGTGGAATGCCTTGACTTGGCCGGCCTGCGTCTGCGAGAACAGATTCGCCGCCTGGTCGCCGGATGCGGAAGCGTGAATACGCTCGCGCTGCGCTTTGATGCGCGAGGCAGTGCCGGGGTTGGAGGCCACATAGGCTAGGTTGCCGACGTTGACGCCGCCGGTCGGGCCGAACAGCTGGATGGCAAGCCGGTCGAGTGCTTTCTGCAGCCCTTCGCCGGTATCTGCTTTGCCTCCGGGGAAGTACATGGCGGGGTGCTTGTTGACGTAGGCGGTCATAGCCGGCGCCAGCGTCTTCATCATCCAGCCAATCGGGTCGGACGAGCCTTCCGCCGTGCCCTTGATCTTGGTAAGCGTGTTCATGCTGGTGGTCTTACTGCTGCCGACCGCGCCGCCCTGCTCGATCATGCCCATCTGCTGCAATAGCTGATAGGTGACCTTGTTCATCTTGCCGCCGAGCATGGTTTTCAGGACCATGGATGCGGCCGTGCCGGCCTGCGAGACGCCGCGACTACCGCCACCACTGCTGCCGCCGGAACGGCCTGCGGCGATGAACTGCTCGGCGAAGGCCATCAGATTCGCGATGCCGTCGTTGTTGGCGAGCGCGGACAGGCCGTACTTCGACTGGCGCAGCACCATTTCCTGTTTCTGCAGGTTCATGCGGCCTTGCGAGGCTTCGGTGATCTGCGTGGCGAGGTTGGACGCCTTGACGATGCCGGCGGCGGACATCGACAGGCCGCGGCTTTCCGCGATGCCGAGCATGTTCTGGATGATGCCCTTCAGGTCGCCGCCCGACACTTGCTGCACCGCGAAGGCGTTCTTCAGCACCTGTGGCAGCGCCTGGTTGATCAGCTGCTCGTTGTTCTGGCCAGTGGCGAGGATGAAAGCGCGGCGCCCCTGCATGACCTCGTTGGCCGACGCATAGCCCGGCGCGTTGCGCTCCGACCAGTCGCGCGCGTAGTTCGCGGCGCCAGACGAAAACCCCGCGGCGCGCATCGACGCCATCTGCGTCTGCATGTCGGTGGCGGCGTTCACGGAGGCCTTCAGGCCCTTCTCGATCTTGAATCCGGCCCACAGCTCCGCCATGCCGCGCAGGGAACCGCTCAGGCCGCCAACATGGCCTTTCAAGGCGATCACGGAGGCGCTGGCTGCATCCAACTTCGCTGCAGCAAGCTCGACCGCAGCCGCCGATTCCGTGGCCGCACCGCTCAGGCCGACGAACGATTCCGCCCCCGCCTTCAACCGGGCTTCCAGCGACACCATGCGCTCGGACAGGCTGCCGATCGCCGCCGTGAGGCCGCTCAGGCCGTCCACCGACTTCTGGCTGGACGCGCCGATGCTGCCGATGCTCTTGGAAAGCGTGTTGAACCGCTGGGTGACTTCGGCGGCCATCGCCGGCAGCTTTTCCAGCTTCGCCACGAACTCGGCCAGCGGCCCGCTGGCAAAGTCGGCCATGGTCAGCCGCATTGCTACCTGCATATCTGCCATGGGTTATCCTTGAATCATTGGAGTTGTATTACGGAATGCGCCCCTCATTGCGAGAGGTGACCCGCTCAATCCCTGAGCAGGTTTTCAATGGCCTTTTTGGCCTCGTCACCACCACCAAGCGCCAGGCCGACGCCTAAAGCGATGGCCTGTGCTTGTGAGGCCATCAGGCGGCGACGGCTTCGCTCGGTACTTCGGACGTAGAGCTGGATTTGTCCGAGGGTGTATCCGTCGATGTCCGATCGACGGTGGCCGGCTCCGATGAGGATACCGACGAGTTCGCCCCATCCGACGGCGCTGCTGCCGGCACCAGACCCAGCATCGGCAGCACGCGCCGGACGAAAAAATCAGCGTTTACTTCCATCAGTGCCTTCGTCAGCGCCACGCCATCATCGGCACCGAGCTTATCCACCCACTCACGCGGCTTGTTGGCCGCAAAGGCGATAAAGTCCAGAAGGCCATCGCCACCAGAAGCCAGCAGGTCTACAATCCTCACCGGCCAGTCTGGAGCGAGGCCAAATTGCACCTCGCCGCCGATGTTATTCACTGAGAAAACGCCAGTGTCACTCATACTGGTAGAAATGGGCTGCAACAGCTTTGCAGCCTTCGGCAACTGCCCAAAAGTGAACGGCTGCAAGGTCAGTTTTTCGCCGCCGGCCGATATCTCACGGCCGGGGAACAGGGTTTCCAAGTCAGTCATGATCAAGCCTTCGCGAACGTGCCGTAGTAGATGCCATCGGTCGCGGTCGAATCGAACAAGATGGCGCCGTCCAGTTCAAGCACGCCTTCCTTCTTGCTAATCAGGTCAAGCATCTTGGTAAAATCGACCTTCGCGCGCTTGATAAGCACAGGCGTTGCCTGAAAGCCAGTCGCAGTCGGGCTTGCCACATTCAAGCCATTGAATCGGAGAGAAATTTCCGGCGAAGGCACCGAAAGGATATTGGTTGAGCCGTTATTCGATCCGTAGGAATAACCGGCAGTCAAAGGAACCGGCGTGGTGGGCGGGAAAATGTTGGCAAAGAAACTTCCGGCAGTCGTCAGCGTGGTGAACTGGCCGAACTGAGCGCTATAGGTGAAGTCGGTGCCGGCCACCAGCGTCTTGCTGGCAATGGATGCAGTAGCTGCAGCCCCTGAGCCGCCGCCGCCGCTAAAGCTAATCGTAGGAGCGACCGTGTAGCCACTGCCAGGGTTGGTGATCAGGATTCCAGTAACAGCGCCACCTGAGATGGTTGCGGTGCCCGTGGCCGTCACGCCCGAGGTCGGGGCGGTGAAAGTAACGGTTGGCGCCGTGGTGTAGCCTGTGCCCGGCGTGCCGACGGTTACACCAGTGACAATGCCAGTCGCGGTTGCAAGAGTCGGTGCACCAGTCAAGCCGAAGTTAGCCAGCGGCGACATCAGGCCGGCATAAGCCGTCACGGACTCGCCCGAAACAGTGCCGCCCGCATTGGCAACGCCAAGCGCGCCATACAGAGCCAGCGCCAGATTCTGCATGCTCCAAATGGGCAACTGCAGCTTGAAGTCCAGCGGGATCGACACCGGCACATGCAGTGCCACGCCACCGAAGCCGGTCACGTTTTCCTCGACCTCGACGGTTTTCTGCTTGGAATTGACCTGCAGCGACTGCGTGTCGCCGAAGTAGGTGTAGCCGCCGATGATCGGGCCATTCGCCTGCCGAGGCGCCCAGAAGCATTGACCCTGGCCGATGAAGTAAGTGGTGTCAGAAAGTGCCATGTAACGATCTCCTGTGGGCCGCTCAAAAGGCGGAAATGAAAAAGCCGCCCAATGGCGGCCCGTAGGTTGGTTAAAACGAGATTGTTAAAGGGAACCGGCGTCCACAAGGAACGTCAGCCGATAACCCATTCGGTCGGGGTTGACTAGCGTGAGTTTTGCATTGGTAAAGCGCCACCTTTGCCCGGTAGGCGCATCGGTGCCGTGTACGGTTTTCGCTACCAATTGCACAAGAGGCAACTGGTTTGTAATCAGGTCTTGCTGCCCGATATAAGGCACGTAAAGCATCACGGCATAGCTGAGAAGCGCGGGAAGATTGGCGCTCGGTAACCTGCTATTCGGATCAACTGTGCTTTGCGCGGCTTCAAACAATATCCATGCGGCAGGAAGAGGCATTTTCGTCATGCCTGGGTCAGGCGTCTTTCCTCCGACCGCCAATCCCGTTGCCGACGCAATCGCTGGTATGGCCTGAACCTTCGTGTAAAGGTCATCGGCGCAAAGATCAATCACGCGTCATCCTCGACGGCAGCCTTAAGATCGCTGATAATCTTGTCGTTGCGATCAGCGATTGCCACAGCCTCAGCGCGCAACTCAGCACCGATACCCATCAGCCACCGGGCGACATCTTCCGGAAGATCGACCTCGCTGCCGGCTGGATAAGTCACCCCCTCGTGCGTGTGCTGCTGAAATACCTTGATTTTCATGGAATCCCCGTTTGAACGTAGTTAGCCATCATGGCTTCATAGAATGCGAGTGGTGCATCATTCCATCCAAGGAACGGACGAGCTGGCATTTTTTCCGTGCCATCCTGAAGATAGAGCGCATAATCAAGATCAGAGCCAATATCGACCCAGCCAATACCTTCCATCGCATCCACCTTGAAGTGGATGCTGTCCAATAGGTCGCCGTCATCCCACAAGAGGCCTTGCCCAGCATTTCCTTTGCGTTGCCTGCTGGCTTCAGTCGATTCAGCCCATGGCGCCCAATCACCGCCCCATGGATTTGTCTTACTTTGCTGAATGCGTGCGCGCGTGTTTTCGACTTCAGACTGCCCGATGATTTCAAGCACTGGCGCAAGATTGGCGGCACGCGCCACCATCGCGCCGAGTTCCATAAGCGCTTGTTCGGCGTCAATCTCAATCATGCGGTCGGTTGATATGGAGTGCAGCCCAACATGACGCCAAGTGGCGTCCACTGGACGGCATCGGTCTTGTATTGGAGTCCGCTTTGGTCGGTGACGAGATCGGCGTCCATAATCGTTCCCAGCGGAACATTCGGAATAAAGATTTCCCATAGCGGCATGGTGGCGCTAGTGTTTGTTCCTGCCGGGAATCCGACGGGTGCACCATATCCCTTGTCTCGCTTGAGTTGGATACTTGCCGCCAGACCAGACAAGATGACGGCAACTGTTTGCGATGCGCCACCTGTAGGGCTGAAGGTTTCCACCGCCCGCGATATGGATACGGTGAAGGGAAACAAGAGATTCACGCGAACATCCTTGCGCGATAGGGCGACAGCAGAACTTTTGTATCATCGTCAATGAGCGCGCTATTTATCTCTCCCCTTTGCGCGGCAAAGCGCTGGATACTGAATGTGCCAGCGGCGTACTTCTGCACATTGCCCGGCACATTGGCTTGAGCCGTCGCCGCATTGATGATGTTGGCGCACGCTTGCTTGATGTCAGACGGGAGCGAGGCATACGTCCAGCCTGCAACGTAGTGCACGCGCACTTCGGTGTAGTAGGCCAGCAGCACGCCAGCGGGAACCCAAAACTGCCCGGTCAGCGGATCGATGCTGTTCGCCTGCGGAGTGAACGGCTCCCATGCGGGCGGGCCGCCGAACTTGGACATCACGGCCAGCAGGTTGTACGTGTCGATGTTGCTATAGCCATCATCGCCGCGTCGCTGGTAGCCGTAACGGCCCACACCCGAAGGTACGGACACAATCGGCCAGCGGCTAAGCTGCGTGATCGGCCGGTTCTGCGGCATGGTGCGCTGTTCAGCGATCAGTAGACCGTCGGAAAGCGTCGCGCCCGCACTGTGAGCAAACTGCACGCTCGCAAAGATCAGCGTCTGCCCGGTCACGGACTGCACCACCAGATTCTCAGTCAGCGATGGGGTAGCCACGTCGATCACGAAAACCGAACCGACCTGAATCATGCCAGTCGGGCCAGTCACGACAGCGGATACGGCCGTACCAGGCGCGAGCGGAGCCGTCAGGGTGAGCGAATATGACGCATTGAGGCCAAGCATGTACGCCGGACTTCCTGCGCCATCCACGCCGTACAACAAACCCTCACGACGCGCCAGAAAGGTGTCAATCAAGCTACTGGCTTGCTGAATCTGCGGTGCGGTGGCGGATGCAACCCCATAGGCGACAAGATCGGCACCTTGCAGGTACAGCGCGGGCATATCAGACGGCCTGCAGCAGCAGAAGCACGTTGCTCAGCGTCGCCGCCGATGCCGCCGAATTTGACACGGTGACCTTAGCGGACTGGAACGCGACGCCGTCGTTACCGTTCAATACGGCTGGCGTGGTGGCCGTCAAGGCCACGGACAGGGCTGGTCCCTGCGCAATGGTTCCGGCCGCGTCCAGAAACCGCTGGATCGTCGCCGTGCCGGCTTGCGTACTGGTCACACCAAGTGCCAGCACCTTGTAGCCGTTGGTCTGGATCAGGTTGCTCGATACGTTGCTTGTCGCTGGAATGCTGGCGGCAAGATTGAGCTGCAACGCGGGAACGGGAAACTGAAGCACCGGCCCGTTATCGAACGCAGTATGTGCATCAGCGGCTTGGATAGCAGTCGGCATATCAGTTTCTCAGCATGACCGGAAGCATGGCGTCTTCCGGAAGCAAAATAGGGGATGGGCGCGCAAGGCCCGTGTCGATCATGTATCGCCCAAGGTTGTCGGGCACGGCGGCCCGACCGTTCAAGAAGTCCACGGGGAACAGACGGGCTTTTGGCCCGTCCATCCACTCCGAGACGCCCTTGCCCTGCGGTGTCGCCGCAGGTTGGACAAACACACGATGACGCGAAACATGCGCGTCCTGGGGGCGGAACAAAATCACGGACGCTGCACGCACACGACGGCGTGGGCGTAGCCAGCGCCCTTGGCAATAACGCAGTCGAACTTGGCTCCAACAAACTGGCCGGACAGATTGCCAGTAAGCCCCAGCTGGAACAGCAGCGGCTTCGGGTCGTCCTGCTCGCCGCTGACATACGGCATCTCGATCCAGTCTTCCATGACGATCACGGCAAAGTAGTTCTTCAGGCCAGCCGGGGGAGCGCTGAAACCATACGCCGCACCAGTGGCCGCAGGCAGGAACGCATCGCCGATAATCGGCAGGTCACCGGCCTGCGTCGCAAAGGCTTTCACCTTCACGCCCGCCACCACCTCGACCTCATTCATCGTGATCTGCTGCGCCTTGGCCTCGCGGTCGATGTAGTCGCCCAGAATCGGGTTCACATAGACAGCAGTGGGCTTCACAACGTAGTTCGGGTTACCGACCAGCGTCGCCACTTCGGCCTTGATCGCGTCAACAATCGACGCGCCGGAAGCGACGGTGGACTGCGTGGTGATCTGGCTCAGCAGGCCAACATACTGCTGCGTGGTCGGGGCGGACAGGCTGGTGTCGTTACCGTTCCACAGCGCCTGCGCACGGGTCACATTGATACCGGAGATGATGTCCTCGATATCCTTGGACACGACTTCGGCGAACTTCTTCTGCTGCTGGGTCACCAGCTTGTCAAACAGCGCGATATTGCTCTGGCCGACAACGGCCTTCACGAACGCCGGACGCTCGACGCGGGTCGGGCCGGTGACGGTCGGCGAGATGGCCGCGCCACCCTGACCGCCTGTAGAGGTAAAGGCAGCCGTCGCAATCGCGGTCTGCTCAAAATAGCGGTGCGGCTGACCCGTGGCCGGGACTTCCTTCACGCGCTGCAGGGCAACCGAGCGGCGGCGGACGATATCCGCAATCACCGGCTCGTAGTCATTTACTTCAACAGCACCAGTGCCGAGGTAATCGGCAGCGGCCTGCAGGCTCATCATCTGTGCGGGCATGGTATTTTTCCTAAATGGTGGCGAAAAAAACCGCCTCATGGGCGGCTTCGGATCAGGTTGTGGCGAGAGGCTTACTTGATGCCCCAGCGAGCGGCGGTAATGGCAGACATGCGCTTGTGCTCACTGGCGCCGGAAGCCTTCAGCTCGGCATCGAGCCTCTTGAAGTCCACGGTGTTACCCGCAGCTTCCATCGCGGCCTTTTCCGCAGCGGCAGCCTCGGCGGTCTTGCGTGCAGGAGCCTGCGCATTGGCAAACAGCTTGCCTTCCAGCTCGGCGACCTTGGCGGTCAGGGCTTCCACGGCAGGGTTGCTGGCCGCGTCGGCCGATGCGCTAAACCAGCCTTCATCGTCCAGGATATGCGGCAGCTTGCCCATCACGGCATCGGCGTCCATCCGATCTGCCATGCGGTTCAGGTGCGCAACGTGCCCGCGCTTGGCGTGCAGACCGAAGCCGTCCTTTTCCATGCCATCGGCCGCAGCACGCAGCGCATCGCTGTGCGGCTTGACCTTGTGCGCCACGCTGGACGCTTCCAGCTTCTCGGCGTTCGCCTTCATCGCCGCCACGTCAGCCACAAGCGGGCCGACCTTCTCATCCACAACCTTCGTCATGGCTGCAATCAGTTCATTCATATCCATTTCGTTTTCCTCGGCCGAAGCCGCTAGAGAGGTAGAGGTATAGGCAGCCTTATCCTTCAGCAGGATGGCTGCGCCGGTAAACACACAGCTCGTTACCTCCACCGGGTCGTGGTTCCAGTTCGCGACAGCCGCTTGCGCCTCGTAAGAGAAGCCCAGCAGCGACGTGCGCGCCTGAATGTCCGCAACCACGGCGGGAAAGTCCGCGCCGTACAAGAATCCTTCAATGTGGATGCCGTCGCCTTCAATGGTGGCAGCCGTGATAATGCCGATTTTCTTCTGGGCGTTATGCCCGTCAAGGTTCGGCGTGTAGTCAACACCCATGCCTAGCAGGCTGCTCAGGGCAGACTCCGCTACGGCTTTAGGGATCAGGACGTGTTTTCCCTTGGCTCCGCCCACCGGGTTATCGCTGGCCTCGTCAATGCGAGTCAGCACGCCGGAGAACGGTACGCGGTTGGGATGATCGGGAAGATCGGGGACTTCAAGGCTCATCGCCTCGAAGCGCATGGCGGCCACTTTCGCCTTTGTCCAGTCGGCAGTGTCAATGCCAAGCTCTTTGGCCTTGCGCAAGATGTTGGCCCTGGCCTCGGCGCGTTCGGCGTCGCTCAGGCCCTTGGTGTTGTCGATTTGGCTCCAAGCCATCCGCACATGATCCGCATCATGAATTGGAAGCGCCCTCTTTACGGGAACCGCGAAATCATCATCTGGAAGCGCTTTGCGTGTTTCAGGCGTTAGCGACATTACGCACTCCATAAGTTCCATTCTTAATTTTCAAGATGGTGTTTTTGCAGCAACCCATATCAAGCGCCAAGTGATGAACAAGCCAACCCATGCTTAGCGCCTCTCGGATGACGCGAACGCCATCTTTATTGAATGCTCGACGTTTTTCAAAGGTTTCCATAGGCCTTGATCTAAGAGATTTGCTTAAATTGTTTCTATGTTTATCTGAAAACTTGTAATTGCCATTTGCCTTTCTTGACTCAACAGATTTTGCTTGCGCTGAACGCGCAATATCTGCGTTCCACGATAAACGACGTGCTTCACGACATTTTTTTGATATTCCACGTCGAATGCCGTTGTCACGCATCAATTTTATTTGTTCATCAGTCCTTTTTGTTCCGCGTACCGTTCCAGCGGCAGGGCAGACGTTATATCCGTTTATTGGATTTATTGCTTTATAAGCGTCAATCCAATATTGTTCGCGCTTAATAAGAATGGATGGATCAATTAAATTTTCAACAATCTCAAAAAAGAATGCCGATTCACCATACTTATTCCAAGAACGCTGAAGTCGAAGTGCGTGATGCTTTTCAAGCCTCAAATCAGATAGATGGTGTCGCCATCTTTTAGAAATGTTCACAGAAGAACCGACATACACTTTTCCGCTATCTTTATTGCGAATCACATATATGCCGATGGCCATTGCAACCTCACAGCAGGGATTTAAGCTTGGCGATCAGTGCCTTCGCGTCGCCTTTCGCGTGCGCCTCGGCCGCTTCGATCTTGACGCGCAGATCGTGCAGAACCGACTAAGCGCAGCCAGCGCCGCGTGAGCGTGGAAGCCGTGGGCCTTGATGGCAGCCGCACCGACGATCTGCGCGGCGCCTACGTGCGCGCTATCGGGCTCTGGCGCGGGCTTGGCTGGTTCGGCGGCGACAGGTGCGGCGGGTTCCGGCGCGTCCACGCCGTTAAGGGTGAGCTTAGCCATTACGCCACCACCGTCACGTCGAAAGTGCCCGCAGCGATTACGGCGGTACCGGACAGCGGCACCAGGTGCACGTTGAAGCCATTGGCGGTCTTGCCGTCGGCATAGGCTGCGCAGCCCTGCCCGGGATTGATCTGCACCGAGTAGGACGCGGGCAGTTCGGACATCACGACAGGGACTGTCACGGTTACGCCAGCAGCGGCGGTGCCGTTCGCAATGGCGGGAATGTTGCCGATCAGGATGCGGTCGGTATTGGCGGGCGCCGATCCGGTCGGAACGGTGACGGTGTGTTGGTCAAGGGACATTGTTTACTGCTCCGGGGTTCGGGGTGAGTTCGGGATCGTCAACTTGTTTCGCGCCATTGGCGGCTTTCATCGCAATCTGGACATCGGCCCAGCAAAGATCGGCCCACGGTGACTTGAGCGGTGGCATGCCGATGCGTTCGCGCTGCTCATTGGGCGTGACAGCGTTGTTCGTGTAGTACGTGGCGTAGATATCCGCCGTGGCCTTTTCGTCCTCGCGGTCAAGACCGACGAAACGAAACGCCAAATAGGGCAGTGCAAGGCGACCGTGCAGCACGTCGCGGGTAATGTGCGACTGGATCAGGTGCGCCATCGGCTTGATGGCGGAATCCCAATCGCGATCTTCGGCGACTTCGGACGTGTTGCGGTTCACGTCCGCCTCAATGCCCAGATTCTGCGGGCTGATGCCAAACGCGGTAGCAATCTCGCGGATCAGGAAGCCTTGATATTTGAGATACAGGGCTTCGTCGCCACCGGGGTGCAGTTTCAGGACTTCCGGTTTGACTTTGCCCGCCAGAATCGGCGTTTGTCCCTGCCCCTCAACCTCATTGCGCCAGTACGCGCGGAAGGCGAGCAGCTCCTCTTGCGTCGCCACCTCACCGGCATACAGCAGGTTTTGCGGCTGTGCATTGCTCGCAAGGTTCGCTGCGTACTCGCTCGCGCCAAGCTGGCGCTGCACGCTCATGTAAGCGACTTCCAGCGGGCCGTAGCCATAAGGCGTGTCGCTCGACGGGTTCATGCGCATGTAAACGATCTCTTGCGCCTCCAGCCGCTTAGCGTCGATATCGCTCATAATCGAGCCACCGGCATAGCCAGAGGACTGGATATAGCGGATGGACGACGGCTTGCCATCCCAATTAAGCACCGGACGCACCGTGGTCGCGTCCACCGGCCACAGCCAGATGGGGCGCGCCGCATCGCCGCTCAGCTGCTGCTCGGTCACGCCAGCGCCTGTCACTAGCGCATCTTCGGTCACTTGCTCCACCCAACTGCGGAAGCTATCCGCCGCGTTTGGCTGGCTAAGGCAGGCCGTAATCAGCTCGGCTTGCTTTTCAAAGGTCTTGCCCTTCTGCGTGCTGATGATCTCCCACTCAAGGGCGGCAATCGGCGACTTGATCGCATTGATAGCCCGACGCGCATACGGCGTGCGGCTGAAATAGCGCAGGTTGGCCGGCGACGGCTTAGACTGGCCTAGCACGCGGTTACCCGTGCCAAGCAAGCCCTGCAGCTTCGGATAGGCCTGTGACTCGCGCGCAGGGTTGTAGCGCCTGCGGGCTGCCCACAAGCGGATGTCGGTGAAAATGCTCATGCGAATAGTGGTTGTCCGTGTTTGCCGAGCATCGGTTAGGCGAAAAGAATGCCGCCGCGATCTAGCACGAAGGCACCAAAGGCGCGGCTAAGCGCGTCCACCTGGTCATCGTGTGTCGCGTTCGGAAAGGCGCGCATTTCATCCATCAACGCGTTGTTCCATGCGCCCTTGACCATCATCACGTTGCCCACGTTGACCTGCGCGGCAAGTGGCTCGGCGCGTAGCACCTTGCTGCCAGTTTCCGGCGAGGATTCGATTCGGTAGCCGATAAGCTGGCGGCTGAAGTACTGCACTTGCGACTTGCCCGCCTGCCCAGGGTCTTGTGGCAGGCTGATGCGTGTATCAAGCCCGTCACGGCTGGCCGTAGCGATCAGCGTGCGCTCGACCTCTTCCGGGCCGCCCTGAAACCGCACGATGTCCGCGATGATCGGATAGCCGTTATACACGCCAAGCTTCGCACCTACGGTGTAGTCACCACCGTCTTTCGTGCTGGCAAAGTCCCATGCGCGCACCCATTCCACGCCCGCAGGTTCGGCATCAATGACACCGATGCTGTCAGGCTTGAACAATCCACCTTCAATCGGTGCGGGACGCTGCTGATAAAGTGCCGCCCATTCGCGCTCGCCGACCGTGCGCCGTATCTGCTCCAGCGTCTCCAGCGGGTAGCGTTCAGGCCATAGCGCCTCACCGGTCTTGCGGTGCGGCTCGTCCGCCTCGGCGATAGCGGGCAGGCTTAGGACTTCCCACGGCTCACCCGTGCCGATGCAGCGGCCGATTAGGTCGTCCTCGTGCCAGCGAGTAGCGATGATGACTACGCCGCCACCCTGCTCCAGTCGCGTGTATGCGGTCGAGCGGAACCAATCCCATACGCTGTCGCGCACTGTCTTGCTCTCCGCCTCAGCGCGATTTTTATGCGGGTCGTCAATCAAAAGGATGTCAGCGCCGCGCCCAGTCAGCGGGCCACCTACGCCCACGCCG
>JAEHJW020002719.1_pt1 | contig 18900 bp, 28 predicted proteins | sample 9271431 | NCBI WGS metagenome assembly JAEHJW02 | reverse complement strand
TCATCTAGACCTCTCATAGACTAGCCGCCCCTTCCCGAATCCGATCTGTCGTGTTATGCGAGATTTTCCCACGTCGAATGCCAACCAGGCCGGAACTTGCGTGCTCCTGCCCTCGTTGTAGGCGCGCCACGCGCTATCCAGTTGTGGATTTATACCCAATTTGCGAAGGAGTTGCGCGGCCCATGTTCTCGTTAGAGCGGCTGGCACTGTCACCGGCATCTTGGTAATGGGACTGACGATCGTTTCTGCTTTTACGAACGCTCCATACCCCACCCGCACAAACGTTCCATCTTCCACCATGGCGCGAAGGGCCTTGTCGACCCCGGAGCGGGTCTTACCGCACCCGTTGAATTCGGAACGCAAAAATGCAGCCTCGTCGGGCCGGTCTTCCAAATACTTCTCGATTGCTCTTCTTACCTTTGAGGTGTACATACTCTTATTATAGTCGAAGCGGACACATGTTTGTATTTTCGGTGGCTTGCGCTCTTGTGCAGTCGACCTCTCCGACTTGCCCAATGAAAGAGCGCGATGGCATCCCAGTGTGTTACTGGTGGTTACGACCTCTCATACCGGACTCCTCCGCTAAAGAGCCTGCGACGGATACGACTCTTTCCCACATCGATCATTGCATACGGCGGTACCTGCGTGGATCGTCCTTCGTTGTACTCTCTGACCAATACTCCCGGCTTTGGACCCACGCCCATCTTTACTAGGAAGTCCTCGGCCACAGAAGAGTTATCAAATCTCTGAATCTTGTATCCGGCGTAAGGTTCTTCGGTAAGAACCCGAGACGGCGTGTATACCCCATACCCGGCACGGTAGAGGGTCTTGTCCTCCACCAGCCTCCTGAGTGCGCGCGCAACCACAGAGCGGCTCCCGAATCGTAGGAACTCATTCGTGAGAAATGCGGCGTCCGGAGAGGAAGCTATGTACTGTCGTATTCTGTTTTCCACTGTCGCCATCGCTGGACCCCACCCTCATCGGGACTATAACAGCATTTCCATTATAGCGACACACATGTACTATATATGCTGGTCACATGTACCATACAACCCGGTGGCAGACCAAAACTCTGGATCTTTGCTTGTGGATCTCCCGCTGCTAACTAAACCGTAGCGAATAACCATTTCCTCTTTCCTCGTCGTCGCTTGCCTGGCGTCGTACCGCCAAGTCAGGATGACAACTAACGAGAAAGCGCATCATCTCCGAGGCGTCCTTCGTCAAGTAAAATCTCACCATCTTTTCGTTAAAGGACTGAGCCTGAGCGGCGGGAATGCTTATGGCGTCGATGCCATGAGACATTAGTACCCCGTTCATCATTAGACGCGAGGTGCGCTTGTTCCCGTCGAAGAAAAACTGCTGCAAAGCTCCAAATAAGAAGAAAGCCAGCCCTTTTTCAAAGGGAGAAAGACCTGTCTCATCCAGAGCTGCGACTCCATCTCCAAATGATTTGTTGAGATCTGGTGCGCCAGGAAGAGTTGACGGAGGAGTGTAACGGCCAAATTCCCCCAAACTGACATCAGGCGTGTAGTTGCCTTCTGGGCCTTCGCCACGGAAGTGACCCCATTCAAGCGCTTCATTTCTGGCAACAATTCCATGCAGATCACAAAAGGTGGCCTTGTCGAGCTTGAATTGCCCTGATTTCACTTGCGCAAGAAGACGCTTGGAACTTTCCGCGAGATTGAGGATCTGTTCCTGATCCGACAACTTATGACCGCCGACAGTTATCCCGTCGAGCAGCGTTTGCACTTCCGGAAAGGTAAACGGGTTTCCTTCGAGCACACCAGCATCCCAAACGAACTCAGGAAGCATCTTGTGGAACCGGAAACAAGCGCGCTCGACCGAGTGCGCCCGAACCGTCCCGTCCTGGACCATCTTGAGAAACGCGGCCCTATCCCATCTGAATCCAAGCGCTTCAAAAAGATCCATCGGCCATCACCGTTCCTAAAGGTGGCTACACAGCTACACCACGACCCGCATCAGCTCCCAAAATCCTGGAAGCCAGCACCGTCAGCACTTTGTGGAGGTGGCGGGAATTGAACCCGCGTCCTTCAGTTTCTCAACAGGGCTTCTCCGAGCGCAGATAGAGCAAGATTTTCGACCTCCGGTAACCTCCATCGCCCACCCGAAGGCTTATCCCAAAGAAGTGTCCAGTGGTTGTCTCTGGGAATGGCAACCTCTGTAAGTCCCACTCTATGTCGCTCAGGTCCGTCCCGTGGGGCTCAGGACGGTTGAACGTCGCTTATGCAGCGAGGGCGAGGTTAGACTCGTCGTTTGTTCTGCGTTCCGGCTCTTTTACGTGGATCCGGAGACCACGGCTCGCTTCTCCTGCGTTGATGACCAAAATCGAAACCTGTCACCCCCGTGATTTTGTTTAGCCTTACAAGTATAGCGTTTGCGTATAACACACCGCATTGTCTGCTGGTAGGGACTCAGGCACAGCCCTGAAACTCTGGCTTGCCCGCCTCGACATACACGCCCGTCTGTGCATCTCCGTAGTAGCCGCTCTCTTTTCCGAGAAACACGGCCTTGAATTCGTAGATGTTGTTCCAGATGAGTCCGCACCCAAGACACCGCATCCTCTGCATCGCTGAGTCCTGACCCATTGCTGGAAAGTCGCCATCGACATCTCTGCTTTGGCATCTCGGACAGAGATCGTCATGCAGCTGGTCACGCCTCAGATCGGCTGGACTCCAAAAAGTCCCCATCTTCCACTCCTCTCGCCAATTTGTTCCACGCCTTATATATATGCACGGGAATTCAGCGTCAGACTCGTTATGGTGAACCTCCCCGCCCTCACGGACGGGGCTTCCGACCCATCCGTTCGATAGGGGTTACCGGCGAACGCTTCCTTCATTACCTAGCACTATGTATATGCAGCGAATACTCAGAACCGCACAACAGGAAGTAACCCGGTCAACCTCCGACGATAAAAGACTGTGCGGCAGCCAAAGCCTCCGTGAGCCGTCCTTCGCGGATTGCCTGGACTGGAGGATCATCGTCAAGTTGTGGGTTCATGCCAATGAACCAAGCCCTTACTACCTCTGGCCCATCCCCACCGAGAAGTAAGTGAAAGATCTGGAAAGCGGCTCTCAGTCGGCGCTCGGCTTCAATTCGCGGAGCTTGTTTGCCCTGCGACCAACGACCGACTCGGTTGGTGTCATTGACACCTGCCAGAAAAGCAACGAGCTTCTGACCAAGAGCCTCTTCGAGGTATCGGGCTATATCCTTGATTTCGAATGACACAGCACGCTCGCGGGCCTCTTCGCTGGCTGACCTTGCACCTTCGAACATCTAGAACCTCCTGCTAGTCCGACAAGATGCGGATTGTCTCTAAAACTTTGATTCCCACTGTGATGGCAGAGCCCCAACTTAGCCCTTATGTTATCCAGGAAATTCATAATTCACTACGTATCGGTCCGCACGCATTACGGTGTCACGCTCTCCTGGTTCTCGTCGGCCTTTAGCTCGGCGAATTTTGCCGCCATGGTCGGGTTCCCTCTGGTCAACTTCTTGATCGACAGGTCCTCCGCCTTGTTGTTCGCTAGTCGAAGATTGTTCTCCGAGCCGAGTAGAGCGTCCTTTGTTTTCTGCAGGTGATCGATGGTCTTGTCGATTTCCTCGATGGCCGTCTTGAACCTTCTGGATGCCAGCTCGTAGTTGCGTGCAAAGCCGCTCCTGAATTCTTCGAGTTCGCTCTCGAAGTTAGTAATGTCGATGTTCTGCTCTCTAACCCGAGCTAGTTCCGCCCTGTACGCTAGCGAGTTCAGCGCCGCATTTCTCAACAATGTGATCATCGGGATGAAGAACTGAGGCCGGATCACGTACATCTTCGGGTACCGGTGGGACACGTCGACAATGCCGGTGTTGTACAGCTCGCTGTCCGATTCAAGTAGCGAGACCAGCACGGCGTACTCGCAGCCCTTTTCCGTGCGGTCTTTGTCCAGCTCTTTGAAAAAATCCTCGTTCCTTTTCTTCGTCGCGGTCTCGTCGCCCTCGTTCTTCATCTCGAACATGATCGAAACGAACTCGGTGCCGGATTCGTCTGAGTCTCGGAAGATATAGTCTCCTTTGCTCCCGTATCGGGCGTCGTTGTCTTTTTCGAAATACGCCCTCGGAAATGCGGTAGCACGGAGCTTATTGAACTCGATCTCGCAGTGCTGCTCCAGGGTTTCACCGACCATCTTGGTCGAGAGTCGCGCCTTGAGATCCCTGTAGTAGGCGATCTGTTCGTCCTTCGACCTCAACTCCACTGCGTGGTTCTCCCTGAGCGAGGTCTCGATCAGCTTCTGCTCAGCCTTCATCACGTCCACAGTGCGCGCGAGGTCGTCGCGCTCTTTCTCCACCGCTGAGATCGCCTCAGTCACGGCAAGTTTGTTGACAACCTCAGTAGCCTCGAGTTCAGCCTTCAATCGCACGATCTCGGCATCTTTCTCAGCGGCCTCGCCCTTGAGCACCTGGGCAAGCTTCATTTCCGCAAGTTCGATAGCAACCGCCCTTTCGTCCTCGCTTGCTTTCAGCTCGCGCGTAAGCCGCTCGATCTCGGAGTTCCTCTCGGACGCTTTCTTCTCCATGTCAGCCGTTATTCGCGCCTCTGCCAGCTCTATCGCTGTCCGCTTCTCCTGCTCGGCCAGTTCCAGCCGTTCGTGCAAAGCTGACTCGAACTCTTCATCTCGGACCTGCTTGGCTATCTCTGCATATCCAGCTTCATCCACATTGAAGACTTTCCCGCAATGCGGGCACGTGATCTCGTGCATCATCTATTCCTCCAAAGGTCATCCGCTACGAATGGAGTCATGCCCGGCCCCACCCACATCTGCTGCTCGTCAAACATTCTCTCCATCTCATATAGCCGACAAGTGTCGAAACTTCCCAACACTTTCCGTTCCCTTCCCTCCGACTAAACGGACTAAACAGCTTCCTCGTCCTCTCCAGTCTTGCAAAAGTAATACTGGAGCATGCTAACAATTCGCTGTCGCTGCCCCTCGCTGAACTCAAGCGCCTCGTACCACGGGAACTCGAAAGCATCTTCGTAACCCATCAGAGCTCCGGCTAGCGCTGCTGTATCCATCAACCGCCAATCCATAGCCTCACGAGCGGATCTCAACACATACTTCGCGTACTCGACCGTTCTACCCTCGGCGACATCGGACGGATTAACAGGCGCGTACAAGACGGAGCCTTTCCTTCGTATGTGGCGTCGAGACTCTTCGATCGCACGCCACATACGAAACCCTGCTATTTCAGTCACTCACTCCCCCTTAGAGTGAAACTGTTCCTAGAACGCCAAAAATGGGATCGAACTGATAGAAGCGAACATTCTCGGTCTGGCCCAGATAGAACCGACCAAATACGTGATAGAAAGCTCCCAGCCCCGCCCTTTTTGCCTCGTCTGCGCACATCTCGTAAACATCCTCCGTGAAGTCCCTGTCCTCTCCCGTACCATTCCAGACAAGGAATACGCCGTCGTTGTCCGTGGTCTTTGCTACGAGATAACGCCACTCAGGTCCGTCCATGCGAACGAGATTGGAACCGCGTTTCTTGTGCAAGTCGAAGTAGGGCCCGACAACGGTATCGAGGATCTGATCTCTCGCAATATCCGTAGTTTGCATCTTGTTCATTCCAACCCTCCTTGTTCGACAATCCGCCAGGCGTCGCCGAACTCGATATCGCCCTGGTAAAAAAGGCTCAAGAGCGTCTCTTTTGATACGTTGGGAAACGCTAATTTAATTGCGCAGCACCAGTAATCGAACTTCCGATCCAGGTCCGCTCCCTGTTTCGTATCGAAATAGCGCACACGCCGCGTTCCTTCGCCCGTTGGTCGATGACTGTAGATCCAACGGTTATCGTCGGAATTGCGCTTCACTTCGCCAATTAGCCCGTCAGCGATATTTAGCGCCTCAGCTTTGGAAAGCAACGGCACACCCGTCAGTTTCGGACCGCCCATATCAAGCCCCCGCCGGACGAACGCACTCGGCGGGTACTCCTGCAAGCCGATATGATTTCTGCCCTTCGGGTATGAAGAACCGGCGGTTTCCTGCAAAGCGCAGAAACTCAGTTGAGTCTTCGTCAAGCTCCACCACCACATGCTTCCCCGCATGCTCCACCACTTCGCCCCGCAAGTCATTCAGATACTTGGGCGATAGTCCGTGGATAACCACCGTCATCCCCACGGTTATCGAAGCGGCGACGAGCTCACCCAGTGTCCGCTTTCGCGTTTTCATCGCAGAGGAAATCTTCCACAGGTCCTCCTCTGTGGCCCCGCTCAGAATGAATTTGACGACATCTCCGGTCTCCATGAAATTCCCCTTTCATGCGCGAATTGATCTGCCCTGTATATATGCAGCTCAACCCAATACGGGAGCGTACGCCGTCTGTGACACAAAGCAGCAGTAAGGCCTGTCGCACGGCTAGAAACCAAGCTTCATCCCGCGCCCTTGTTCGGGTTCCTGCTGCAACTCAAGCCGCATATGCCAGCCCTCCGGTATGAACCGATACGACGAAGATCCCCTGTGTTTCTCAAGGACCGTTCCCCCTTCATTTAAGAAGGAAACCGTATACGCTTCTGACCCGAAAATCTTTTGCGATGCTCCTAGCTTGAGTTGACGCGGGTCAAAATGAAATCGTCGCAACCCCAACCCCTGACAATCGCTGTCAATCCACTTCTCGATCTGTAGTTCAGGAGAGATCAGTCCGAGCTGTCCATTCCTGAATACTAAGTGTGTCCCAAGCAGGTGTTGTGAATCCTCGTCAAGGGTCTTCGCGGCGCTACGAGTGACCTCGCTGGCGTAGTTGATAAATGCGATCTCGTCGTTGCTCAGAACGTGGCGACTCCGCATACCGCCGCTTTTTTCAATGAATTGCTTTATATTCAAAGGGAGACGATCCAAACTCCAGAACTCATCGTTCGTAACCGTAACCGTCGCGCCACCTACTGCGATTTCCGCGTAGCCGGAATGCTTTTCAACGCGTATCTCCCGAACATTCATACGTTTCGCCAGGCTGAGGACATTCCGCGGAATCCAGGCCGGATCTTTCATTTCCGGCCAGATACTACTATCCGGCTGATAAGCAGCGAGTCGAGAGCCCTGCGTGCCAACTAGGTTGCCATGCCGGTCTGCACCGACCATAGCCCAGGGAGCATATGCAAAATTCTCGTCGACAGCAACCATGACGTTCGCCAGAGTCTTGACATCCACTATTTGTACCCAAGCTGGACCAACACTTTCATCAAGCACATCTTCAACCGAAAGCGGCAACGGTACTTCGTCGCTGATTCGCACTTGTGCAACGCGCGAGAAATCGGCGAGTTGCTCTCGGTCTCTCAGCTTGACCATAAGCTTGCCCTCGCTGTATACCAGCTGGCCGCTGACCGGTAAAACCCTAGGAACTCGCGGGAGGCCAACGATTATTGATTGTTCAAGAGGCAGCTCTTCCGCAATCGGTATGTCTACTCTAGAAAATGTGCCCGTCCCGTAAATTCGCCCAGGAGCGATTACAACGTGCCCAAAAGGGCCGCTCGCCCTGACTGCTGCATTGTATGCATTCGTCAGTGATAATGAGTCCATTTTTCTACCTGCCTTACTCGACGGAAGCCAACTTAAGAAATGCGGCTGTCTGCTAGTGGATATCAACTTTGATAAACGACGAGCCAGTTCGTGTCCTCACTTACTCCCATTTGGGGTGCCAGCAGCACGTTCTTCCGATAGTGCAGTGATCAGACGTTCTTCCGATAGTGCAGTGATCAGTTCAATACACGTGTTGCAGATGAACCGTTTTTGTGAGCTGGTTACTCCAGATTTGCCCACCGATTTAAGTGTCATTTCAGCACCTTTTTGTAGGATCTCCCACCCCGGGCCGCAGATGACGCACACGCCGCGTTCATCCGTCTCATCGATCCTCATCACACGTGGCATTCTCTCTTCCCTCCGTATGGGTACGCAACTGACGTACACATCTATCTACCTATATATATGCAGCAATGCTGACGAGCGGGTTCCTATTTGGGGTATTGATCCCAAATCTCGCCGTCGAGCAGGCGGCCCGCCTTCCTCTTGCCGACCTTCGCCATGACGACGGGCCGAGGACCGCCGCCGCCCCAGATCCTGGCGTGAGGGCCGCTCCACTCTCCGCAGTACCCGAGGTACCCGGTCGACATGCTCGCCGAGACCTCTACCTGCGCCTCCGGAGCGTGCTCTCCCCATTGCTTGAAAAGGAAAGGTACCTTCGCTGTCATACACGTGTCCCGAATTTCGCGGACCCAATTAGGGTGCATCGGTCGAGCATTAGGCCCCGACTCACCACCGACTATAACCCAGTCGATCCCTTGAAGGTCCAACCCAGTCACAGGCCCGAGTAGGGGCTCGAGCGAGAGGAACCGAATCGCGGCCGGTGTCGCACGAAGATGATCTGCTCGAAACGTATACGAGTCGTTCTCAATGGAAGCCCCCAACCACACGTTCGTAAGCGGTCTAGAACCGCCGTAGTACTCGGTAACCCAATGCTGCATAATCTGAGGCCGCTTGGTAAGCACCTGAAACACATGCCAATCAGCTTTCGCCATTATGTCGAAGATCTCGCGGCGTGCATCGTCTGGAACATCCGGATGAAACAGGTCGCTCATCGAGTTCACGAAGATCTTTCTCGGTCTCTTCCAGCGCAACGGCTGATCGAACCTATCCTTGATAACCCGAACCTCGCCAGTGAACCGCCCATCGCGGGCAAGCCCCTGGTACTCCGGTATGTTCGATAAGCGGCCTGAACTCATACGCGCTGCATAACAGTTATCACAGCCATCCGAAACGGCCTTACAACCTACAATCGGATTCCAAGTGGCATCTGTCCATTCGATACCGGTCTTATCGCCCAATTCCGTGCCTCTTTTGGGTCTTGATCTCCTCGTCCTCCTCGCAGCGGAAGTCCCTGCGTAACGGAAGATCCGGCTTTGGAGCTGGCTCCAGCCAAGTGGGCGATGCCACGACAACTACAGATTGCCCTTGCTCTTCGTGGTGACAACTGCACTGATGCGGCGCTTCCATGCGGAGGTTGTTCCCTGGACCGGGCAGAGCCCGGTGAATCGAAGCTGACACGTTCTTGTGCCACACGGGTAAGAACCGCCCAAGATCGTTGCGCTCTGTATTTCCATCACAGTGAACCTGAAGGTGACTGTCGATGCAGATGCTGCCGTCGCATCGTTCGAAGCTGTCAAGCTCGCCCTGAAGCCTCTCGACCTCAGCAATCAGCTCGACAATGGCCGTCCTCGCGGCTGCGACGAAAGCCGCGTCTTTTCGCGAAAAAGCCTCCCCGATCACCGCGCCGTCGTAGTCCCCGACCCACTCGGCATGCGGCGCAGCCCTACTGATAACAGCGCCATAAGGGTCAAACTGGTCATCGGACCACGGTCCTGGAGTTGCAGCGTTTACGAGTGCCTTGAGTTCTTCCAGATCAAGCATTTCCGTTCTCCATATCTTCTATCACCCAACCCACCTACTTCGAACTAGTCGACGCGACGAGTGCCGTATCAAATCCGCTGCATCTCATATATGCACGTCGCTCGCTTAGGCCGCCCCTTTGTTGCCTGGCCACTCCCAAAGTCCTCGTCGTCCCTTGGCCCGGACTGGCTCGATCTGCTGGATCCTCTCGAAGATCCATGCGTAGCGCCCCAACCGGAAGTCGCCGTAAAAGAGCTGGTCGCTAATGTCTTCCGCAGTGCCGCCAAAGCGCAAATCTTTATGGGACGATGCGTACCAAAGGGTGGCATCGCACTCTGCCCCAAACTCGCAAACATAGACACAACCGTTGTGCGCTAGCGCCCAAGGAACGATTGGTACGACATCCACCAGCTCACACGTCGCCACGACTGCACCGAAAAGATCATGTCTACCCAGGAAAGTGAAGCTCAGGTCCGTAAGAACACCTAAAGTGTCTACAACGTTCCCATCTGGGTGCTCGGTGTAAAAGGTCTCTTTGCCCGCGTGAATCGCTAGCGGCCCGCGATACTTCGTACTCCCTGATCTTGTCACGATTTTCTGGACACCGAGTGCGACAAGCTGTGCATGCGGCTGATAAAGAGTGAGTGCCTTCATTCCCCCTCCTCCGTTTTGATGTAGTGGTAGACCGTCGCCTTGCGATGGCGACCTTCGTACCCCTCACAATTCGTCGCCTGTTCCCACTCGTCAAACTCGCACGGCTGGAACTTGGCAAGTTCGCGACGCAGCCTGTCAATTTCGGCAAAGAGCACTGCGAAATCATGCTCTTCCGCCAGCTCCATTTGGCGAAGTTTGTCACCATGGCTACCAGAACCCGCGAGCAGGAAGTCTCGGGTGCTTTGCGCCAAGGCTTCTCTTTTTCTGCGGATCTCTTCTATTTCCTCGCTCATTCTCTCTCCTTGTCTTGTCTGTTCGCCCCGCATTCACACAGCTCCGAGACATGCAGGATATGGCCGAGATGTGTTTCTCTATCGTGGCCATATACGACATCGTCATCTGACGGCAATTTCTGCAGCGCACACCGAAGGGCGTAATACCATGCCGCGGGTCTTTCGGAAGTCTGCCAGCTCTCTTCCGCAACCCGGTCCCACCAGTCATCAACACGAAACTGCATTATCGGCGCAGTTTGTGGGTGATTGATTTCGACGGTTATTGTCTTGCCTGCCAGCGGATGGGGTTCTAGGTGAATCATTGCTTCCTCCTTCTATTTATTCCTGACTCGGTTTTATCGGAGCCATTCAGAACGGATAACCCTGCATCGATCTTGTTGCAATGCGAACAAGTGACCGGACCCTCATTGTCCACCTGCCAAACTGGTACGAGCTTTCCGCATTCGGTGTATCTCTGAAACGTGGCCGTACCCGTCTTCACCAACCTTCCGTCACTACTGGAAGCCAGATGTTGTGCCAGTGCCATGTCTCCCCTTTCCTGCAACAGGCCCGGAATTGATATATGCGACTGAATCGGATATGCGGGACAACTACTAAAGGGGTCATGCGACCCCATCTGTCCAGTTCCAAAGACCCTGGCGTCCCTTCGCGGGAATCGGGTCAATGGGCTTTATTTCCTCAAAGATCCACGCAAAACCGCCGGGTGTAAAATCGCCGTAGCGAAGCTGATCTGAAACATCCGAAGTCATGAACGCTCGCGATTCATCCGGCCAGGGTTCGCAAGTTGACACGAGGCTGAGAGAGCCGCTCCCATCCACCACCAAGCAGTCGTGCCCATCGAAGTGCGTCTCTATCGGAAGGACGTCCACAAGGTAGCATTTCGCAACAACAGAGCCAAGTGGAAGTCTGGCATGATTCATACTGCGAGACGCAGTCGCCAAAGCGACTCCATGACATCTTGCGTCTAGGCACTTGCCGCCAGTGTGTTCATTAGAACTACCAGCATGAATCGCCAGCGGCCCGCGATATTTTGTCGACCATGATCTCGTCTCGATTGTCTTGACGCCCAGGGCTACGAGCTGCGCCCAAGGTTGATAGAAGGTCAATGCTTTCAAACACGAGCCATTCATTCCGTCCCCTTCCAAGGTCTCGTCCTCTGTGATTCGCATGCTGTTCGATGTCACTACGACCGTCTTATATATATGCAAGGTCTTGCCATCGTCGATGCTGTCAAACGGAACCAGGTGCATGTATGTATTGAATAAAGGAGCAAAATGCCATCTGTCACACGCAAACCGAAGCCGGGATACTCACTGGCTGAACGCAACCCCGAAATTGTCCGTTATTGGGACCAGGCGACCAACGGCGATCTGACGCCCAGTGATATTGGTGCCCGATCCCCACACGCCGCGTGGTGGCGTTGTTTGCGGGACCCAGAGCATCAATGGCAGGAATCGATTCAATGTATGACGACTCGCAAGGCGGATGACAAGTGCCCGCATTGTGCTCACGAGCGTCTTGTCATCGAGCTCACCGCCGGTCCGGAGGGCCCTATCGGCCCGCACCTGGCAGCTTTTGGACTGACTTTTGGCCAAGACAACCTGGTGGACGAATCCCACGCCTCGGCACATCCGCAATTCGTCTGGAACTTACGCTGCGAAGCCGGTCATGAGTTCCGAGCATCCCTGAGACGGCTGCAGAATGGCTTTAGTTGTCCGGATTGCCAGACACGTCGTTACTGGGAAAACAAAGTGGCGCAGAAAGCACGTTATGGTGGCGTATTCTCGCTCGACAAACCTCGCACGCGATCCATGGAGGACCGACGCCTGGCAGCCGAACTGGCCGTGGTCTTCCCCGTCGATTTCGAGCACGACGCTATACGCACACGCGGATTCGTCGGGACCCAGCCATTCGTCACGCCCGACGTACTCATCCCCTCCCTGAGTGTAGCTATCGAGTGGGACGGAATGCGTCATCGCCTAGATCCCTCGATCGACGTCGCCAAGGAGGAGGCGCTGCTAAGCGTCGGCTGGCACACAATTCGGGCGTCGGCACGCTCCAGCGAAGACCACGACAACGTAATCGCGGCTCCACATGGTCCCACCCTCCAGGTGGTCTACGGCATAATGAGACGCCTACTGACATTCGACCCGTCTTTTAGCGCTACGGTTGAGCAGTGGCACCAGGCTGGCCACTGGCTAGGCCGCGGCAACGCGGCAACGCTCATTGAAGCAATGCCAGCAGAACATCCAAGGCGATATGGTCGCCCACCGACGCCCCGAACATGATGTCAAACGCGACGACGTTCTATACATGGATTGAAATGTCCTACCATTGGACAACCCACTGAAAAGCTAAAATGCCGGTTTTTCTATCTCATTTGAGGCGAAAGAATTGTCATTTCCAAAAATGCCAATCGCCGATGCCTTCCCAGGCCAAACGAATATAGTGCATGACACCACTCGACTTCCTCTGGTCATATCCGTCTGCCATGAGGCGTTCGAAGAGGTTATAGAATACGGATTCCATCTCAGACAATGACATTTCTCGGTTCACAAGTGACCGAAATATCTCCATTGCCTCATCGTATGAATCACGCCGCCCAGTATCGAAATCCCCAACTATCACAATCGCCTTTTCGAGGTCGGCACTTTCTTTCAGTCGTTTCCGTAACTCCTGAATACGAAACCAAGGGCAGTTGTCATCGTGGGGAATCTCCCTGAGAAACGTTTCATGGTTCACCTTGGAACAACACATGCACTTGCCATCTTCGCTGTCCAAAGGCTCTTTAATCTCAAACGCCGCCCTTGCAATTTCGAACACGACCCTCGCGGTGCCGACGGGCAATTCGAGTGTGCCGTTACTCCAGGTGGCGGACAAATCCCTGAGTTCTCCCGCATCGGAACTCATTTGCGCCAGCAAATCATCAAGGACACTCATTCAGATTCCTCTCGTCTTGTCCGGATTCGATATACACATTGCTCGCCGGACGAGCCTCAGCGGATCCATCAGTTCAGCCGCTTCCCGATTTCCTGCACGTGCTTCCAGACGCACCAATCTTCATGCTCCACGGGTTTATTGGAGCAACTACCCCAGTGATAGGTTGCCCAGGCTCCGCAGATTGCACACTCCCTTCGCTGCATGCGATCGTCGACGTAGAGAGGCTCCTTCATCCCAAGACCCGCTTTTGCGAGTAAGAGCAGCGCCTTAGCGACGCAGAACGACATCTCGAAAACGCCGTCACCCCACTCGGCAGGCGCATCATGCGACTCCGCCTCGTCAACATCGATTTGCTCCAAAAGCTCGTCAAGAACACCCATTAAATCCCTCCCCAGTCTCCGTAGGCCTTGGAATATATGCTTCGGTCACCGACCTGTCACCGGCTCTTTCACTGCGGGCTACATGCACTCCCCGAGCGCCCTACGCCAAGACCGGGCGGGATCGCTGCCTTTGCGATGAAAGCGCTTTGCTCGGGTTTCGACCCAGAGCTTGTCTTCCAGCGATAACGCGATAAACCGCGCTCGATCTCTTTTGGTCTCCGGCCCGCCTGCAAACCAGCCGTTGTAGAAATACAGCTCACCCATCCAATCGCTTCGTCATTTTGTCTCATCCCTGCTTGGCTGGACCTCGAACCACAAGGGTTTCATGCTGCTCGGATCACCGTTGTAATTGACTAGGATCTCTTCACCTTTGTCGATTGTTCTCCTCGCAACGAAATGAAGTTCTGTCAGTTCAAATCTTTTTAGGTATCTGGCATTTGGAACGTAAGAGTGGTTGAATAGCGACCCGAATCCGAGAGCGATTGCCGCCTGGTCGTCGTCTGCACCCCATGAATAGTAATAGTCATAGAGAGCTGTGCTATCGATTGCTTCTCTGTCGCTCTTGCTCAAAACGATAACCGGGCTTATCTCGATTATCTCGCCTTCGCGATACCGCTTAGCAGCAAAGACTCCCCTGCCGAATCTGCATGGTTTAACTTCCAACATGCTCTTCATCACAAATCTCCAATTTCCCTAAATAACGGGTGACCTCATCTGCTATATGTCGGAGATCCGCCTTGGCTCGCTTCGCACGACCCTCAAGCTCATCCAACTTTCGAAGCCGTTCAGCGTGGGGCAAACAAAACGTTTTCAGTGCCTCTCCGGCACGCTCCAACGAAACCCACGGCAGCTCCTTGCCATCCTTGCCTTTCCAGTTCCCGCCCGTGAAATGTATGCCGGTTATGTCCTGCAAGCGATTGAGAGTTTGCAGCGCCTCACGCTCTGGTCGTTCCTCTTGTTCGGCCAGCGCTTTCGCTATGCCATTCCTGATGCTTTCCCGACGATATTTCAGCTCCGTTTTCCGGTCCTCCGCTCTGAGGGTGTCTTCCTTCTTGAGCAGTTCCAAAAGGAGTGTGAAATCCACTTCTGCTTCGCGCACTTCGGCCTGGACTACGATGTCTAGTCTGATCTTGGTCCGCGGGTTCACGGTCATCATCCCCCATCCTGGAGGAAGCTCTTCTGGCTTGGCTATCGTAAGGTCTGGCACTACAAGCCACCACATGTCCGTGTGCCGAAACCACCATTCGGCTTTGTCAACTTGGTCGAGTTCATGCAGCCAGTCGGAGCGCGATACCTTGATCTCGTGACCGCCAATGTACATTCCCCTCGATCGCGTAAAACCCACGTATACCGCGTCACACCGCCTACGAGCGGCAGGAGACTGCACTTCGGGCAAGAATGTTCCACCTGGGAGGTCCTGTCCGGGCTTGATATAGTGGCGCTTCAAACGATCTCGCAATTCAGTGGCGTTCATTTTGAGATTCTGTAGTTCAAGCTGTCTACTGCTCATCTCGTGCTAAGCCTCCATATGATGTTTTCTTCAGTCTCATCAATCCTCCGATACTCACAACTACGGCAGTCCAGCGCCAACCAATGCGGAAAATGATGCCGCCGCCAGGTTTGCGCCACAGGTCCATACGTGGACGTTTCCAACGCTCACCGCCCTGTCGAGCCCAAAGCGCATAAGACTGGTAGGTATAGCACCCTATCTTTGGGTTTCTTTCCGAGTCCCTCAAAAGGCAGGTTCGTCAAATATCGATCTTTTCGTTGCGTCAATCGGGCATCCGGTGATCTCAACTTCGACGTCGCCATCAAGGCGACCCCTCACGATGATCGCCTTGCACTCCACCCAGCCGTTGCCCGGTATCCCGTTGTAGAAATACAGCTCACCCGTCCAATCGCTTTTCACCCATCTCTTATTGACTCGCGTCAAAGCCCCAGCCAGGCGCATTATTCCCTCTGCATTCGGGTCGGACCGATCCTCCACGTCGTATTCCTCGCGCCACAACTGTCCGTTGACATCGAGCTTGTAATAATCCATGCCGCAATCAAGACTCTTTGTTTGCCAGCGACTTCCGGCGCTTACATCCGGGTGCAAGTCGCCCTCTATAACTAGGTCGTCGAACATGCCCATCACGCACCTCCTTTTCTCACTTCAATAAAGTCGAACTCCCATCAACCACTGTTGCGCGTGTCGTCCGATATCACACTCTCGCGGCTCTGCGCCTACCCTGACTCTCCAGCACATCCAACAAGCTCCGAACGCGATCCACCAGCGGCCGATCAATATCCACTTCGTTTCCGCTTATTCTGAGCAGCCGGTGGGCTTCTCCCACGTTGGCGAGCTTGTACCCCAACCTCACCGCCGCGAACTGCACAATGTCCCGCGACCAGATCTGCCTGATCTCCTTTTGGCGCAGTCCGTATACGAACTCGACCCCAGTCGGCTCGCCGTTCTCTTGGCTCCAGGTGCCGCCTTTCGCATCAAAAACGAGCGGATGCGCCGCTTCTGCGTCCGCGATCGCCTTTCTAATTTCTTCTATGTTGCGCATTGCGCGCTCCTTTCTCGTTCCTCTGTGGCGTGTGCGTCGGAGCATATATATGCATCCAGATCCAAACGCCCCACGCAATCGCGCCCGCGAGAACAGCAAGCGCCGCCAAGAAGAGGAAGGTCAGCCCGAAGTTAGAGGCGATCTTCCAAAGAACCGCCACAATCAACCGCCACGCGCTCACAGCCAATCCCTCCCCTCGGATTCGTTATCGGACCGGCTCATCGAGTGCAAAACGCGTACTACGAACCAAGGCAGACAGATCATTCCAACGACCACTGAAACCAGACCGATAAGACCGGTACACCAGGAAAGCAGCAGAACTCGGACAATCCAGTTCACGATGCTCAAGAGCGTCCCCGCCCGCCGTCTCGGCGCGAGATCCTCATCGGCGCAGGAAAAGATCAACACAGTCCGACCGTCGATCTCATGTATCTGGGGAACCTCGAGGACCCCGAAGCCCGCGCCCGGCGCGGTCAGTGGAGGAAGCGTTTCCCAATGCGTCAGGTCGACCGAATGCAGATGACCGAGCACGCCGCGCTCCTGCGGGTCTCCGCTGTTAGCTCTCGCGGTCACAATCATGTGCCAGCCGCCGCCCGGATCGGCGAAGACCCAAGGATCCCGCCAGGCTTCGTGCGGCCAAAATGACTCGCCGAGCTTCTCGTACCACCGGCCGTCCGCGCACAGGGTCGCAAACTCTGGCAGTTTTTTCCAACTGAGTAGATCGGACGATGTAGCCATCCCGACCCGCTGCACCAACCCGCCCTCAGCCCCAGAGATGCCGGTGTAATACGTCCTCCAAAGCATCTGCGGATCGCGGACAGTCGATCCAGTCCACTGCGCCAAATCGTCGAACGCGTTCTCTCGTGGCCCGTCAAAAAGGCCTGACCCGCTGGGAACGCCGATCGTGCGGGTCCATGTTCTCAAATCAGTAGAAACCGCATGCCCTATCGTCGCGTGGGCATGACGCAAATTCGGATCGCGCAGGCTCTTCGGCGCTTGGAGGAAAAATGCGTGATGTCGCTCGTCGCCGCCGTTTCCGTCCACAGCGAGCCAGAAGTCCCAAGTCCACGTATCGCGGAACCGAAGCACGTCCGGTTCCCTACCGTTGCCGACCAACGGCAACTGTACGCCTGGCCGGAATTGTCCCGCGGCTTGAGAAGCTGGCTGCCCTAGGCAACCGCCCTCCGGATCGCTTCCCCGCGCGGCTCCACGACTCTTCAAGAGCGGCAAGGGTCCACGTAATTGTAATGACGAGTGCAGCCAACGCGACTAGGAATAGAACTAGCAATAGAAAGTTCCATCCTGCTGCAAAAATCAAAGTCAAAGTGGCCATGTTACCCCCCTGAATGCCGACTTCTCACGTGCTCTGTGAGTTGCTTCCTGTACGTCTCCAAACGGATTTCAGTACAGCCCATCCCGACGCTGTGGCTATCTCTGCACTCGAGGAGCTCTTCGCGCTTTGCGATCTCGGCGCCGAGCCGTTCGCACGTTTTGCACACCTTTGGCTTCCGTGCGCGTGTTGTCGTTGTCGTCTCCATGCCCTATATATATGCAGCGAACCCAAAAAGCCCAGTGAACTGCGTTTTCATCTCATCGCCCGAACCCGGTCCGCACGGAATAAGCCAAAGGACCAGCAGGTCGAAAACACCCGGTCGTATCGCAGTCTTGCCCTGGAATCTGCCACTTTGCGTCGACGCCGAGAGGAAACCGTGTACGATGCTCTATTGGGTATTCGTGCGATTGGCCCCGAATGACGGATGCATCCACTCTCCGACGCGAAAAGAGGAGAGTGGGCAACCGCTTCTCAAATCCTTGAGCTCCCGGTCGTGCGCTCGGCTTTTAGCTTCAATCCGGAATCCAAACAAATCGGCATGCGCCTAAGCTGCCTCTAATGCGCTGACAATCCGTGACACGATCCATTCCATCGTCGGCGGCGTAACGGCATTTCCATACAGCCGTACCTTCGTACGCTTGTCCCCGTCAACCTTGTAGGTCTCGGGGAATGCCATCGCCCGACCTACCTCATGAGGCTCCAACATCCGAAACAAGCAGTCATCCAGCCGAACACCCCCTTGAAGCAGTCCGAACCTGTCGCGAGTCGTCACCGTGGGGACGGATCTTGAAACCGGAGAAGCACCGCCGTTGCCGTAATATGGCACCAGCAACGAAGTCGTGTCATTCGCGGTCAGCGCGCCTAGCGGCTTCGAGATCGGATGCACCATGCTCTCGCCATGCCTCGGCGTGAATCCCCGCACATAAAACGCTTCCGGCGGACCTACGATTAAGGGACGATCGTCGCTGGCTGTCATTGTCCTAAACGGTTCAACCGCCGTCCGCAGGTTTCGGCGTCGCCAGCGAAACTCTGAGCCTCCGGCACGGGCTCCCGAAGGTGGTGCGTAGTTGAGCATTTCCTCAAATGCGTCGGCTTGATGATATCCGCAGCTAATCTCCACTTCTGAACCTTTTACGCTATTGATAGCCCGCCGATTCTCTGTTACCCGGCGACATGCCGCACCACACCAAAGGGTACGGAACTGTTGACATATGTGGTAACGGGAAGTAGCGAACAGGCGTTCGTGGTAACATTGTGAGTATGAAGCTTTCGGACTGGGCACGTGCACAGGGCGTACATCCAAAGACCGCCTACCGT
>JAEHJW020000183.1_pt1 | contig 18912 bp, 24 predicted proteins | sample 9271431 | NCBI WGS metagenome assembly JAEHJW02 | reverse complement strand
ACTTCCGCTTGGTTCAATCCTGCCTGATATAACCCCTTAAGTATCTCCATGATTACTACCACTGGTTGTATTGGTTGAATGATGGTTAAATGAACGGATACAATCTAAGGTTGTATCCGCTCATGGGTGAGATTGTGCAATCTGTAGTTGTATACGCTCATGGCGGTTAGGCTTTGGGGAATGGCCTCTTGACAATTATCCCATAATCCCCTTGCAGCACCTGAGCCATAAAATCAAGGTCAAGACGTGCGTTAGCAATCCATGGCGTGATTCTCCCATATTCCCTTCGCGCAATCTTGATATCGCGCCTCAATACCCAATACCTGCGCAATAATATTTCATTATCTTTTTTCATCTCGCCCTCCCCTAAAACTGCTCGACAATAAACGATTCGTCGCCGATTCGGATAACCTGCCTATCGGATTCAAGGTCTTCAATCGACTCATATTTATCGCCATAATCGCGCTTGAACGCTTCGAACGATTCGTATTCGGCGAATCCGCAACAAAGCGCGATAACGTCAAGTTCCGTTTCTTCTCCGGTTTCCTGTTCCAATTCATCCAGATAGTCAAAGAGCGCGATCAGCCCTTCCCTGCTGAATTGGTTTTCGCGCCCTGCGGACTTGAATGCTTCGATGAAGTCATATTCATTAACAGTCGTTTTCATCTCATTTTCTCCCTTTTTATATGGTTAAATACCAGTTATTCTTTATGTTCAATGTAATAATAACGATTCTCGAATTTTGCCTTTCCGCTTCCCACTTTTACAGCATCTTGCAGTGTATTACATGTAATCCGCACAATTTCCTTGTCCTTAACCCCATGCTGATTAGATTTTTCACATATAATTGCCATGTATTTCATCTTATTTCTCCCTTTTTATATGTTTAAGCTGCAACCATCTTGTCTTCAATCAAGCTCATAAGTGCTGACATAATGGCATTCGTCGCATAGTCCTTAAGCCACTTCTGGTTATAAGCTTCCAGTGCCGCGCCGCGCAGGCCTGAAGCCGTGTAATAGTCGATTGCATGGCTTGAAGAGCACTCCACTTTGATTCCGTCAACCGTGACTATAGTTTTGAGATTGCGGCCACTAAAGTTGTCGTCCGCGGTTACCATATAGTTTCCGATTTTAAACGTGGCGTTAATATTGGTCATTTTTTCTCTCCCTTTTTATATGTTTAAGCTGCCGCCATCTTCTCATCTATTAAGCTCATAAGTGTTGACATAATGGCATTCGTCGCATAGTCCTTAAGCCACTTCTGGTCATAAGCTTCCAGTGCCGCGCCGCGCAGGCCTGAAGCCGTGTAATAGTCGATTGCATGGCTGGAAGAGCGTTCCACTTCGATTCCGTCAATCGTGATTATGGTGTTGAGGCCGCGGCCGCTGAAGTTGGCGTCTGCGGTTACCATATAGTTTCCGATTTTAAACGTGGCGTTAATATTGGTCAATTTTTTCTCTCCCTTTTGTTTTCCAGCCGATTCGCCGTGAATCAGCTTATATATTCAATATCGCATGATTCCCGATTTGCCGCAAGGATTATTTTTGGGGCAATAAAAAATGGTGAGTCAATATATATAAGCGTGCCACCACGATTCCGTTTTTCCGTTTTGATTTTTTATCGCGCTCCGCGATTATTCAAAAATTCCGAATCGCGAGTGCCGGCAGGGGAAAAAACGAACGACGATTTCGTCTACTGTTCCCCAAAAAAATTTTTATAATTTTTCAAAAAATCGACCTTCCTGTCATGTTTTTTAGCAAAAAAACTTGGGAGCATCACCTAATTATTCACTCCCGTCATCATCCCATTTACATTCGACTCATTTTTTGCAATTCTTATTGCATGGGAAGGCGTTCATCGTTCGATAAAATTCCGAAAGACCTGTACCGCACAATAGATAAGCGTGCTGTTGATGCGCTTCTGCCGCACCTGAAGCCCCGCACCCGATTCGCGGAACCCTGTGTCGGTCACTTTGATTTGGTGCGTCAGTTGCAGGAAGCTGGTCATTTCTTATATTGGGCATCCGACATTCAGAAATTTGAGCCGCAGGTGAAGGTGAGTGGTTGTACGGTAAGCGTGCAATATGAAGTATGCGATGCGCTAATCCTGACTACGCCGCTTCAGATGGCCGATTGCATCATTACCAATCCCCCGTGGTCGCGTGATGTTCTTCACCCGATGATTTCCCACTTTGTTAAAAATTCCAAGTTCACGTGGCTTCTATTCGATGCGGCATGGGCATACACCAAGCAGTCGCGCGAGCTGATGAAGTATTGCACCGACATCGTTCCCGTTGGTCGGTTGAACTGGATAGAGGGAACGAAGATGCAGGGTAAGGACGATTGTTCATGGTATCGCTTTTGCATGCGCCGTGACGTGCCTTATACAAAATTTTGGCCAAGGGGGAATGATGGGTGGTAAGAAAAAGAAGGAAAAATGGGCGCTATTCGAGGGGAATGTCGTCTGGCCGTCAGAGTTCATGGTTTGCTGTTCTGTTTGCGGGGATTCCGATCCCCGCTTCTATCAATGCGGCGACATGTTCTGCTCTACGTGCATAGAGATTGAAGTGGAGTTCGAGCCTTGATTTATTGTTCTTATTGCGGAGTGGAGATGTCTGAGCATCATGCGCTGATTAACAGGAAGGGCTTGCGATTCTGCTCCAGAAATTGCCGTTCGTCATACAAGACTCCGCACTTATACGATGACGAATTTACGGATAACACGTTAGACCATTATTTTTACGGGGGTGAAGACGATGAGTAATAATGAAGTGGGGTTGACAGAGGCGGTTCGAAAATTGCTAAAGCGCAGGATTTTTCTCAGGGAGGACGAGACCAATCCGTTTTCAGCACTTAAGCCACTTGATCCCGTGGACATATATATGGCGAAAAGGCACGCTCACGGGATTATGCGGGAATTGAAGTACGAGAAGATCGGGAGCGATTCGGCTAAAAAGAGGAAGTACGGAAAGCGGCGCGTGAAGGTGGATTGGCAAAAATAAATGGCATCGCTGAAGGATAAGTCCGAGGAATATATTGCGAACTTCATGATTGACGTTCGCTCCGACCCTCTTATGTTCGCAAAGGCGGCGTATCCGTGGGGCGAAGGCGAGCTTGCAGGAAGCACAGGGCCGCGCAAGTGGCAAGCCGAGGTATTCGGACAGATCAGGGATCACCTCAAGAGCGAAAAGAGGTTTACACCGTTCAGGCTTGCGGTTGCGTCAGGCCACTCCATCGGCAAATCGGCTGCCATTTCGATGATATGCAACTGGGCGATGTCCACATGCGTGGACTGCAAGATCGTCATTACCGCGAACACTGAAAATCAGTTACTGACCAAGACGATGCCTGAAATCGGCAAGTGGTTTCGCATGGCGATCAACGCGCATTGGTTCAAGACAACGGCTACGTCCATTTATGCCGCTGCGGAAGACCATGAGCGTGAATGGAGGCTGAACGCGATTCCGTGGTCTGATACATCTACCGAATCGTTCGCGGGTTTGCACAACAAGGGTAAGCGGATTGTCATAATATTTGACGAGGCCAGCAATATAAACGATAAAATCTGGGAGGTTGTCGAGGGTGCGCTGACTGACGAAAATACCGAGATCATCTTTATCGCCTTTGGAAACCCGACGAGGAACACGGGCAGGTTCCGCGATTGCTTTGGCCAATACTCCCACAGATGGAATAGGAAACAGATAGATGCGCGAAACGTTGAGGGCATCAATCTGGAACTGCTGAAAGAGTGGGAAGACGACTACGGCGAGGAATCCGACTTCTTCAAGGTTCGTGTGCGCGGTGAATTTCCGTCTGCTGGTTCTAAACAATTCATACCAACGGAATATGTAAGCGAGGCGCGTGTCAGGCCAGCGGAAGCGAAACTCATGGATCCGCTTATTATGGGCGTAGACGTTGGCCGCTTCAATGATGCTACCGTCATTTGCATGAGGCGCGGAAGGGATGCGCGAACGATTCCGATGGTCAAGATGTACGGACAGGATACGACCGCCGTGGCAGACCGCATAGCGCGTATGGTTCAGTCCAACAGACCGGATGCGGTATTCATCGACGAGGGCGGCATTGGCATTGGCGTGCTTGACCGCCTGCGACTGTTGCGTGTTCCGAATGTACAGGGTATCAACTTTGGAAGTTCCGCATCTGATATAAACACCCAAACAGGCATACCCGTAAAGTACGCCAATAAGCGTTCCGAGATGTGGGGTGGCATGAAGGAGTGGCTTGAGAACGGAGCTATTCCCGACGATCCAAACCTCGCCGCACAGCTTATATCCGTTGAATACGACTATGATAAGACGGCAAAGCGCGATGGAGCCATCATCCTTCAATCCAAAAAGGATATGAGGCGCATGGGTCTGCCAAGCCCGGATGAGGCCGACGCTCTCGCCCTTACCTTTGCAATGCCTGTATTCCCATCTCAGCATGGAGCGCCCATAGAATATATGGGGAGAAATTCGCATCAAAGCGAATACAATCCGCTCTCCCAAGACTGGATTTCACGGGATTTGAACCGAAAAAATTAGGATGAAACGATACTGGTGAATCATCCCATAGGAAATGACCACTGTAGGTCGTATAATAATGGTGTACAACAACCAAGAGGTATGACTATGCCTATGTTTGGCTCTGCTCCGACCCCTCCAGCACCACCGCCGATTCCGCCAGCCGCCAATCCAGCAACCGCCGCATCCGGTAATGTGACTGCGACTGGACAGCAAAACAAACAGAGGCAGGCGGCAATTGGCGAAATGGCCAATGGAACCAATCCGACTGGCGGAAGGGGGCTATCCGCTCCTCAAACGGCTAAGACAACCCTGTTGGGCGATTAATGGCTAATAAAAACAAGAATAAGGGCGGCAATGTGGATGTTCCGTATGAGAACTCCGGCCCCTCCATGCTCTCCGAGCAGCCATCCGATCCTAAAGAGAAAAGTCAAACAAAGCAAGAGATTTCCGAATGGGGTACGGTAAGGTCGCACCTTGAATCCGAACTAAATTCCCTCCGCTCGTGGCAGTTCTCATGGTGGTCTGAAAACTACTCGCAACTCGCCATGTATATAGAGCCTAGGCGTTCTACGTGGCTTACGCAATCTGCGGGTAATATTCCAAGCCCTAATAATATGGGTCGTGGTAAGCCGATCAATAGTGCGATTCTTGATCCGACCGGAACTTATGCCGTTCGTGTTTGCGCGTCAGGCATTATGTCGGGTTTGGCGTCACCAGCAAGACCGTGGTTCAAACTTACGACAAGCGTTAAGAACGTAAAACTTGATGATAAGGCGCGGGAATGGATGGATGAGGTTGAAGACCGCATCTATACCGTTCTAGCCTCCTCCAATTTCTACAAGGCGTTCGCGCAGGAATGTGAAGACCTTGTTGTTTTCGGCACATCCCCCTCCATCATCTATGAAGACAAGGCGGATATAATCCGTCTGTATACGCCATGCATCGGTGAATATTTCCTGTCCTCAAGCGGCTCTCTGCGTGTTGACGGCCTATACCGCATGTTCTTGATGACCGTCAAGCAAATGGTTGATTACTTTGGCGTTGAGAATTGCCCTGAAGATATTCAGAAACTGTGGAAAGCCAAGGGCGCATCGTTGAATGTGGAGCGAATCGTGGCTCACGTCATCGAGCCGAACTTTGCCGTTGGCGAAGGAGAAGCGGGGAAAATCAAGGGTAAATTCGATTGGCGGGAAATCTACTGGGTTTGGGGCGCGGGGTCTGAATATCCATTAAGTTCAAGGGGATTTATTGAAAAGCCGTTTACTGCGGCCCGCTGGTCTACACAATCTAACGATGCTTATGGCCGCTCTGTCGGCATGGATGTTCTTCCTGATGTTATTCAGCTTCAGGTTGAAACCATGCGTAAGGCCGAAGCTATTGAAAAGATGGTTCGACCACCGCTTTTGGCGGATATGCAACTGAAGAATCAGCCATCGTCCTCGTTACCGGGCGCTGTTACGTATGTTAACAATCTCGGCCCGAATAGCGGCATGAGATCGATGTATGACGTTGATCCTAGAATTGCAGAAATGATGCAGGACATTGCCGCTATTCAGCAGCGAATCAAGGTCGGTTTTTTCAACGACATTATCCTGATGCTGTCTAGCAATCCGGTCACCAACAGAACGGCGTATGAAACGGCTCAGTTGGTTCAGGAGCGTCTTCAGGTTTTAGGCCCCGTCATCGAGAATATCATCGGAGAATCTCTGAAGCCGAAGCTCAAGCGCATTTATTCCATCATGATGCGGAACAATATGTTCCCGCCGATGCCAGCCTCGATGAACAATGTCTCGATAGACGTTGAATTTATCTCGATGCTTGCCCTCGCTCAAAAGGCGTCGTCTACGGGTGGAATCGAGCGTCTTGCCGGATTCGTCGGCAATCTTGTCGCTGTTTATCCAGAGGCAAAGGACAATGTAAACGTAGATAAAATGATCGCCGTCATGTCTTCCATGCTGGACAACCCGCAGGAAATTCTGCGTGGAGACAAGGAAAAGCAACAAATTCGGGCGGCTCAGGCCAAGCAAATGCAAGCTGCACAACAGCAACAGGCGATGGCGCAGGGTGCTCAGACGGTAAATACAGGCGCTCAAGCGGCACAGGTTCTGTCGAACACGCAAGTCGGTTCCGGCCAAAGCGCATTGGATCAATTATTTGGACAAAAACAATGATAAATATTACAGACAAGGAAGAGCTGGAATTATTGAGAAAAACGATGGTATCGCTTACGCAAGCAAGCGGTGGTGCGTCTCAGCTTATCCATCACCTACAACATCCGGGTTTTATGCCGATCAGGTTAGCCATCGACCTGACCAATGATGCGATAAAGAAAATGGTGGATTTCCAAGCAACAAGAACGGTGTTCATAAACAAATGATGAATAGAGCGGAAAGTTGGGAGCGGTTTTCGGAAGGGCTTAAAAGCGCAGCCGATTCTATCAGGCAACTATGTGTCCTGAAGAAGACCAAGAAATGGGAGCCGGTTGCGAAACAACTTGATATTATCAGGGAAAACGGGCGGTCAATCTATCAGCGTGCGCCGATCAGTCATGCGGAAGCCATGAGGATGCTGGAAGCGCAGATCAAGGAAATGCGTAAAAAGGAAGAAGCGGCGGCAACGGATAAGGTGGTGAAGGATGAATCAGTCCATTGAGGAAATGGAGGCGATCGAAATCGCCGAAGAGCCGTATAACGCCAATGACCCCAAGCAGGTAAACGAACAGCGTCGCAAGGTCGGGCGCAATAAGAAAGAGCGCAGGGCGCGTCTTATCGAGCGCATGAAGACCGCAGGTGGCCGTCTTGATGTGTTCGGCGAGATCGAGTGCATCCTGAAGGGCAATCCGATGGTGTCGGGTGATCCATACTCTACCTACTTCAATCTCGGTCAGGAGTTCATCGCACGCCGCATATTCAAAGAAGTGGTTAAGGTGTGTCCCGATGAGTTTATTCTGATGATGAAGGAACACGGTATCAATAACTTGTAACATGCCATTTATTTATAATGATTAATGATTTATAATTATTGGTAAGTGGCAAAATATAAAGAGGAGAATACATGCCAGTTGATGAAAATATTACAGCCGCCGCACCATCTCCCACCCCGCAAGCGGCGGTTCAGGCGGATGCTCCCACAATCTCTCCCTCGCAGGTAGAAGCATCCGCCACCCATGCAGAGACAGCGCCGCAAGTCACGGCGACTGTTGATGGCGCTCCAGCGGTTGAAAATAAGGCCGTGGAGAGCGCACCCGTGGTCGAGAAGACCATTCTTGGCCAAGATCACGATGTGGAGGCCAATAAAGATTCCAGCGAGCCTGCAAAAGAGGCCGCTGACACGAAAAAGTCTGATGAAGCCCTGTCCGTTGAACCGGCACCGCTTCCGACCTATGCCGATTTTAACCTTCCTGAAGGATATGTATTCAATCAGGAAAGTCTCGGCAAATTTACCAAGGCTCTTGGTGAATTTCAGAACAAGACTGGCGCAAGTCAGGAAGCTGTTCAGGAGTTCGGCCAATCGCTTATGGATCAATACGTCGCTAGTTTGCAAGAGACCAATAAGCTGACGCAAGAGCAACAAAAAGCTGAACTTGCACAGAAAAAGGCCGAATGGAAAGAACAGTTTCTGAAAGACCCCGAAATCGGCGGCAACCGTCAGGAAACAACTGTCAAATCCGCAGCTTCGGCAATCGCGCTTTCCGGCAACTTGAAACAGCAGACTGAATTTAAACAACTAATGGAATCGACCGGCTTGGGAAACCATCCCGCGATTATCCGTACGCTTGCCCGACTCAACGATCAAATCATGACGCTGAAGGACAAGTATGAGACGGAAAAGGCCGTTCCGATTGCAGCAACAAAAGCACCCCCGCGCCCAAAGAGTACATCGGAAAAGATGTATGGCGGTCGCGGTAGTTAAAAACAACAAGGAGTTAAAATAAATGGCTGACGTTCTTCCGAATCTCGTCGATTGGGCGCGCATGGCTGATCCTGACGGCATGATTGCCGACATCGCTATGATGCTTGCTCAATGCAACGAAATGCTTACCGATATGATCTGGCAGGAGGGTAACCTTCCGCTTGGTCACAAAGTCTCTGCCAACGTTTCACTGCCGCAAGGCACGTGGCGCGGCAATAACCAAGGTGTCGCTTCCACGAAACCTAGCTTCCAACAATATACCTTTGGCATTGGCGAACTCGTCGCCTATTCCAAGGTTGATAAGTCCGAAGCGAACCTTAACGGCGATGTTGGCCGTTTCCGCCTGATGCAAGACCAGACCCATATCGAAGGTCTGTCGCAACAGATGGCATCTGCCCTCGTCTATTCCAATGAAGCCACGAATATCAATCAATTCACCGGTTTCATGCCGTACTACGCAACGGTGACCACTTCTAATTCGCAAGCCGCTAAAAACGTGATTGATGCTGGAGGCACCGGTAGCAACAATGCGTCCATCCTTCTCGTCGGTTGGGGCGATACGACCACCTTCGGCATTTTCCCGAAAGGCTCGCAAGCTGGTCTCGTGTATGAGGATAAGGGTGATATTACCCCTCTGTACGATGCCAATAACAACCGCTTTGAAGGCTACACCTCGTACTTCTGCTGGAAGGCTGGTCTCGCGATTCGCAACTGGCAATATAACGTCCGTATCGCCAACATTGATACGACGAGCGCTGGTCTGCAAGGCACGACGCCGCCCGATCTGTTCGCGCTGATGTCTCGCGCCGTTATCAAGATGCCGACTCTCAATCGTCGTGCGTCTGGTATCGTGAACGTGGATGCGCCGAATGATCCGTCGCCCGGCATCAATCCCGCCTTCTACGTCAACCGTACTGTTCGTGAATTTCTTGATATTCAGGCAATCCGCGACAAGAACGTCCTTCTGACGCCGAGCGAATATGCTGGTGCCCCAACCGTAGATTTCCGTGGTATTCCGATCAGGGTCGTTGACGCGATGCTGAACACCGAATCCCGCGTTGTCTAATTTATAAGGAGAAAACATACTATGGCTTTTATTGACAATCCGCTGTTGCTTTCTAATGCACAAGCAATCAGTGCCTCTGCCGCATCCACCAACATCTATGATGTTACGGGCGCAGGTTCAGGCAATGCCCCCGGCGTTACTTTCGGCACTGGCAATCCCATCTTCGTGGATATTGGCGCTGGCGATGGGGTTGTTCGCCCTGTTGCTTCGTTTACCGTCACTACGACTGGTACGGGTACTGGCACGATCGCTATCGCCGTCGAGGCTGCGCCCGACAACGGCAGCAATGCTCCGGGCACTTATCAGATCCTCACGGAAACGCAACCCTTTACGGGTACTGCTCTTGTGGCCGGTGAGCAAATCAACCTTGACATCCCGCCCGCCCCGATCCTGCAAAATGGCACTCAACTGCTTCCGCGCTTCTACCGTTTCTATTACACGGTGAGTGGTACGGCGACGGTCAGCCTGTCCGGCGCGATCCAACTGAACCCGACGACTGGCCTTACGAGCCTGCAAATCGGCAATAACTTTACTTCTGTGTAACCTCTATGTGGGCGGTGTCATTACGTGGCATCGCCCACATCTTAAAAAGGAAAAGATATGTCCTATTCTAATTTGGAAATTCCGCAAGATAAACCTGTCTACAAGACACGCTCCGCCTGTTTCTTGGCGAATGAGCTTATTGGTGAAGATAAGCTTATCGTTTGGGAAAAGGAGCCGAACTTGGAAATGATTCCAGTCAATGAATTGGCTGAGAAGAAATTTGAAGATTTTCTCGATAAGATCGACTCTTATGCCCAAAAAAAGGCGGAAAAGGCGGGGAATGAGTTCAGAAGCATCAAGCAAGATTACGGTTACGATTCCCCCGCTGAAAAAAAATCATCTATTCTGCTTACGCCGCAATCTCAAGTTCCACTTTTCGGCGGCGCAAAAGAACAGGGCGTGGAGAAGGTTGATGTGAAGCCGAAGGAAGTCCCGATTAGCGTTGGCAAACGTGCCGTCAATAGGACGATGAATGGAGAAGAATAATGGCTGACAAAGAGAAGAAAAAGAGCAAGAAGTGGATTCAAAAGGCTGACATTAAGAAGGGAGCGCTTCATCGCGCCCTCCATGTTCCGCAAGGCGAAAAGATTCCAGAGGATAAACTGGAAGCAGCGGAACATTCCGAGAATCCGAAAATTAGAAAAGAGGCGTCTTTGGCTGAAACCCTCAAGGGTTTCCACAAACGCCGCAAAGATATGCACAAACGCATGTATGGAGATAAATAATGGCTAGTAAATCCGAAAAAATGTACAGCAAATCGCCCACTATCGGTAAGGATGAGAAGGGTAAAGCTGTCATTAAAAAGAAAGAAGCTAAGAAGGAAGATAAGAAGGACGGTGCTACCGTCGAAATCAGACACGCCCATGAACGGCGCGGTATGCACATGCGCCATGAGCGCGAGCATATGGAATTGAACCATAAACATGAAGCTGAACATGCCGCTCATGATGTTGCAAAGGGCGGCGATAAAAAGGAACTTCATAAAAAACATGCCGAAGAAAAAAAAGAAATGGATGCACGTCATCTTGCTGAAATTAAAAAATTGCATAAAAAGCATGAAGAAGCGCCAGCCCAAGCCGATGACGATGAAGCAGACGAACAAACCCCCGACAACGAACAAGCAGAAGGTGAAGAATAATCATGGCTCTCACAGGTAATGAAGTCCTTGAAGTCCAAGGTCTGGACGGTTCTGGCAGACTCGCGGCCACTACTGAACGTGTAACCGTTCAAAAACTCGTTAATCAATCTGGCCAAGTTGTGGCTGCTGGTTCTACGCTGGCTCTTACAGCCTCCGATGCTGGCGCGACTATTTTGCTGAATACGGCAACTGGTTCTGTCGTAACCCTTCCCGCCGCCACTGGTTCTGGTCAACGCTTCACCTTTGTCGTTACTACGGCAGTCACGAGCGGCGATCATAAAATCCTCGCAAATAGCACGTCTGATTTTATTCAGGGCAACGTGTTTACGCAGGACAGCGCAACCGTAACGGGCTATTCGTCCAATGGTACGGCAGACCACTCGCTGGCGCTTAATGGCTCGACCACAGGTGGGCTGGTTGGCGATCAAATCGAATTGGTTGATGTCGCGGCAAACCTCTTTCAAGCGCGTGGCATTACTCAGTCAACGGGTGTCGCCGCTACTCCGTTCAGCACTTCCGCAACCTAATAGGAGGGCTTACCCTTGGAACAGGTCCCGCACTTCGTGGATATGGCCAGTGACCAAAGTGATGACGAATCCGCTTTGGGCGCAGGTCTTTCTCCGCCAAAATATCCGTATGGCCTCATGATTTCGCTTAACGACGAAACGCTTCAAAAACTCGGCCTCGATGGGGAATGTGACGTTGGTGATATTCTGCACGGCCATTTCCTTGCGGAGGTTACCAGCGTTTCCAAAAATAAAAGTCAGGATGGCGAATCTAATTCCAGAGTCGAATTGCAAATCATCATGATGACGGCGATGGAAGATGAAGATTCTGAAAATCGTGAAGTAGACGCAGAGAACGAAGACGAAGAATAGGAGCGTCTAAATGACATCCTCATCTTCCCAAGTCAGTCTTGCTAATAGAGCGCTTGCCGCCATCGGCGGCAGGTCTTCTATTTCATCGCTTGACGAGGGCTCCGTAGAGAGCAATCTCATATCCATACTGTATCAGCCAACCTACGAACAGCTGGCGAGAACGGCTCCGTGGAATTGCCTTCGTCAGCAAGCCGCGCTTACGATGCTGGCTGCCGCTAACGGAACACCGGAAAATCCCAATGGTACGTCTGCGACGCCGCCTGTTCCGTGGCTTTATTCGTATGCGCTCCCGAACGATTGTCTTGATGTTCGATTTATTCTGGAGAACGTAACGGCATCCACATCTTCAACGGTTCCGCAAACGAGCGTGAACAATTCCGCCCAAACATTCCTTCCTAATAGCGATCAGATTGACTTTGCGGTTGCATATTCTACCGATAGTTCGGGAAACCCGATACAGATCATTCTCACCAATCAGGAACAGGCTATTTGCGTTTATACCGTAAACCAGCCGAATCCGATCATTTGGGATCCGTTATTTGAGCAGGCTTTTGTATCCGCTCTTTCTGTTTTCTTGGCTTCAGGGCTTACGCTCAATGTCGATATTATGCAACTTCAGGCGCAACAGGCGGAACGAGCCATCGAAATAGCTCGCGTTCGGGATGGTGATGAAGGGGCGACTATTCAAGACCATATTCCAGACTGGATTGTCGCACGCAGGTCTGGAAGTTACTACGGAACGAACACAAGCAATAAGGCATATAATTACACAAATATCGTTTGGCCTTTCTAACGGGGATTTAAAAGTTGACCATCTCTACGATCCAAAATTCATTTGCGGGTGGAGAAATTTCCCCAAGCCTTTACGGGCGTACAGACTTACAGAAATTCCACAATGCCGCATTTACGATGCGAAACTTCTTCGCGAATTATCGTGGCGGGGCTTCAAGTCGTGCTGGATTTAGGTACGTTTTAGCGAGTAAACAGGCGGCTTCAGGAAGCTCATATCCTCCTCGTGTTATCCCATTTCAGTTCAATATCAATCAAGGATATGTCCTTGAGTTTGGCGACCTGTATATGCGGGTTATATATAACGGCGCATACGTCACCGAAACGGCGCAGAATATAACCGGAATTACGCAAGCGAATCCGGGAGTTTTTACGGTCACGGCTCATGGATATTCCAACGGGGATTGGATTTATATCTCCAGTGTTGGGGGCATGACCGAGTTCAATGGTCTGACATGGATAGTTCAAAACGTAACGACCAATACTTTTACGGTTACCGATCTGTTTGGCAATGCGATAGACACTACGGCATACACGGCTTATACATCTGGGGGCACCACGGAGCGGATTTATACGGCGGTTAGCCCCTATGCCGCCGCCGATCTGCCATATCTTAAATACACGCAATCAGCCGATCAAATGTCTCTGACATGCGTCAATCAATCGACGAATACAGAATATCCTCCCTATGATCTTACGCGCACGACAAATACGGACTGGGCGTTCACGGAAACCACATTCGCCACATCCATATCGCCCCCCGTCTCTATTTCGGTTACGGCCAACGCCTCAACAACCAAGACTACATATTATAGCTATGTTGTAACCGCTATAGATTCGATTACGGGCGATGAAAGCGTGGCGTCACCGACTGGAACGGTCGAGAATAATGACATTGCCGTTTATGCGGGTTCAAACGTCATTACATGGAGTCCAGTGGCGGGGGCGTCCAGCTATAATATTTACGCCTCCACTCCATCCTATAGCGTCACGGTTCCCGTTGGCTCTCAAATGGGATTTTTGGGGCAATCGTTCTCAAATTCGTTTACCGATACCAATATCACACCCGATTACAGCCGTTCTCCGCCGCTCGCTCAAAATCCGTTCGCCCGTGGCGCGATTACGGCTGTGAACGTCACCCAGACTGGCGCAACCTTTGCACAATCTACGATTGCATACTCTATAACGACAAGCACAGGCTCCGGTTTTGTCGGTATTCCGATTGTCGATAGCGCCGGTCATTTTGCGGGAATGGTCATACAGAACGGCGGGGAAAATTACGCTTCTACGGACACGATAACGATTACAGGCGGTGGCGTTGCGGCAACTGGTACATATACGTTCACCACGAATCCGACAAACGGGCAAACCATTATCCTGAACGGGGTTACATGGACTTTCGTTTCTTCATCGCCAACTGGAAATGAAACGCTTATAGGCGCGAACGTCAATGTTACGCTTACGCAACTTGCGGCAGACCTGAACGCCTCTACAAATTCAAGTTTGAATCCCGCCTCATACTCATATGCTTCCAGCGTAATCACGGTAACCTATAAGACGACTGGAACGGCTGGAAATGCCTATACTCTTGCGGCTGGCACGTATGGCGGAACGGTCAGCGGATCAACCCTTAGCGGCGGCGTCAACGGCTCGGATTTAGGCGCTAGGGCAACGCTTACCGTCGGGAAACAAACGGGAACATATCCTTCCGTTGTCGCCTATTTCGAGCAGCGCAAGACGTTCGCAAATACGCTAAACCAGCCTGACACTTATTTCATGAGCCAGCCCGGTTCGTATAAAAACTTTGATGCGTCCATACCCGTTGTCGCAAGCGATTCGATTACTGGCGCTCCGTGGGCGCAGCAGATTAATGGTATCCAGTTCGTAATTCCCATGCCAAACGGCTTGGTCATCCTTACGGGTAAGGGCGCATGGTTGTTGAACGGCTATAACCTGCAACCTATATCTCCGTCCTCTCAACAGGCTCTCGCACAGGCATATAACGGGTGTAATTCCACAGTTCCTCCAGTTCTTATCAATTATGACATTCTGTTCGTTCAGGCCAAGGGTAGCATTATTCGGGATTTGACCTACAACTTCTTTACCAACATTTATACGGGAACGGACACAACGGTTTTATCCAATCACCTGTTCAACTTCTTTCAGATGCGGGAAATGTGTTATGCGGAAGAACCGTATAAACTACTCTGGGTTGTAAGAAGCGATGGTCAATTATTGTGCCTGACATACCTTAAAGAACAGGATGTTTATGCTTGGTCAAGGCACGATACAAACGGTCTGTTCGTTAGCTGTTGCAGCGTCACCGAGCCGCCCGTGGATGCCCTTTATACCGTAGTCAAAAGGTACATAACTGGGCAATCCAAGTGGATGTATTATATCGAGCGTATGGACAATCGTAACTGGATACACGCCGAGGATGCGTTTTGCGTGGATTCTGGGTTATCGACTACGATGACGTACCCCGACGCCACATTAACTCCATCTGCGGCGAACGGAACAAGCAATATTACGTCCGTAGGCGTTTCTTATGGCGGCTCTGGCTATACTAGCCCAACGGTAACAGCCATTGATTCGACAGGTCAGGGAAGCGGCGCAACATTCTCCGTAACTGTGTCTGGCGGGGTTATTACGGCGGTTACGCCGACGGCAACTGGACAAAACTATACGGCTGGCAAGACAACGCTTGTGGTTACAGATTCTACAGGAACTGGCGCGATTCTAGCACCCATCTTGACAAACATCGTTACCTTTACGGCTTCCTCATCCGTATTTACAAGCGCTAATGTCGGGGATGTCATACGCATAGGCAACAATAATGCGTCTCCAACTACGCAAATGGTCACGAACGGCATAGGTCAGGCAACGATAACGTCCTATATCTCTGGAACTCAGGTCGATGCGAACGTAACAATTCCGATTACTTCCACAGTTCCCAACGATCCGAATAACACGCCGATTCCTGCCATAAGCGGTCAATGGTCTTTATCCACCCCTACAACGACAGTCAGTGGCCTAAATCACCTTGAGGGTATGGAAGTATCCATTTTGGCAGATGGATCTGTACAGCCCTCTGCGACCGTTACAAACGGCTCTATAACGCTTCCAGCATCATATTCTCTCATTACCGTTGGTTTGCCATATGAGTGCCAGCTACAGACAACATATTTAGATACGGCTGGCCCAACTGTTCAGGGTAAGCGGAAATCAATCCCAAGAGCCGTGATTCGCGTTGAGGGAACTCGCGGCCTTGAATATGGGGTAAACCAGATAGACGAATCTACGCAACAGGCGACTGGTGCGCCTGAATGGACTGATATGTTCCCCATGAAGGAAAGAAGCGCATCTATCGTGGCTGGTAACGCTATCCCGCTATTTACGGGCGATGAATTTGTCCACCTTCCGCCCGATTGGAGTACAAATGGACAAATTGCCGTACAACAGACAAACCCCCTCCCTGCAAACGTCCTTGCGGTTATCTCATGGGCAACAATAGGGGATAGTGATGACAGGTCATAGAATTGCGCTTAAAAATAGGGTACAATTAGGCATGTTGGAGATTACTAAAAACGCTGATGTCGTTAACAAATTTCTGAACGACCCATCTATTTACCCGTGGGTTTGCGGAACTCTTACCGAATATTTAGACGTGACGAAATTGATTGAAAATCCCGATAACCTTTTCTTCGTTGGTCAGTATGGCGGAATGGCGTTTATCAAGACTGGAATGGTATATGATTTACACTCGTTCTGCCTCCCCGAAGGCCGTGGCAAAATAGCGGTAAGGGAAGGTCTGGAAACAATCCAATATGTCTTTGATGTTTTCAAACCAGAATATCTAACAACGATGTGTCCGATTAACAATAAGGCAGCTATAGGGATGTCTCGCTTATGCGGGTTCAAAAAGTATAGGACTGTAAAAGACGCCTTTCCTTATCTTGGAAAGGTTTACGATGCTGATCTTTACGTGAGGTACAAATAATATGCCAATGGCAGTAGCATTAGCGGCTGGAGCGGCTGGAGCGGGTGGAGCGTATGCCGCAGGTGCAACTGGCATGGAAGCATTGTCGATGGGTTCAATGGCAATGTCGGGCGTGGGTCAAATGGTGACCGCAAACGCACAATCTCAATCGGCGCAATACAATTCAGAAATACAGGCCAATAATGCCGCACTTATGCGCCAAAATGCTACTATGGTTTCGCAGGAAGGTGATATTAAGGCTCAGCAAATTGGTCAGGAAACCAAGGCTAGAGTCGGGGCTATGGAATCGAACATGGCCGCCAGCGGCGTTGACGTTAATTCAGGTTCTTCCATAGACGTTCGCTCAAGTGCGGCTCAAATGGGTGAGCTTAATGCTATTTCCGTTCGCTCGAATGCTGCAAAATCTGCATATAAAAACTTGGTTGGGGCAACGAGCGACCAAGCTAAAAGCCAGCTAGACCAATATCAGGCTGGTCAAGATATGACCGCTGGAGAAATCGGAGCTACCACCACAGTTCTTGGCGGCGTATCCAATCCGCTCACTGGTTATCCCGCATGGAAATCTTCCAATTCCCTTTGGACGGGATCTGCCAATCACGGTACGTTTTGGGGATAAAAATAAATGTACACAGTTCGCCCAGAAGATTATTATGGCACTAGCGGTTCGGTTCAGCAGGTTACCCCTGAGGGCGACCTTGGTCAGGGTATTACCGCACAGGCAAATCCAGATGATTTCGGCGCTCAGGTAGGACAGGCTATCCAACAAGCTGGTAAGGAAGGAAACCAGATAGCGTCTCAATATCAGGGATTGGCGAACGAAGCATCACAAACTGATGCGGATATGAAGTATTCCAATATCCTCGGTCAGATACAGGCGAAAGCCGCTTCCATGACTGGTGAGGAATTACTCAAGAATAAGCAATCCCTTATTGACGATGCCCTTAGCGCACACCAAGACATAAGCAATTCGCTAAATCCGATGTCTGCTCGCGGATTTAACATGATGGCTTCTTACAGGACTTCCAGATTCCTGCAAGGACTGAATTACATGGGCGCGAACCTTATCAAGCAACGCGCCGAAATGACTGGGGCAGTTGCAAAAGCCCAAACCACCATATCATCCCTTGACCCATCCGTGGCGAACGATGAAAACGCCATGCAGGAAAAGATTGGTGATATAAAGCAATTCGCATCACTTTCGCTTGACCAAGACCATCCAGGTTTCGTTAAAGATGAAAGTGGAATGAAGACTGGATTTACGAATGATGAATATGGGAATGAACTTAAAAGCACGTTTCAGAATATCGTAGAACAAGATGTTGGTAATCTTCGGATAAACCAATTCAAGACTCTCGGAGATCAAAATCCAGCAGACGCCCTCAATCATTTTAATCAGATTAAAGACAATATTCCGCAATGGTCACATCCTGAAATTCTGTCCACGCTCATACCGCAACTTCGGGATTTCAACATAAATCAAAACGCGCATGTGGCGCGTATTAAAGCACAGCAGGACTACTATCAAAATTTGCTTAATCCGCAACAGCAAAATGGTGGCATACCTGCATGGATGCGGAACGAAGGAACGGGGAAAAACCCTAATTCCACAGCTTCTGGCGCAGGGCAATTTCTTGATTCGACATGGATTAGTACTGTTCGTGAGCTTCATCCAGAATGGGCACGAAAGAGCGATCAGGAAATTCTGGCGATGAAGGGAACCGATCCGCAACTGAATCATGATGCTACCATTTTTAAACTTAAACAAAATGCTGAATATTTAACAAAATCTTTGGGACGCGCTCCGACTCCGCAGGAAGAAGCCCTTGCGTGGCAACAGGGGGCACATGGCGCAACTGCGTTATTGAAAAATCCGAATATGACGGCTGTTCAGGCACTCGAAAACGCTGGCGTTAAAAATGCAAGCGATTCCATCCTTAATAATGGCGGCAATCCCAATCAAACAGCCGCATCCTTCGTGCAACAGCAAATCGCTTTTTACGCCAAGAATGGCGGATTTTCCAATGTTCCCTATGCCACAAATCAAAACGGAACGAAGCAATCT
>JAEHJW020004682.1_pt1 | contig 18918 bp, 11 predicted proteins | sample 9271431 | NCBI WGS metagenome assembly JAEHJW02 | reverse complement strand
AACGGCATCGCCTCCCCGGTCAACGGCTCGGCGCAGACCACTCTGCAAACCACCCTCACCGCGGCAGGCGCCGCCGGCGCAATGAGCGTCCCTCCCGCCTATGCGGGCACCGACAGCTTCACCAACTCCAGCGGCATTCGCGTCGAAGACTGGCGCACCGGCGGCGCGCAGCAGCACACGCGCAGCGTCAAGGAGTTCGGCGCTCTCTGCGACGGAGCAACCGACGATACCGCCGCCCTGCAGGCTGCCATCAACTACGCGCAGGCCCATCACGTCGGCCTCACCCTGCCTTCCGGCATCTGCAAAACACACACCCTCAACTGGCATCTGGAATCCATCTCCGGGCAGGGCGCGCAGAACTCCGCCCTCATGGGCTTTCCCGGCCAGGATATTCTCCAGACCACCGCCGACTCGGCGACACTCTTCAGCGGAACCCATCTGCACGACTTCTCCCTCTACGTCGATCAAAGCGAAGACGTCTCCTGCTCACCAGCCGAAGGCCGCGCCGCGGCAGGCAGTTGCGCCGTTAGTCGCCCCATCGAAAGCGGGAGCGTCTTTTCTCCCGGCGGCAACGGACTCACTGCCACAGCGGGCAGCGGCGCGGGCTGGTCCATCGGCAACTGCGCCATCGCTATGCCCGCCGCAACCGGTGCGGGCGGCAACGGACTGAAAGATGCTTCCATCGAAAATCTCGTCCTCGCCACCACCGGCAACGATCCGCTGGGCACCTATCCCGGCGCCAGCTCCACGCACACCTGCGGCCTCTATCTGGCGCAGTGGCCCACCGGCACGGAATTTCGTAATCTCACCCTCCGCGGCCTTGGTACCGGCATCGCGCTTCCCGCACTGCCCGGCGCAACCCCCTCCGGTCTGACGGCGGACAACAACCAGTGGACCCATCTCACGCTGAACACCGTGCATGGATTCGTCTCGGCCGTCGGCGCAAACAACGTTCTGGACGGAGTGGCCGCGAAACCGTGGAACTCCGCCGCAACCGGCGAAGCGCCCACTGGACTGGTGCTCGACTTCAACGGCATCGAGCAGGGCTGGACCGTTCGCAATCCCGAAATCCATCCCGAATGGATCGCCGTGCAGCCGCAACTGACCGTCGCCGTAACGCTCGGCGCCGTCACCGGCGTCACCGTCGGGCCGGAGCACGGACTTGGTTTTGAACCCTATGGGCCATCCGTTCCGCTCACCTTCACCGCAGGCTGCACCGCCGCGGCCAATGCCGCCGTCAACTCCGACGGATCGCTCGGCGCAGTCACCCTCACCGCAGCAGGCTTCGGCTGTTCTTCCACCACCACGGCTACCGTGAATGTGCCAGGAACGTGGATGACCGCCCGGCCGGTAAATCTGATCTCCGGCCAGAAGATGAACCTCTTCGGTGGAACGTTGCTTGTCGGCAATGGTGGTTACACGGTCTGGAATGCGACCGCATCGCAGGCAACCGGCACCGCGATCCAGGGCGGCGGAACTCTGACCGCATCGGCGACCCCCTATCCATCCCTGGTGCTTGCGCCCAGCGCGGAAAGCACCGGGATCGCCAGCGGCTACACGGCTTCTTCCAATCGCTTCCAGCAGCTCGGCGTCAATGGAGCGGGTAATCTGCTCGACTCCGGCCTCGGCAATGTGATCGAGCAGACCAGCGGCGCGGGCGAGCATTCGGTGGAGACCGCACGCCTCGAAGAAGGGCGCGCGACAGCCGATTTTGCGCTGCTCGGCGGCGGCGCGGCAAATCAGGCTTTCAGCAGCCTGAACGATCTGTTCCTGACTGCAGAGGATTTGCTTGCCTCGAGCGGCGAAAGTGTCGGCACGGGAAGCCAGTCCGGCAAGGATGCGATGGCGCCGGTGACCGGATCCTTTGTGCGCGCGGTGGGTGGCGCGTGGGATACAAGCGGGAACTGGAGCGTCCGCGGCGCAAGCAACACTCTGCTTCTGGGCCACGGATTTCCCGCTGGCACGGGAACCTGGATCATCGCAGCCAAAGCAGACTCTGCGACAACCCAGGAGCTGAAACTGAGCGGAACGACAGGGGCCCAAAGCTGCACCTTTGCCGACCAGACGGTGAGCCTGACCACAAGTTGGCAGATCTTTCGGATTCCTTACAATACGGTGACCGGCAACTCGACCTGCGACGCTGCGACCGTCGGCAACGCCGTCTTCGCCCAGGGCATGCCGCCCAGCACGACAACCAATGTGGAAACCGCATGGATGGCCTTTACTCCTGCGTTTCAGCAGTTGCTGGTGGCCAACGCGCCCACCACGCCGGAGCAGGCGGCCAACAAGGCCTATGTCGATCAGGCCGTAGCCAGCCAGATTGCCAGCGGCAGCGGCGAGCTTCCTCTGGCCGGCGGGACGATGACCGGAGCGCTGAATGCCCCGGAGATCGACGGAACCGAGAATTGCGCGCTGGCCGGGAGCGTGAGCGGTTGCGTGAGCGGATCGAGTTCGGCGCTGATTCCGCCGGGAACAACAGGCGGTTACGCACAGTTTGGCGCGATGCAGGCCACGGCGCAGTGCGTCTATGACCCGACGCAGGGCGGCGCGGTAACCGCAGTGATTCCGGGACAGCTTGGCCAGGGCTATACGGTGGCTCCTCTGGTGACGGTGAGCGGCGGAAACGGAGCGCAGGCGACGGCAAACCTGAGCGGCGGCGCAGTGACCAGCTATACGGTAACCAATGGGGGGTCGGGTTATACGACCTGCCCATCGATCTCCGTGGCGGCTCCGCCGGCGACGGCGCAGCCGGTTCCGGTGCTGGATCAGCGGCGCGGAGCAACAACCTATTCGGCGGATGTGCGCGTCGACGACTTTGGCTGCGCAGCCGATGGAGTAACCGATGATACGCAGTGTTTCAACAACGCGATCCAGTATGCGACGGGCAACGGAACGCACGCCGGATCGATCTCTCTGACCCAGGGAAAGACCTACTTCATCGGGAGCATCACCGGCTACCTGCAAACGGCATGGGACGACGGAACGGCGCCGAGTACGGATACCTGCGGAGGGGTTCCGTGCACGAACCTTCCGCCGGAGACGCCCGGCTACCTCGGCTATGCCATTCGCATCCCCGGCGGAGCACCGCTGACGATCTACGGCAACGGGTCGACGATCACTTCCAGCTTCACGGGAAGCGCGGTTTCCGCGCCGCAGTACACGATGGCCTCGCCCTACTTTGCCGTCTTCGGCTCGGACCAGACGATTGCCGGATGGAATCTCAATGACCTGAACATCCAGCACGCCTTCATCGCGGCAACAACGCTGACGGGAGCGTACTGGAACTGGAACAACGTCAACATTACGTCGGGTGCGATCGGGTTGCTGGCGGGATCTTCGCAGTTGAACAACTTCCAGAATCTGAAGATGCAGGGCATGATGTCCGGCATGGTGATCGGCGGATGGTGGAAGACGCGCGCACCCTCCACCAGCGCCAGCGGCGGCGCTGCGTTGAACAACTACAACCTGGGCGATTCGACGCATCTGAATGGGGTGACCTTCTACGGCTATAACTGGGCCACACAGGCGCAATCGCAGACGGCGCAGAATGCGCTGGATACCTGGTTCAACACGTACTTCTTTCACGTGCAGGACAACCAGACGCGGCTGACTGACCAGAATCAGCAGCCGGTCGGAGGAGTGACCGATTCGCTGTGGCGCGGGATTTATCACGTGATGTTTGCGATGTATTCGCGCTATTACCGTGAGGTGAGCGATGTGCAGATTCGCAATGCGAACGTGAAGTTCACGCAGAACTATCCGATTGTGGGGACGGCTGCCAGCGGATGGACGATCGATTCGCTGGGAACGGAGGTGGTGGGCTACTGCGACGGGAATACGCTGTATGGCGCGTTTGGCTCCTCGGGTTGTCCGAATCCGTACGACAGCATCAACAATCAGTTGGCGGGCGCAGTCCTGCTCTACGATTTCCAGAACATTACGGCACACAACATCGGCGTAGGCGGATCGCCGATTGCCGACACCATCGCCGAACCGCCGCAGGTGAGCGCGGCGCAGCAGTTGCAGGACTTCCGGCAGAACGTGACGAACATCGGCAGCAGCGCAGCATCGGCGATTGTGCCGAGGACGGCCCCGGTGACGACGACGCGATTCAACATCGGAGCTTCGACGGCGACGGCATTGCCGGGTGAGGTGAACTTCGACTCCGGCGAGCTTTGCTTTCACGGAGTCATCAGCGGTTACAACGATGCGTGGTGTCTGCGAGCAGCCGACGGGACGTTCAACAACGGATTTCAGTCGCCGCGCTATCTGGTGATGGAAGACGACGGATACACAGGATTGCAGGGGCTGACGGCACTTCAGATACCGGGGTTGCGTGTGCGTCCTGGCGCGATCAGCGCGACGGATGCAACGCTTCCGGTGACGGATTTTGCCGCGCAGTCGTTTGCGATTGCCGGAGGATCGGTGAGGCCGGGAAGCTGCGCGACGGTGCCGGGGATTGCGCTGGCGAATGCGGCGACGACGGACGGGATTCTGTTTGTGTCTCCGCCGTCGAGCGCGGGCGGTTTGCAGTTGAGGGGCGCGGTGACGGCGGCGGGAACGATGGCGCTGACGCTGTGCAATCCGACGACCGCCGTGGAGAGTTATCCGGCCGGGACATATCAGGCGTTTCTGTTGGCGGGCGCAGCGTCGTCGACGACGCCAGCGACGACGGGCGGCGCGGTGACGGCGACCAGTTCGCTGACGCAGAGCCAGGGCGACCTGGTGGTGGGCGATGCGAACGGGAATCCGACGCGGCTGCCGGGCAACAGCTCGACGACGCCGGCGCTGCTGGTGGACGTGGGCAACGGGACGGGCGCATTCCTTCCCACCTGGGAGTCTGCGCCGCAACTGGCGGGCGGGAACCTGACAGGGCTGAACGCAAGCAACATTACGACGGGCACGCTTGCGGTGGCCTATGGCGGAACCGGAGCCGGTACACCGGTACAGGCGCTGGCGAACCTGGGTGGAGCGAACCTGACGGCGACGACAACGGCCTTTGGCGGCGCGCTGACGGCGAAGAGCATTGGTGGTCTGACGCAGGTGGATCAGCAGAGCGGAGCGAGCCTGGGAGCGCAGTTGGCGGCTTGCGTGGCGGGGCTGAATGCGGCGAGCGGCGGAACGTGCGATGCGCGGAATTACACGGGGACGCAGACGATCGGATCGACGGTGACGATCGGCGTTTCGAATGCGCGGATCGACCTGCCATGCGCGACGATCACGATGACGGCTCCGATTGTGATTGCGGCCGGAGTGAGGAATGTTCGGCTGCACGGCTGCTCGCTGCGCGGCGGAACGACGACGAGCGGAAGCGCTGGCGGAACGGTGCTGGCCTACAGTGGCGAGATCTGCGCGGGGGCGGCGGTCCAGGTGGGCGATCCGACGTATGCGACCGACACGCTGGGCTTTGCGATGGACGATGTGCTGGTGAATACGACCGGCTCGACGAGCGCGGGAACGGAAGCGTTGGCGGCGTGGCGTGTGCAGGAGCTGGATCTGGAGAGCGACTACTACCTGGGCAACGCGAACCAGACGGCGATGCAGTTGGACGGGACGGGAAATTACACCGGCGGCACGCTGATGGATCAGGCGTTCAACGGATTCCAGATCGCGGTGAATGCGGTGGGACATCAGGTGACGAATGCGGCGACGACGGACTGGGTGAATGCAAGCACCTTTGTGCGGCTGCATATCGACTGCCCGACGGCGAGCGGAAGCGCGATTGCGGGAACGGTCGGGATCAACCTGTTGCAGGGCGATGGGAATACCTTCACCGGCGGCGATGTGGAGGGTTGTTCGACGGCGGTGCATCTGGGGCCGAATGCGCAGAACAATACGCTGGTTGGGGTGCGGAATGAAGGCTCGACGACACAGGTGGAGGCCGATGCGGGAAGCCAGTTCAATAGCTGGATGACGGGCGGAACGATGTTTACCGGAGCGCTGGTGGACAACGGCAGCCGGAACAGCTTCTGGGATGCCTTTCACCGGACCTTCAACGGGGTGAACGGGGACTGGTATGCGAGCCAGAAGGACGCGACGGTGACCAACCACTACCGGCTGGGCACGGGAGCGGGGAATGTGCGCGGGCTGGAGTGGGAGAGCCAGGTGGACCAGGGAACAACGGCGAGCCAGTACAACTGGCTGTGGGGGCTGACGGACGGGGGCAGTGGTGAGTCGGACTGGATCTATCAGGATCTGATCAACGGCGTGATCCGACTGCAGATGGAAGAGCACAACGCGGCAGGGAACAACGCGACGGCGATCAACGGAACGGGGACGGGCAATGTCTGTTTCCAGTGCAGCGGGAATGCCGGCACGGGCGGTGTGGCGTTCGCCTCCGGCGGGGCGACACCGACGACGGTGGCGACAGTGGACGGAAGCGGGAATGCGATGTTTCTGGGCACGCTGAGCGTGGGAGGAACGACGACGTTCACGGGATCGACTACGGTTCGCAACGGGGCCGATGCGGAGATTGACCAGACGCTGGAAGCGGGCGCGACGGCGACGCAGAAGGAGAGCTTCGTCTACAAGGACTACACGGGCGCGAGCCAGTGGTACATGGTGAAGGATGGGTCGAACAACTGGGCGCTGAACTCGGCGATCGACGGGCTGGACCACGTGAAGGCGTACCAGAACGGAGATGAGTATCTGGACGCGGCGGGAATAGGCGCGGTGCGCTTCAACCTGGAGGCGAATGCAGGGACGGGCGGAGTGGTTTTCTACTCCGGCGGCGCGACGCCAACCGTGGTGGCGAAGATCGACGGGAGCGGAAACCTGACGGTGGCGAGCTGCACGGGCTGCGGAGGGACGAGTGGCGGCACGGGAACGGTGGCCAGCGGAACGGCGGGGCAGGTGGCGTACTACGCGACGACGGGCACGACGGTGAGCGGACTGGCGACGACGGGGACGGGCGACGCGGTGCTGGCGACAAGCGCGGTGCTGGCGACGCCGACGGTGACCGGTACGGCGACGCTGACGGGCAACGTGGCGCTGACCAACGCGGCGAATGCGGCAGAGACGCTGAGCATTCAACCGGGAACGAGCGCGGAGCAGAACGGGACGGTCGAGTGGAACAGCTACACCGGCGCGGCGGAGTGGACGTGGAAGAAAGACAGCGGCAACACGCTGCGGATGACGGACGCGGCGAACGCGATGGATCGAGTGGTGGCTTATCAGAACGGGCAGACGGCGATCAACGCGGGAGCGGGCGCGAACGCGGTGGTGATCAACAACGGAAGCGGCAGCGGGACGGGCGGGCTGATTGTGTATGAGGGCGGTTCGAATGCGAACACGGCGGCGATGACGGTGACGGGAGCGGGAAATCTGACGGTGCCGGGATCGATCATCTCCAACGGGGTGGCAACCGGTCATGGGACGGTGCTGATCAACTCCGGCCAGCCGCTGCAGTTGTGGAATGGAGCGGCGCAGGCGACGTCGACGAGCTGTTCGGTGGGCGGCATGGTGAACATGATGGGCAACTACTGGAACGGAAGCGCAGGCGCGCAGGACTCGATCAACATGCAGCCAAGCTGCACGCCGGGGACGAATGGAGCCGAGACGCTAAGTTTTACGAACAGCGGATCGACGGGAGCGTTCACGGTGGCGGTGGCGGGAGCAGAGACAGCGCAACGGTTTGCCGGAAGCGGCGGGATGGGGCTGGCGACGGGAAGCGCGGCGGGGACAGGCGCGACGATTGGCTGCGCCAGCGGACACGTCTGCGACGGGGTGAGCGGAACGCTGACGGTAACGACAGGAACGGCAACGACGACGGGAACGCTGGCGACGCTGAGCTTTCCGACGGCGCACACGGCAAGCGCCAACTGCGTGGTGAGCACGACGCTGGCCGGAACGGGCGCGGTGAACGCGGTGGAGTGGTCGGAGTCAACGACGGCGGTGACGCTGACGGCGGATGCGGCGCTGGCGGCGAGCACCGGGTACGCGATGCGTTACTGGTGCGGCGGGAACTAGGATCACGGACGGTTGTGGCGCTCCACCCTTGCCGCAGACGACGCGGGATGGTGGGGCACCCAGAGGGTGGCGGACGACGAAGGGCAAGAGCAGAAGCAAAAGAAGAAGCAGATTCCCTGCGGGAATGACAAACAGAACTGCAAAGGCAAGGGCAACAGCAAGGACAAAAGAAGAAGCAGATTCCCTGCGGGAATGACAAACAGAACTGCAAGGGCAAGGGCAACAGCAAGGACAAAAGAAGAAGCAGATTCCCTGCGGGAATGACAAACAGAACTGCAAAGGCAAGGGCAACAGCAAGGACAAAAGAAGAAGCAGATTCCCTGCGGGAATGACAAACAGAACTGCAAGGGCAAAGGCAACAGCAACAGAAGAAGCAGATTCCCTGCGGGAATGACAAACAGAACTGCAAGGGCAAGGGCAACAGCAAGGACAAAAGAAGAAGCAGATTCCCTGCGGGAATGACAAACAGAATGGCAAGAACAGGAACGAAAGCATAAGTATGGGCAAGAGCTGGAGAGTATGGCAAGAGCTGGAGCGCATGCGGGAGGGGAAACGGGCGGATAGGCGAAGCGAGCTGTGAGGGCTGAGGCCGGGAAGCAGAGTGAGGGTTGTGGGGAGATTCACAGGGGGATGCGCGAGGCGGCCCGGGCAGGCGGGAGGCTGAGACGTGGCGGGACGTCTGCGGCCGATGGGGAGGTTGCTTCGCGCACGAGGCGGGTGGGAACAGCCGACCGCGGGCAGAGATGGGGGCGAGGATTGGCGCGGGGAAAGACGAAGAAGCTGGAGCAGTTGCGGGAGCAGAGACAGGCGGCGCTGGTGCGGGAGCGGGAGCAGCGGGATCGCCTGGAGCTGGAGCGGCTGGGAGGGATTCTGGATCGGCCGTTTCGAGCACTGAAGGGCAATACGCCGCTGATCTTTCTGGCCGAGAAGCTGCTGAAAGTGCGGGGCAAAGATGGCCGACTGCATGCGCTGCGTCCGAATGCGGCGCAGCGGGCGTTTGAGGAGCGTCGCGGCGAGGCGAATATTGTGCTGAAGGCGCGACAGATGGGGATGACGACGTGGGTGGCGGGCCGGTTTCTGCTGAAGACGGTGACGCGTCCTGGAACACTGACACTGCTGGTGGCGCATACGCAGGATGCGGCGGAGGAGATTCTGCGGATTGTGCATCGGTATGTGGAGCATCTGCCGCCGGTGCTGACGCGCGGGGTGCTGACGACGGATCGGCAGAATGTGCGTCAGATCGCGTTTCCGAAGATCGATTCGGAGTTTCGGGTGGTGAGCGCGTCGGATCGGAATGCGGGGCGCGGGATGACGGTACAGAATCTGCACTGCTCGGAGGTTTCGCGGTGGCCGGGCGATGGGGCTGAGACCCTGGCGGGTCTGCGTGCGTGCCTGGCGCCGAGCCGGGACGGGGCGGAGATCGTGCTGGAATCGACCCCGAACGGGGCAAGCGGATGTTTTTACGACGAGTGGGTGCGGGCAGGCGAGACGGGGATGGTGCGGCACTTCTTTCCGTGGTGGATGGAGGCCGGATATCGCGGGCCGGCGGTGGAGGAAGAGAGCCTGAACGAAGAGGAGCTGGAACTGTTTGTGGAGCGGGATCTGGACCTGGAGCAGATCGCGTATCGGCGAAGGATGCTGGCCGAGCAGGGAGCGCTGGCACGGCAGGAGTTTGCCGAGGATGCGGAGCGGTGTTTTCTGGTCTCCGGCGAGATGTACTTTGACCGCGAGGCGGTGGAACGGCGACTGGCGGAACTGGGCGGGCCGATGGATCGGGAACGGAACGGGAGGCTGGAGATATATCTGCCGCCGGTGTGTGGACGGCGGTATCTGGTGGCGGTGGATCCGGCGCGCGGAGGCGCAGAGGGGGATTACTCGGTGGCCGAGGTGCTGGACCTGGAAAGCGGGATGCAGTGCGCGGAGTTTGCGGCACATGTGGGAGGCAGCGAGCTGGCGCGCGAGGTGGCAGGACTGGCGCGGCGGTACAACGAGGCTCCGGTGGTGGTGGAGCGGAACAATCACGGAGCAGCGGTGCTGCTGGCGCTGGGTGAGACGGTGGGCTATCACGAGGTGTGGGTGGCGCGGGATGGACAGCCGGGATGGCTGACGACGACGCTGAGCCGTCCGGTAGTGCTGGCACGGCTGGCGGCGGTGATCGAGGAGAACGGCGGCTGCCTGATGAGCCGGGGGCTGCTGATGGAGTGCCGCAGCTTTGTGCGGCTGGCCAACGGAAGTGTGGGAGCGCGAAGCGGGACGCACGACGACCGGGTGATGGCGATGGCGATCGGACTGGCGGCGCGGGAACAGATGCTGGGCGGGCGGACGATGCTGCACTCGACGCCGCTGCGAGCGGGGAATTATCGGCGAACGGGCTAGGCATTGCATGCAGCGGACGCGCGGCTCAGGCCGCGCCACAGATGGTGGTGACGCTCCCGCTGGTCGCGGGTGGGTTAGGGGTTTTGTGGTACCCCGCCCTCGCCGCAAAAGACGCGGGATGGTGGGGCACCTGAAAGGGTGGCGGACGACGGCGAAAAACAGAGGCAAGGGCAGAAGAAGAAGCAGATTCCCTGCGGGAATGACAACAAGAGAAGCAAAACAAAAGCAACAGCAACAGCAACAGCAAAAGCAAGAGCAAGAGCAAGAGCAAAAGCAAGAGAAGAAGCAGATTCCCTGCGGGAATGACAACAAGAACGGCAAAAGCAAGGGCAAGGGCGAGAACGGCAAAAGCAAAGGCGGAAGCCGGTGCGGACGCGAGGGATGCGGGGAGCGGGTAGAATCCGGGTAGTGCGCTGGCGGTGCGGAAGCAGCTGTGACGAATGGGCGCAGTGGCGGATGGGCGCAGTGGCGGATGGGCGCGCGGCGGGGGGCGGAACGAGTTTGGCAGTGCAGGCGGTACAGCAGATTCGCCGGATGCGGGGCGGAGCGCAGGGGCAGTTGATGCTCGGCTCCGACGGGCGGCTGTATGTGGTGAAGTTCCGGAACAATCCGCAGCATGAGCGGGTGCTGGCAAACGAGATGCTGGCGACGCGGCTGGCGGCGGCGGTGGGATTGACGGTGCCGGAGACCGAGGTGGTGGAGGTTTCGGCGTGGCTGGTGGAACATACGCCGGAGCTGAAAGTGGACCTGGGACGGCGGCAGGAGCCGTGCACGGCGGGACTGAACTTCGGGGCGCGGTACGTGGGCGGACTGATGCCAGGGCAGGTGGTGGATTATCTGCCGGAGGAGCAACTGGGCGAGGTGAGGAATCTGACGGAGTTTGCCGGGATGCTGGCGCTGGACAAGTGGACGGGCAACGCCAACGGACGGCAGGCGGTCTTTACACGGTCGGCGCGGGAGCGACGGTATACGGCGGTCTTCATCGACCAGGGATTCTGCTTCCACGCCGGGGAGTGGAAGTTTGAGGATGCGCCGCTGCGGGGAGTCTATCCGCGCAATGCGGTCTATGCCGGAGTGACGGGCTGGGAGAGCTTTGAGCCGTGGCTGAGTCGGCTGGAGACGATGCCGGTGGAGGAGATCTGGCAGGCGGCAGAGTCGATTCCGCCGGAGTGGTATGGCGACGCAGTGGAGGAGATGGAACGGCTGGTGGAGACGCTGGGACGTCGGCAGAGAAGGATTCGGGAACGCGTGGAGGACTTTGGAAAAACGGGAAGAAGGCCGTTTGGAGGGTGGGAGAAGTGAAAAGATGCGGACGAAGATGGGGGTAAGATAGGGGCATTGTATGCGGCAGAGGCCACGCCACGGACGGTGGTGGCCTGCCATGGGTTGCGGGGTGTGGGAGGACGCTGGGGAGAAGCAAGGGCAAAAGAAGAAGCAGATTCCCTGCGGGAATGACAAACAAGAGAAGCAAAGGCAAGGGTAAGGGCAAGGGTAAGGGCAGGGGTGGATTCCCGGAGGACGGATGAGGGTGGGAGCAGAGCGAGTGGAAGGCTGAAGCGCAATGAATCGCCGGATGGAGTGTGAGTTTTCGCTGCTGCGGTATGTGCCGGACCCGGTGCGCAATGAATTTGTGCATATCGGGGTGCTGCTGCGGGCGGGAAGCGCGGGCGCGCGACAGGTGCTGGGCGTGAAGTTTACGGCCGACTGGCGGCGGGTGCGGTGCCTGGATCCGGAGGCGGACACGGAGATGCTGGAGGCTCTGGAAGCGGAGCTGCGCAGACGCTTTGCCGAGGAGCCGGAGGGAAATCTGATGCATGTGCTGGAGGATTCGTTTTCCAACTGCGTGCAGATGAGCGAGTCGCGGGCGTATCTGGCGGAGAGCGTGGAGGCGGGGATGGAAGAGCTGATGCGGCTGTATGTGGAGCCGCAGCAGCGGGAGCGGTCGAGCCGGGTGAGCGGACGGGCAGCGATCCAGGGCGCGATGCGGACGGAGTTTGAGCGGGTGGGGGTGTGGGATCTGCTGCGCAAGCGAATTGCGGCGGCGACGTATACGCGTCCGGGCGATCCGCTGCGGATCGACGCCGGGTATCGGGTGGACGGGGCTGGCTTTGGAGTGGGCTTCGGAGTGGGCAGGGATGGCGAGGCGGGCAGCAGCGGGCAACCGAGGCCGGAGGGTCTGGTGCGGATGTTTCATGCCGTGAGCCTGGAGCATCTGGGCGGCACGGGCGGCGGGATGGGCGTGGAGATGGCCAAGGTGCTGGCCTTTTCCGCATCGAGTCTGCGGGCCGGGGTGGAGCGGGTGGAACGGGCGGCGCTGGAGCTGACGGCGGTCATCGAGCCGTGGAGCCGGTTTGCGGCGCGGGACGACCGCGCAGGGGCTTACCGATTTGCCGTGGAGACGATGGAGGAGCACGGGATTCAGGTGCGGACGACGGCGGAGATGGCGGCGATGGCCGAACGGGCGCGGGTCGAGCTGAGGGTGTGAACCCTGGCTTGGTCCCAGGTCTCAGAAGCGAGAGCCGGGCACCCAGACGCCGGGAAGAGAGCGGTTGAGGTAAGGCACGGGATACGGGCATGGGATACGGGCATGGACACAGCGTCCATGCCCGTTTTGTTTTGCGGGCCTGTTTTGCGGAGTTGGGGCAATCGACACAGCGCGCAGTGCGCGGGAAGGGATGAGCAGACGTGAAGGCAGAAGAGCAACTGCGGACGAGCTGGGTGAGGGCGATGTGGGAGGGTTGGCGCGGGGCGCGAAGAGCCGAAGGGCGGATGGAGGCGGGCGAATCAGTGACGCGGCGGACGATTGCGATGCCGACGATTGTTTCGCCGTATGGATATGGGGCGGGGACGAGCGCGGCGATGCCCAAGCCGACGCAGATGAATCTGCGGCGGTTTGCAGAGACGCCGGTGGTGCGGCGAGCGATGAACGTGATCAAGGACCGGATTGTGGCGATGGACTGGCAGATTCGGGTGAGGCGCGGGGTACGTTCCGAAGAGATTGGCTATGCGCGGCGGAAGGTGCGTGCGCTGCGGCGGATGCTGGAGGAGCCGAATGAGTCGGACAGCTTTCGGACGTTGCTGGAGCAGGTGGTAGAAGACGCGCTGACGGGCGGCTACGGGGCGATGGAGATGGAGCGGACCGAGGATCCGGAGCGACCGGCGATGCTGTGGGCGGTGGATGGCTCGACGATCCGGGTGAATGCGAAGTGGGACGGAAATCCGGAGTCGCCGCGATATGAGCAGGTGCCGATGGGACGGACGCCGCAGGAGGGCATTCCGCTGCGGGACGATCAACTGCTGTATCTGCGGATGAATCCGCGGAGTTTTTCGCCGTTTGGACTGGGTCCGCTGGAGGTGGCGTTTGAGACGGTGAACGAGCTGCTGAGCGCGCACCGGTTTGCGGGCAAGCTGGCGGCCAATACGGTGGTGCAGTATGCGCTGTGGCTGAACGAGGCGACGCCGACGCAGCATGAGCGGATCATCCGCTGGTGGCAGGACGAGATTGAAGGGACGGGACGGGTGCCGCTGATCTCGACCGAGCAGAAGCCGGAGGTGCTGCGGTTTGCGCAGGGGACGGATGCGGATATGCGGTTGGAGTGGCAGATGTTTCTGATCCGGCTGATTGCGGATGCCTTTGGGCTGCCGCCGCTGCTGCTGGGGCTGGAGGCGGATGTGAACCGGTCGACGGCGGCGGAGCTGACGGATGAGGCGTTCCGGTCGGCGATTGCGCCGCTGGCGCGACGGATCGAGGAGCATCTGACACGAGATTTGTTTGGCAAATGTGTGGGATGGCGGGAGTTTGAGTTTGTCTTCAACGACCTGAGTGCGGCGGATGCGCAGACGGAGTTGGCGATGCAGGTGCAGTTGCTGCAGGCCGGGGTGCTGACGGTGAACGAGGTGCGGTCGATGCGTGGGCTGAGTCCGCTGGATGAGGTTGGGAAGGCTCCGCTGTCGGCATCCGCCGACCCTTGTATGGAGCCATTGCATGGAGCGGACGCGCGGCTTTAGAGCGTTTTCGCTCACACTGCTTACAGTGGAGACGCTCTCGGCGTGGCTTTTTCCCAAGGAAAAGCCACACTCACCATTGCCCGTCTGTATAGACCATGAGCGAAAACGCTTTAGTCGCGCCACGGAGGGTTGTGGCATTGCATGCAGCAGACGCGACCTTCGGTCGGCACGGAGGGTGGTGGACGACGGCGAAAGGCAACGGCAAGAGAAGAAGCAGATTCCCTGCGGGAATGACAAACAGAAGAGCAAAGGCAAGAGCAAAAGCAAGAGCAAAAGAAGAAGCAGATTCCCTGCGGGAATGACAACAAGAAAAGCAAGGGCAAGGGCAAAAGCAAGGGCAAGAGAAGAAGCAGATTCCCTGCGGGAATGACAACGAGCAAGGGCAAGAGCAAAGGCAGAGACGCGGAGTGGGAATGGGGGAGGGCAAATGCGACTGGATGCGATGTCAGTGAAGATTCCACAGGTGAAGGGGCATCCGAACCGGCTGCCGTTTGAAGGGGTGTTGACGGTGGTGGATGCGCCGAGCGACAAGGCTCCGGCAGGTGCGCGGGGGCACAGGGTGGTGCTGACACGGGTGGCAGCGGAGGCGGCGCTGCCGAGCCTGCTGGGGATGGCGGTGGATTATCGGCCGGGATGGGATGGGCACGATGCGAAGCGGAAGATCGGGCTGATTACGGATGCAGACTTTGCCGAGCGAAAGCTGGTGGTGAAGGGGTATCTGTATGCGCGGGATTTTCCGGAGGCGGCCGAGACGATGCGTCGCGCGAAGGCGGGAACGATGGGGATGAGCTATGAACTGGCCGACGCGCAGGTGGCGGATATGCGAGCGGATATCTGGCGACTGACGCGGGCGACGTTTACGGGCGCGGCGATTCTGCTGCGAGAGAAAGCGGCGTATCTGGAAACGAGTTTCCGGCTGGCAAGCTGAAGCGATCCGCAGGCCGGGCGGATGAGGAACCATGAAACGGAAAGGAGCACCGATGAAAGAGGAAACCATGGAAGTGATGGAGCGGCTGGAAGCAGCGGCGTCTACGCTGGAAGCGGCGTTGAAACGGATGGAGGAGCGACAGCGCAACCTGACGGGCGAGCTGGAGCGAATCTCGGCGACAGTGGAGACGCACGGGGATACGGTGAGCGAGCGATTGTCGGCGGCCGAGCGAGAGATCGAGCGGCTGCGCACAGAGCTGTCCGGGATGACACGGGTGGAGGCCGGGCAGGGACGGCTTTCGCAGGCGCTGGCTCCGCTGCGGCGCACGCTGCCTTCGGCGACGGTGGAGATGCTGGCCAAGCACGGAATCGGCGACGAGGCCGTGGATGTGCGGAAGCTGGATGCGGCGTTGCAGGGCTTGAGCCTGGAACAGCGGATTGCGGTAAAGAGCCAGCTTCGACGCGCGGGAGCAATGTAGGCATTGCACGCAGGCATTGCATGCAGCAGACGCGACCTTCGGTCGGCATTGCATGCAGCAGACGCGACCTTCGGTCGGCATTGCATGCAGCGGACACGACCTCCGGTCGGCATTGCATGCAGCGGACGCGACCTTCGGTCGCCACGGAGGGTTGTGGCGCTCCCGTTGGTCGCGGGGTGCGGTTGCTGGACGCTGGGGCACTCGCAGGGGTGGCGGACGACGGCGAAAGGCAAGAGCAAAAGAAGAAGCAGATTCCCTGCGGGAATGACAACAAGAAAAGCAAAGGCAAGAGCAAAGGCAAGAGCAAAAGCAACAGCAAAGGCATCGGCAATGGCAAGAGCCGGAGCAATAGCAAAGGCCGGAGCAGGTGCAGGTCTGCGTGCGGTTGCGATAACAAATGGGCTGCCACTTACCAGGCCCGGAAACGGGCGGAAAGAGCGATATGAACATCAGTTTTGCGGACATTCATGCAGCGGCCGATTACATCGGACCTGGAGCAATTGAAGTTCCTATGTACCAGACGGAGATCTTCGACATTTGCCGGAGATCGAGTCCGTTTGGACAGAGGATCAAGCAGGTTCCGGCAACCGGTCATCCTTCGCGGTACTTCGAGGAGACGGCGATTCCAAACGCGGGGACGGCGGCGTTTGTGAATCCGCGAGCGATTACACCGACGGTGGTCAGCCCGACGCGGGTGGAGCGCGCGGTTCCGCTGAAGGCGCTGGTGGCACAGATGAACTACAACCTGTTCGACGTGGAGCTGGGCAATCAGCAGCAGCAGTTTGCCTACCTGCAGGCCAAGGACCTGGCCGATACGGTGAGCGGGCTGATGGTGGCGCACGATGTGGGGCTGTGGAACGGTAACGACACCAGTCTGACGGCACCGACAACGACACAGTATATGGGCGTGACGCCGCAGATTGTGGCGGGCGGAAATACGACGACGGTCTCGACGACTTCCTCGATTGTGAACGGGCTGAAGACGACGGTGGCGCAGATGGTGGCCAACAACGGCTATCGGGTGCGACCGACGGCGATCTATGCCAATCCGGTGCTGCTGGACCTGATCGACCAGGAGATGAAGACGGAGTTCAACGTGGTGCTGCGCACGGACAACATCACGGGAGGCGTGACGGTGAAGATGCTTTCGACGCAGGCCGGCGACCTGCCGCTGATTCCGGACTGGAGCCTCGGTTACACGGGAGTTCCGGGATCGGGTACGGCGGTGCTGCCCGCCTACATTGTGACGGAAGACCTGATCGAGTATCACTGGCTGGGCGATCCGGCACCACGCATCTTCGAGCTGGGCCTGCCGAATTCACTGACCCTGCAGTATGTGGCAGTGAAGTTTGGCGGGGTGGTGGTGAAGGGCGCCAACTACGCACACTACCAGGTGCTGGTCGACCGATAAAGCATTGCATGCAGCAGACGCGACCTTCGGTCGGCATTGCATGCAGCGGACGCGACCTTCGGTCGCCACGGAGGGTTGTGGCGCTCCCGTTGGTCGCGGGGTGCGGTTGCTGGACGCTGGGGTGGTGTCCATCCTTGCCGCAGAAGACGCGACAAGGATGGACACCCGGAGAGTGGAGGACGACGGCGAAAAGCAACGGCAAGAGAAGAAGCAGATTCCCTGCGGGAATGACAACAAGAAAAGCAAAAACAAAAGCAACAGAAAAGGCAAGAGCAAAGGCAAGAGCAAGAGCAAAGGCAAGAGCAAGAGCAAGAGCAAAAGCAAAAGCAACGGCAAGAGAAGAAGCAGATTCCCTGCGGGAATGACAAACAGAAGAGCAAAAACAAGAGCAAAAACAAGAGCAAAGGCAAGGGCAAGGGCAAGGGCAAGAACAACAGTGAAGGTTTGAAGCAGGAAGCGGAAAGGGATGAGCGATGGCGTATCTGTTGCCACAGGATTATACGAATTACGGTTTGTCGGCGGGGACGAGCGCGGACTGGGTGACGGCGGCGACGGCGTTGATCAACTCATATTGCCGCCGACCGGAGATCAACATTACACAGTACACGGAGCGGTCGCGGATTGTGAGCGGGTCACAGACGGTGATGCTGAGCTATCTGCCGCTGACGCCGCTGGCACCGGCGACGAGTCCGCTGATTGCGATGCAGGGCAAGTATGCGTGGCCGCGGCGGGGAGATTTGCCGGTGGTTCCGCTGCTGGATGCGGCGCTGGCGTTTTCGCTGCCTGGGGAGTGGTCGACACTCGATCCGACGACGGTGGACTTCGATCCGAATACGGGGATTCTGACGCTGCCGTGGAATCTGATGGGGCTGCCGTACAACGAGGTCGAGGTGACGTATACGGCGGGGCTGGCTGTGATTGGAGACGACATCAAGACGGCGTGCGCGCAGATTGTGAAGAATGCGCAGGCGCAGCCGTCGCTGAATGTGCAGCGGTCGCGGGTGGATACGCTGTGGCTACAGTACTTCGGGACGACGCTGATCGACCAGACGGTGCAGGCACTGCTGCGGCCCTACATTGCGAAAAGGCTGGGGTGAAGAGATGAGCGATACGGCATCAAGAAGCGGAACGGCAGCACCACAGATGCTGGCCGACGCGCTGCTGCGGACGGTGGCCGGGACGACGGTGTATCTGCAGGTGACGGGCGCGAATCCGGACACGGAGCAGAGCGAGCTGGGCCTGGTGGCGAACAACTTTCAGCAGGTGGCGATATCGCCTGCGGTGATGCGAAAGCTGCCGCCGACGTGGCGCGAAGGCGATAGGCCGCGGTGGGAGATGCTGGTGTCGGCGACGAGCGTAGAGCAGCAGGTGGCGTCGATGAATCTGGCCTCGGCGCAGAGCCTGTTTGCGATGACGATGTCGGTGACGATGGCCGGACAGAGCTACGTGATCGAGTCGATTGGAGCGAACGAGGCGATGGGGACGGTGTATCTGTATCGGCTGCTGGTGAGAGAAGCAGGGAGCGAGGCGCTGTAGGTTGGTGCGGGGAGTGGTGTGACACCCACCCTTGACGCAGAAAACGCGGCAAGGATGGGCACTCCGAGGGTGGCGGACGTGGGCGAAGAGTAAGGGCAAAGGCAAAAGCAGATTCCCTGCGGGAATGACAACCAAGAGAAGCAAAGGCAAGGGCAAAGGCAAGGGCAAAAGCAAAAGCAGATTCCCTGCGGGAATGACAACCAAGAGAAGCAA
>JAEHJW020000133.1_pt1 | contig 18961 bp, 25 predicted proteins | sample 9271431 | NCBI WGS metagenome assembly JAEHJW02 | reverse complement strand
CTCCCAGCGGTGGCCACGGTCAAACAGCTTCTGCTTGGCCGGGGTGACTTCCTCGACGAAGGCGCCGATCTTCTTCTGGTAGAGCATGAAGGGCGACATCCAGGGCGAGACGCCAAGGACAGCGGCAACATCGGCGCCGCCGAGGTACGTGGTGCGGTCAGGTGCGAAAACTGCATCGGGTGCATTCATTGTTGTCGCCTCCAGGTGGGGTTAAACGGGCTGGTCCTGCTCTAGCGCGTAAAGCTGGAGAGAAATCCGGTCGCGGATTTCCCGATCCTCCGCAATGCTGGCGCGGGCGTTTGCTATTTGAGTCTCTGCCATAGCGATATTCGAATTCGCTACCCAAATCAACATGCGGAGCCACATCGCGCGAAGAGAATTCATGCTGCCCTCCGCGCGAGGGTGGTAAGCGCAAGCGGCTCGACCTTGATGGAGAGCGCGCCGACGGGCTTCTCGGTGTCGAAGTCGGGAAACATGATTCCCATGGCCTTGGTCACCGCATCGCAGGCGTGCGCGGCAATCAGGCCGATCTGCTCCGGCGGCATGCTGGGAACGGTCACGGTGACGCGAAACGGGATCAGAGGCTTGGTTTTGATTTCGTCGAGCAGCGCCAGCTCGGACGGAGACAACTTGCCGACCAGCTCTTCGATGGGCGCGCGACCGTAAAGCTCGGCCTCTACCTCGGCGAGAACCGAGTTAGATTCCGCCAGCTGCTCGTCGGTGAAGTGGCGCTCGATTGCGATGCCATGACGGACGCAATGGGCCTCCTGCGTCTTGCGGGCGATGTCGAACAATGGGTTTTTCATCGTCGCCTCCAGATCAAGCGAACAGGGCGTCGATTTCGCGTGCCGCCGCGGCCTTGACGACCAGGGAAAGGAAGCCAACCTTGACGACTTGGCCGGCGGTCCAGTTTTGGCGGGTCTTGGTGATCATGATCTTCTCCTTGGTTGGCTGCGGTATGGGTGTAATATAGCCGCGCTAAAGGAACGTGTCAATAGCTGCGCTAAATATTTTTGCTAAAATATCGCCACGCCCTGAACGATGGGCGAAAAAAAACCCGCTCAAGGCGGGACTATCAGTAAAGCGATTGGGGTTAAATCAACGATTTCTGAAGCAAGGCGAAGTGATTAGCAAGGAGGACGAAATCACTCAAAGAAGTAGCAACCCCCTTGCTCGACAAGTAGCAACCCCGCGCAAAGCTTGTAATGGTGCGGGGCTTGCGAGCTACTTGCGAGCAACCCCTGTTGCTGCATTAAGCCGCATCTCCCATCCTGGCTTGCACTCCCACTTGTCTTTCGCCTTGGCCTGCGCCACGGTCTGCCATTCCATGTTTTCGGGCGCATCTTCACCGCCAACGCACAGGGCTATGCGATGGTCGATTATCCAACCTTGGCACCGGCCACGCGGCTTTCCGGTTGATGGGCAGGGATGTTCGCGCTTGAACGCGTCTATGGCCGCATGGCTGCGGTGAATGCGCGCCTCAGCATCTGTAATCAATACCAGCGCTAACGGGATAAGCAATAGGTATCGCCACATTACGGAAGATCAATGCTAGATTTTGGTGCCCAGAATGATTTCTTTGTCTTTCTCTCAAAGACCCACATTGATGTGCCCCCCTTCGGATTGTTCGCCACCATCAAACGAAGTCCCCCTCGTCCCTTTTTACAAGCGGCAACAGCCTGATCGAAGGTGGATACGCGAGCCTTGATTCTCAGATAGTCAAGGATCGCCCTGGATTTCCCAGTTTGTTCAGGCTCTCCGGTATCGGGGGAAATGTTCGGCATTTCGCCGAACATCGCGTTCATTTCTATGATGCCAAGCACATAATTTGTATAGTCAGATAGCTCCTGGCTTGGACAAGCGAAATATGGTTCGCTCCTTGTTGCATAGGAAACAACCATGCTCCCCGCGGCGCAGTCATGAAGAGAGCAAGACTTATTTTCGCCAGCCACGGCCGCAAAGCTTAATGCCAGTAGTAGGCCCGTGAATAATTTGTGCATGGCTCCATTCCTTCCGTCTAATCCTCAAGCTCAATCTGCGGATGTATCCTTCGACTGCACCATTCCGCCATCGAAATTACTGATGGTGCCCCTTTTTCTTCGGGTATCGTTCGGCGCACTGCCGCGCAAATAGTGCAAGTTCATGGTGCCCGCGCTCGTCCATATTATCCATGAGCGAAAGAACCTCCCTTTTGATTGGATCATTCAAGGGGAACGCGATTATTTTGCTCTGCAGGTTCTTTAATTTCGAGGGCGAAATCGAATCAAAGTAGCCCGGAATTCCTAATTCCAGTTCAATGTTTCGAGCGCCGGCATCCCCTAGCTTTCTGTGTCGGCCAAGCCATTGCCCAACTTGGGCCGGAGATCGTTTGATGGCGCGGGCGAATTCAGCTTGAACACCACCGAATCGGTCGTTTATTAAGGCTTTAAGTTTGGCTACTCGGTCCATAACAAATAATAGGCGAAGCTAAATATAGCTGGGCTATTGACAAGAGTCTTTAGCGCGGCTATATTGATCGTCATGAACTCTCCAATCGAACGCGCATGCGAACACGTCGGCAGCCAACGGGCGCTGGCCGAGCACCTTACCGTCACGCCTGCAACGGTCAATCAATGGATCAGCGGAACGCGTCCGATTCCTCAAGAACGTTGCCCTGCTATCGAGCAGGCCACCGATGGAAACGTGACCTGCGAAGAGCTTCGCCCAGACGTGACATGGGTACGCTACCCCGACAAGACCTGGCCGAATCCTAAAGGCCGTCCTCTGATCGATCACTCGCGCCAGAAGACTGCGTAGGCCATGGGTGCGATGCGTATTCATGGCCGCTTTTTTACCCCCATTGGTTCGTCAACTCAGGTCAAAAACTATGAGGCGGATTGATGGTCACCCAGAACTCGCCCTCGCACGCGCTCCCGAGCGCTCGCTGGTTGCCATTGAACTTATCCGGCGTCAGCAGAGCAGCGGCTCCGCGTTCTCGCTGGCATGCCAGGCGTCCGGGCTCGAGGACAAGGAAATCTACCTGCAGATCGACGTCGACGCCGGCACCTTTTCCCGCATCAAGAAGGGCGAGGCTACGTTGCAGGCCGACAAGATCGCCGCCTTCTGCCATGCGGTCGGCAACACGATCTATCCCGAGTGGCAGGCTTATCAAGTCGGCTGCACCTTGGTGATGATCGAGAGCGAAGCCGAGCGCCGGGCCAGGGAAGCCGAGGCGCGCGCACAGCGTGCCGAAGACAAGGCGAAGCTGCTGACCGAGATTCTGGCCGGAAGGGTCGCCGCGTGACGCATCGTGCCGCCGCCGGCTTTCTTCGGCATCCAGTCGATGTTGGCATGCAGCCTCCCCATGCTGCCACGGTACTTGTGTCGCCGGCACCGATCTATTCCGGTCTCCATGGATTCGTCCAGCAGAAACCCTTTATTTCCTCCCCCAGCCCGCACTGCGGGCTTTCGGCCGCAGCCCCCTCGCGGCTTTTCTTCTTCCGATAGGCGGCGATGCTGATCAACCAACAGCCCACCGCCTGCAACGCGTTTCAGGATCACCGCGGATCGGGGAAAGCGTCGGCGCAGCGCGCACGCATCCTCGACTTCATCCGGCAGCGTGGCGGTGACTGGAGCATCGGAGAACTGGCGGCGGCGTTGGATATGGAAAAGAGCACGGTCAGCGCCCGGCTGAATGAGGCGCTGTACGAGACCCACGAGCTGGTCGAGTGCGCCAAGCGCAAGGACCGCGTCAGCGGCATCACCATCCGCCCGGTTGGGCTGACGCCGGTGCAGGGGAGGCTGTTTCAGTGAAGACGATCAAACGGGCAACGGCCGGCCAGCCGGCGCCGCTTCGCCTATCGGCGGCGCAGCCCGACCTTACAACCCGATAGGCAAGGAGAGATAGGTATGTCCGATTACCGCGAGAAGCTGAAAGACCCGCGCTGGCAGAAGAAGCGCCTGACGATTCTTGACCGCGACGCCTTCACTTGCCGCCAATGCGGCGCCACAACGAAGACGTTGCATGTTCACCATCTTGATTACATCCACGGTCGAGCGCCATGGGAATACCCCGACGGCGCGCTTGTCACGCTCTGCGAGGCATGCCACGAAATTGAGCACGAGACCCAGCAGGATGCGCGAGCGACCCTGCTGGATTCGCTCATTTCCAGGGGCGCCACCTCGCAAGATCTGTATTCGTTGGCCGTGGCCATCGATCTCAGCGGCTCGAACGACCAGCAGATCACCGGCGCGGAATGGCAAGCCATCGCCAGCGTGGTGAAACATGTCCTCGGGTTCCGGCATGCCGGCGGTGATCTGGAGTCCATGCGAGGGCTGATCCAGGAGCTGTGTGCCAAGGAAGGAGAAGAGTAACCATGCCAAGCAGAATCCTCCGCGAAGGCATCTTGACCAGCGAGCGCGTGGATAGTCTCAGCCATCACGGTGAGCTTTTCTACCGCCGCCTGATGTCCGTGGTGGACGATTTCGGTCGATTCGACGGCCGCCCCCAAATGTTGCGCGTCAGCTGCTTTCCCTTGCGCGTTGATCGTGTCCGCGAGGCCGATATTTCCCGTTGGCTGGACGAGCTCCAGACTGCCGGTCTTATTGCTCTCTACGCCGTCAACGGCAAGCCCTACTTGGAAATGCACGACTTCCGCCAACAGATTCGGGCAAAGGAAAGTCGGTACCCGCCGCCTGATTTGATAGGCGGATGCAAAGCAGATGCTAAGCAAGTGCTAAGCGGATGCAGCGCAGATGAACACGTAGACGGAGGCGGGGGCGGAGGCGTAGACGAAGACGTAGACGATAAACCCCCACCACCCCGCGCGCGCGACTTGGTTTCGGATGGGCCCTTTCGGATGCACTCCGACTGGAAGCCGTCCGAGCATTTCGCTTCCCTGACGAGGCAGGCCGGTTTGCCAATCCCTGGCGAAGAGGACTTTGCCGTCGCGCTCAGTGAGTTCGTCGCCTACTGGCTCACGCAGAACCGAACCCGAACGCAGCACGAGTGGGACCACGCCCTCGTCAAGAGCCTCAAGGCCGACAAGCTGCGCGGGGATGTGCCGAAACAGCAACAGAAGCAAGGCAAGCCGGGCAAGTTCGATCCGGTCGCCTACGTCAATCGAAACCGCACCAGCGGAAAGGGGAACAGCAATGCATCCGACGGCCAGACAGTCATCGACGGCACAGCTGAGCGCTTGGCTTGACCCACATCCGAGACTCGACGGCGTTGCGCTGATCGATCACCTTTTCAACAAGCTCGACGGTCTCTACCCGCACCGCTGGCGTTCGGCATTCGCCAACGAGCACGCGATCTCTAACTGGCGCCAGGCATGGGCCGAAGGCTTCTGCGAAGAGAACCTGACGCTCAACGAGATCAAGGCCGGAATCTCAGCATGCCGCCGGCTGTTCGAGTGGCCGCCGTCGTTCGCCGAGTTCGCCAAGGCCTGCAGGCCTGCGATCGACTACGAGCGAGCCTTCCTCGAGGCCATCGAGCAGATGCGCAAGCGCGAGACCGGAGACGACGTTTGGAGCAGCGCTGCCGTCTTCTGGGCTTCCTGCAAGCTCGGCGGCGATCTGCGGGCGCACCCATACCACGCGATCAAGGGGCGCTGGCACGCTGCGCTGGATGACGCGATTGACGGGGTCAGGACCGGCAAGCTGCCGTCCGAGATTCCACCGCGCATGACCGCGCTGCCGGCGCCTGGAAAGACGACGGTTCCGCCGGAAATTGCCCGTGAGCGGATCGCGCAGATCAACGCGATCCTCTATCGAAAGCTGACCACCACGGAGGCGGTGTGACATGCGAGCTATGCAAACGCAACTCCCCGGTGCTGGACTTCAGCTCGACATGCTGTCGGGTGCGCTTCCTCATGACCCTGCCGAGTCGGGACATGCGCGCCGAATGGCTGGAACGCTGGCGGAAGAGGGACGGACACAGGATGGCGGACGAGGTCGAGAAGGAGGTCAAGGAACGATGGAGCCAACGCAGGAAAATGGCGAGCGGATCGCCTTCGTGATTCCCGGTATCCCGGTCGGCAAGGGGCGGCCGAAGTTCGCCAGGCGCGGAAACTTCGTCACGACCTACACGCCGGAGAAGACGGCCAGCTACGAGAACCTGGTCAAGGTCAAGGCCGAGGAAGCCATGCAAGGGCGCCAGGTGATCGAGGGCGCCGTCTCCGTGGTGATCTGGCTGTTCGTCACGCCGCCGGCGAGCTGGTCGCAGAAAAAGCAGCGCGCCGCGCTCGATGGGGTTGTCTTCCCGACCAGCAAACCCGATGCGGATAACTGCATTAAGGGAATTTTCGACGCAATGAATGAGATAGTTTTTCGTGACGACAAGCAAGTCGTTGATCTGGTCGTTTCCAAACGGTATGCGGCGACGGCAATGGCAAAAGTCAGGGTGACGCCGCTATGACAGATCAAAAGTTCAGAGGCGTCACACCACACAAGGATGGCGGCTTCATCGCCAAGATCGGCCACCAGGGCAAGCAGGTCTATCTCGGCATGTTCAGTACGTTCGAGGAGGCGAAGTCGGCGCGGCTTGACGCTGAGCTGCGCTTGTTCGGTGCGCACTTCGACCGGCGCGAGATCGAGCTATGCGGCGATCACGCCAAGGTTCCGATGCACGGCCGAGGCGGCGTGTTCCACGGGTGGGCGCTTGTCGAGCTGAGCGACGTCGACAAGGTGCGAGACATCGCCTGGACGCTTGATCCTCGCGGCTACGTCGCCGGCCGTCCGGCAGGCTTCAAGACGTCGACGACTCTGCACCGCTGGTTGATTCTCGACGGCGTAGCTGGGAAAGAGGTCGTGGACCACATCGACGGCGAAAAACTCAACAACCGCCGCAGCAACCTGCGCGTGTGTTCTCAGGCCGACAACGCGAAGAACACCCGGCTTGGCCGGAACAACACCAGCGGTGCAAAAGGCGTCAGCCAAGACGCGAATGGCCGGTGGCGCGCTCGAATCTGGAAGGACCGGAGGGAAATCAGGATCGGCACCTTCGATACCGTGGAAGAGGCACAAGCGGCCTACGACAAAGCGGCAGCCGAAATGCATGGCGAGTTCGCATCGCCGAATTCAGGAGGGAGGGTCTGATGGCTTTGGATTCCTGGATGTACGGCGACCCGGAGAAGGTCGCTATCCGAAAGGAAGAAGAGGCAATCAGGAAGGAAAAGGCATGCGGCAGGTGCTGTCACAAGGTCAGCGTCGAGTGGAAGGGTGAGCCCTACCTCGGTTGTGAATTCAAGCGGCGCCACTACGGCAGCCGTTGCGAGCTTTACAGGGAGAAAAAATGATTGAAGCAACCGAGCAAGGACTGTTCATCAGCTCGCATGCGGCGCTGGTGTTCGCGTTCAACTTCTCAAGCCAGCAATACGACCGGCCGATGATGAACCGGCTGGCCGCTCCGGCTATCGGAACAGGGAAGGGGCTCGCAGGCCTCGACGGTGCCGCTCAGGCGGGTTTCGTCCGCGCCGAGGTTCGAGACCTTGGCCGCCTGGCTGAAGCGATCCTGATGGCCAGGCTCGCGCCGCGGTCGAATCCCTGCAGTTGTCGCGCGCCCTGCTGCCGGGGGAACAAGGACAACAAGGAATGGACAGACGCCATTTCGTTCCTGGCCGACTACGTGCGCCACACCGCGCTCGCCGGCTGCACCGCCCACGGCATGATGCGGCGCGAGTACGTGATCCGCTACTTCACGCCGAAGGAAAAGCGGGTCAGCCTGGATTCCCTGGCTGAAAAGCACAGCGTCGACCGTCATACCGCGTCTGCCCATAGCGGGAAGGTGGCGGCCTTGTTCGGCGGAATGGCAGCGCGGCGCGACAAACCGGCCGTCATCGGGCTTGAAACCGTGGCAATGAACGCCATCGAGGACCGATTGCGGGAAATAGGGATGCTTTCCGCTTGAGTTCCCCACTTGCATATTAGCCAAACTCGGTCCAGAATAGCTCCCAATTCGCTAGTCGCCGAAGTACGTCCAGAACCCGCCAAGCTCACGCAAGGCGGGTTTTTTGTTGCCATGTTGTCTCCTCCTCCAGCCTGAAATGGTTGGTTAGACCCGCGCTCCGGCCCTCAAGCTGGGCGCGGGTTTTTCTTTGGCCTTCCCATGAGCAAACTGACCCCCAAGCAGCGGCGTTTCGTCGATGAGTACCTTGTCGACCTGAACGCGACGCAGGCGGCCATTCGCGCTGGGTACAGCCCAAAGACGGCAAATGAGCAGGGAGCCCGGCTGTTAGCAAAGGTTAGTGTCCACGCAGCCATCGCCGAACGCATGAAAGCTCGGCAGGAGCGGACTGAAATCACCCAGGATCGAGTGCTCAAGGAGATGGCGAAGCTCGCTTTCTTCGATGCGCGCAAGTTCTTCACCCCAGACGGTCGTCCGATTGAGCTGCATTTGCTGGACGATGAGACTGCCGGCGCTGTTGTCGGGCTGGAAGTTTTCGAGGAGTTTGCCGGTGTAGGCGATGCGCGCCAGAAGATTGGCGAGGTGAAGAAGTACAAGCTCGCCGACAAGAAGGGGGCACTTGAGGCAATCGGGCGTCATCTCGGGATGTTCCCGACGCGGGTGGAGAACACTGGTCCCGGTGGCGGCCCGATTCAAACGATCGCCGCCGCGGTCACGCTGGCCGAGGTTGAAGAGGCCGCGCGGAGCGTTCGCGAGAAGTTCTAATGCTCCCGTCGTTCACGACAGCCGAACGGCTGGCGGCGGCGGGACATGCCAGGATCGATCTGTACGACTTCTGCCGGTGGATGTTCATGCAGCGCCGCCGCTACAAGTGGCTGCGCGGCCAGCATCACAAAGCGATCTGCGACGCGCTGATGCGCGTGTATCGCGGCGAGTGCAAGCGGCTCATCATCAACATTCCGCCGCGGTACTCGAAAACGGAAATCGCGGTGGTGAACTTCATCGCCTGGGCGCTTGGTCAGGTTCCGGACGCCGAGTTCATCCACACCAGCTACAGCGCGCGACTGGCGGCAAACAATGCCTGGCAGGCCCGCGAGCTGGTGCAGTCTCCGGCCTACCGGGAGGTATTCCCGGCGGTCGTGCTGCGCAACGATAGCCAGGCCAAGGACGAATGGCGGACAACAGCCGGCGGCTGTGTCTATGCCGTCGGCGCCGGCGGCGCTATCACCGGCTACGGTGCTGGCAAGCATCGGCCCGGGTTCGGTGGCGCGATCATCGTCGATGACCCGCACAAGGCCGACGAGGCCCGATCGGACGTAGTCCGCGAGGGCGTGATCGAGTGGTTCCAGAACACGCTGGAGTCGCGCAAGAATGCGCCAGACACACCGATCATCCTGATCATGCAGCGTCTGCATGAGCGCGACCTGGCGGGCTGGCTGCTCGCCGGCGGCAACGGTGAAAAATGGGAGCACGTCTGCCTTCCTGCGCTGCAGGATGATGGAACGGCGCTGTGGCCGGAGAAGCACGGTATCGACGACCTGCGCCGCATGCAGCAATCGTCTCCTTACACCTTCGCCGGCCAGTACCAGCAGCGCCCGGCGCCGCTTGAAGGCGGCATTTTCAAGCCTGACATGCTGGAAGTGGTCGACGCCATCCCGGCCGGCGACATCAAGTGGGTGCGCGGCTGGGATTTGGCATCGCTCGACGACGACGGCGACTACACGGTCGGCGGCCGGCTGGGCAAGATGCCCGACGGCCGCTTCGTCATCGCCGACATCGTCCGCGACCAGTGGGGGCCAGACAAGCGCGACGCCGCGATGAAGACCACCGCGAGCCGCGACGGCAAGGCGGTGCGGATCAGCCTGCCACAAGACCCAGGGCAGGCCGGTAAGAGCCAGGTGCTCTACCTGACGCGCATGCTCACCGGCTACCCGGTCAAGTCGTCGCCGGAATCTGGCGACAAGGTTACGCGGGCGGAACCGCTGGCGTCGCAGGTCAACGTGGGCAACGTGCTCATGCTGCGCGGGCCGTGGAATCATCCGCTGATCAATGAAATGCGAATGTTCCCGAACGGAACGAACGACGACCAGGTGGATGCGCTCTCTCGGGCATTCTCTGAGCTGATAGCTCCGGCTGAACCGGCCAAGATTAGAAGGCTGAAACTGTAGATCAGACACCCATCGCCGGTCAAAGTGGGGAATCAATTACGCCGGCACCCAGCGACGTGGTGAGACGAGCTTCTCCTTTGCCGCCTCGCGGCGGTTCAAAAGCGGCGGGCGCTGAGACAAGGACATCGATATGGCCATCAACATCAAGAAATCCCACGAAGGCAAATTGCACCGAGCGCTGGGTGTGCGCGCTGACCGGAAAATCCCAATGTCCATGCTCGATCATGCGGCGCATTCGAAGAGATCGGCTCTTCGCAAAGAGGCGCAATTCGCCATCAATGCCAAGAAATGGGGCAAGTGAGCCCTGATGGCTGATGTCGATGACCAAAGCGCCACCGTAGCGCTGATGGCTGAAGTGTGGCCGATGATCGACGCCCTGATGGGCGGCACAAAGGCCATGCGGGCCGCAGCGAAGACGCTCCTGCCGCAGTGGCCGAACGAGGACGACGATAGCTACAAGACACGGCTAGGGACGGCGGTTCTTCATCCGGTGTTTCAGCGGACATGTCAGGTCATGGCCGCTAAGCCTTTGGCCCGGCCGATCGTTGTTGATAAGTCGGTACCGACCAGGATCACCGATTGGTTCGGCAACATCGACATGCACGGCACGAGCCTGCATGCGTTCGTCTCCCAGGTCATGTTGGCTTGCATGTCGCACGGTTTGCATGGTGTGCTGGTGGATTATCCGCAAGTCGCCCAGGCAAAGACCAAGGCAGACGAGCAGGCGAGCGGGGCGCGACCATATTGGACGCAATACCCAGCCAAGGCGATCCTTGGCTGGCGCGCTACCGACGGCAAGCTCACTCAACTCAGGCTGCTGGAGACTGTTGTCGAGGATGACGGCGAGTTCGGCGAGAAGGCTGTCGATCAGGTCCGTGTCTTGACCCCCGGCGCGTGGAATGTGTGGCGTAAGCCGGAGGGCAAACAAGAATTTGCCCCCTACCAAGAGGGTACGACGACCATCAAGGAGATCCCGTTCCGCTTCTTCTACGGGATCCGCAAGGGGTTCGGCGTCGGCGCCACGCCGCTGCTCGATCTGGCCTACCAGAATGTTGAGCACTGGCAGGCGGCCAGCGACCAGCAGACGATTTTACATGTCGCGCGGGTGCCGATCCTGTTCGCGAAAATGTTCGGCGACTCAGAACTGACCATCGGGGCGGCTTCCGCGGCGCAGTCGGATAGCCCTGAGGCGGATCTGCGCTATGTCGAGCACACGGGCGCTGCTATTGAAGCAGGCCGTCAAGCGATTCTTGACCTAGAAGAGCGCATGCGCCAGTCTGGCGCGGAATTGCTGGTGCAGCAGCCGACATTGATCACTGCCACGCAGGTGGTCTCCGACGGTGAGGCGAACAAGTCTATCCTTCAGCGCATTGTCGAGGAATTCGAGGCGTCCCTGAACGGATGCTTAGAGCTGACGGGCGAATGGGTCGGTGACGGTTCCAGCGACGGCGTGACACTATTCAAGGACTTCGGCGCATCCGCTTTGTCGGATCAGTCCGCGCAGACGTTGCACAACGCTGCTACAGCTAAGCATATCTCGAAAGAGACCGTGTTCGACGAGTTCCAGCGCCGCAACATCATCAGCGCCGATCGCACATGGGCTGCCGAGAAAATCAGGTTACAGGGTGAGGTCGATACATCGACGCCCGCCAAAGGATCACAAGCCGCCTAGTGCGGTTTTTTGTCGCCTCGCGGATGCGGTGCGACGTACTGGCCGGGATCGGCCATTGATGGAGGTCGGATGACCCATGAAGCTGAAACTCGATGATGCAGGCCATGTTGTTGTTCAGGACGGCAAGCCCGTCTATGTCCATGACGATGGCAAAGAAATTCCGTTTGACGCAGCCGGCACCGTTGCCACAATCTCGCGCCTCAATGGCGAAGCGAAAGGGCACCGCGAACGCGCCGAGAAGGCAGAAGGGACCCTGAAGTCGTTCGAGGGGATCGAGGACGCTGCGGCCGCCCGCAAGGCGCTGGATGTCGTTAAAAACCTGGACGCCAAGAAGCTGGTAGATGCCGGCGAAGTCGAGAAGGTCCGCGCCGAGGCCATCAAGGCGGTCGAGGAAAAGTACGCCCCGATTGCACAGGAGCGCGACGCCCTGAGGCAGTCGCTAGTCGCCGAGAAGGTCGGTGGCGCTTTCGCTCGATCGAAAATGATCGCCGAAAAGCTCGCCATTCCGGCTGATCTGGTGCAAGCGCGATTCGGTGCACAGTTCCAGCTTGAGGGCGATGCGGTTGTCGCCTACGACAAGGCTGGCAACAAGCTCTTTTCCCGCGCCAAGCCGGGCGAAATCGCCGACTTCGATGAGGCGCTTGAAATCATCGTTGAGCAGTACCCCTACCGCGACCAGATCCTAAAGGGGTCCGGCGCGTCCGGCTCAGGTTCGCAAGGCGCCGGGAATAGTTCAGGTAGCGGCAGCAAGGCTGTCTCCCGTACCGCATTCGAGCAGATGTCACCCGACAAACAGATGGCGCACGTCAAGGCCGGTGGCGCGATCACCGACTAGATCAGTAGTTCCGTAATGCCGAGCCGCTCCGGGAAACCGCGGCGGCTTTTTTCATGGCCGGACCTCGGATGGGGCGCGGCGGCGCGGGCCGGATAGCCCACAAAACCAACCTTTTTCATTCATCCGATTTACGGAGGCATCACCATGGCAAATACGCTTACTTCCCTTGTCCCGGACATCTATGAGTCCCTGGACGTCGTTTCGCGAGAACTGGCTGGGTTCATCCCTGCCGTCACCCTGGACGCGTCTGCTGAGCGCGCGGCCGTGAATCAGAACATCCGAGTGCCGATCACCCCGGCTGCTGCTGCTGAAAACGTGACGCCCGGCCAACTGCCGCCCGATGACGGTGATCAGAACGTCGGTAATATCCCGTTTGTCATCACCAATTCCATGATGGTGCCGTTCCGCTGGACTGGTGAGGAACAGAAGGGCGTCAATACGGGCCCGGGCTACACCAACATTCGGCGCAATCAGATCGCGCAGGCAATCCGCACCTTAGTCAATACGGTCGAGGTGAGCGTGGCGAATGCGGCTCTGTCTGCCTCGCGGGCCACTGGCGTCGTGTCGGCAGACCCGTTCGCTTCAGCGCTTGGCGATACGGCAAACCTCCGGAAGATTCTGAGCGACAACGGTACGCCACTCTCCGATCTGCAGTGCGTGTTCAACACCACGGCAGGCGCGAATATGCGGACCCTGACTCAACTGACGAAGGCAAACGAAGCCGGCAACGACACGCTGCTCCGCCAGGGCGTGCTGCTCGACGTGCATGGCTTCGCCTGTCGCGAGTCGGCTGGCGTCCTTTCCTTCACCGCGGGTAGCGTGACTGGAACGGTCACCATTTCTGGCGCCAAGGGTGCCACTGCTCTGACGGCGACTACCGCCGCAGGCGCCGCAGTTGCCTTGCTTGCGGGTGACATCATCACGCTGGCAGGCGATACCAACCAGTATGTCGTCGTCGCGCCTGCCACCATCGGCGCATCGACCTCAGGGACGGTAACCATCGCCGCGCCGGGCCTTCTCCACACCGCGTCCAGCGCGGCTCCGACCGTCATCGCAAGCGGTTCGCGCAACCTCGGCTTCAGCCGTTCGGCGATCGTCTTGGCGACTCGTGCGCCGGCGCTTCCGGAGGAAGGCGACATGGCGGCCGACCGGATGCTAATCACCGATCCGCGCACCGGCCTGACCTTCGAGTTCGCGATGTACCTCCAGTACCGCCGCGTTCGCTACGAGGTGTCGCTGGCGTGGGGCTCGGCCAACATCAAGCCGGAACACACTGCCGTTCTGCTCGGCAAGCCCTGATGAATTACCGGCCCCTGGCGTGAGCTTGGGGCCGGAACACCCGGAGCATCCTATGTCAAATCTGATCACCATCACCAAGGCGGGCGAGCCGACGCTGCGCATCCTCGACAACGCGCTCGAAGAGCATCAGCGTCTTGGCTGGAAAATCGCGCCGGAAGAAGTTGCAGTCCACGAAGACTCGGCAAGCGAGAAGCCGGCAATCCGTGGTCGCAAGCCGAGGGAAGACTCGGCAAGCGAGAAGCCGGCTGACTGATGACGCTCACCGCCGCCCAGGTCGCCGACGTTCGCCGGTTCGCGGGATACCCGCTCCTGGCCGATACCGTCACCGATGACAGCCGAGACTTCGCCTATGGCTGGGTATCGCCTGGCGTCTGGCAAACACTGACCCATCGGCTGAACAACCTGCGCGCGGAAGAAGAAACCGTCCTGGTCAATACCTACCTGACGCAGCTCTCCACGCTGGAAACGGCCATTACAGGCGCTGGCGCGAATCTCGATACCGACGTGGCTGCCGTCTGGACGCGAAACAAAACCGAGGTCTCGGACCGCCTGAAGCTGTTCGACACCTGGCGGCGCCGCATGTGCTTTTTCATCGGCATTGCTCCGGGTCCGTCGCTCGGCAATGGCGGCATGCGCTTGGTGCGCGGCTGATGACGATCATCGCATGGGACGGCAGCACGCTGTCCGCCGACAAGCGCATCACCAATAGCGGCCTGGCGCGCACCGTCACGAAGATATGCCGCATCGGAAAATCCCTCGTCGGCATGTCGGGCGAAATGAGCCTTTGCCTGGAAATGCTCGAATGGCTGCGTGCCGGTGCCGATCCTGCAAAGATGCCAGCGGCGCAGCGCAATACAGACGATTGGTCGGTTGTTGCTGTGTGCGACCATGCTGGTGTCCACGTCTACGAACGCTCGCCGCATCCGATCACCTACGAGGACAACATCTGGGCGTGCGGATCCGGCCGGGACTATGCCATCGCCGCCATGCATCTTGGAAAGTCGGCGCGCGAGGCGGTCGAGATCGCCTGCCTGTTCGACGTGAATTGCGGTAATGGCATCGACACGCTGGACCTTGAGCCCTGATGGACGGCGCAACGCTCAATGCCAAGGTCTCTGCCGGTTACGCGAAGGCGGCGCTGCGCATCGGCACGACGTATCACCATTTCCGGCCGACCACCGCGAACACACCACTCGCCGCCGGGAATCAACTGGCCGACATGCTGGTGAGCCTGAACGCCGATGACCCGCGTTACTCGAAGCCGAACGTCTATGGCAAGGCCACCTGGTACGCTGTGGCCGATGCCTCGCAGTTCCAGGTCGGCGACTACATCGTAGGCATCGAGGGCACACTGTTTGTGGCGGCGCTCCAGCAACTACTGCCGATCTTCATGGTCGATTGCAACCGAGTGGGATCGTTCAGCCGTCCCCAGCAGCAGACTGGCGTCGGGGCACTTGGCTACGGCGGCACGACGGCGGCGAACGAAACGGCGCTGGCCGCATCCTGGCCGTGCTCGATCCTGCAGGACACGAAGAAGTACAAGAGCGACGTGGATCTTCCCGGCGACGTGCGCGATCCCTGGTGGGCGATCCTTGCACCGGCAATCCCGGGCGTGACGCTCCGCAACGGTGACATCATGACTGACGACCTGGCGCGAAAGTACATCATCGGGAGCGCTGAACTGACGGACCTCGGCTGGCGGCTCACGGCTCAACAAGCGCAGACCTGACCATGGCCGACATCATCGACGTGCAGAACGCACTGGTCGCCATTGCCGCGCAGACGCTGTACCCGAATGGGACCGCGCAGCCGTCCGCTGTGACTGCGCCGGTCAGGATTTACCCCGGCTGGCCGATTTCCGCATCGCTGGATGCTGACCTCTTAGTTGGCACCTGCCATGTCAGCGTGTTTCCAGCAACGGCGGAGCGCAACACGTCGCGCTACCCAAAAGACTGGCTCACGCAGACGATCAACACGTCGACGCTGACCATGACGATTTCCAGCCAGACGGTGACGGTCGGCGGCACGATTCCGCCATCGACCAACCCGCACAACGTGATGGTGTTGGCGGACGGGCAACCCTACGCCTATGCGGTGCAGACCACAGACACGCTGACCAGCATTGCTACTGCGCTCGCTGCGCTGATCGCCGTCAGTATCTCGGGCACGACCAGCAACGGGGCGGTTATCACGTTCCCGGCTGCAGCCAGGATCGAGGCGGCGCGCGTCGGCATCACCGGGACGATGATCCGGGAGATTCGCCGCCAGGAGCGGCAGTTCCAGATCACGGCCTGGGCTGATACCCCGGTGCACCGTGACGCCATCGCGCAGACGATCGATGTCGCTCTGGCGGCCATCGAGTTCTTGACGATGGCGGATGGCTACGCCGCGCGTCTGATCTACCGCGGGAGCACCGTTGTTGACGCGCAGCAGAAGGCCGGCTTGTACCGGCGCGACCTGATCTACACGGTCGAGTACGCCACCACGCAGGTAGCGACGGCCACGCAGGTCACGCAAGAGCAGATCAACGTCACAGCGCAGGACGGCACCGCTGCGCAAATATCCCTCGTCAATCAACTCAACCTGTGAGGTCGCCGCCATGGCTATCAAGCTCATCGTCATCCAGCCCTTCGCCGGCCACCAGGCCGGGGAAGAAATCACCAACCCGGACGACATCGCCGCCATTCTGACCAGCGACCAGGCGGCGCACGTCGTGAAGGCCGCCGTGCCCGATGCGCAGGAAGCCAAGACCAAGAAGGCCGCTGCTGCCGCCTGATCCCGTCCTTACCCCATCACCTAGAGAGGCCCGCCACTGAGCGGGCCTTTCGCATTCTGGAGGTCCGAAAATGCCCGTATTTCAGCAAGGCAGCATCAACACTGCCGCCCTCGTTATCCCGGACGTCTACGTCCAAGAGCAGCAGCCGCCTATCGTCATCAACGGGCTGCCGACCAATGTCCTCGGCGTCGTCGGGACGGCCACCTGGGGGCCGGTCAATTCGCCGGTTACCGTCGGCGACCTGCGTTCCGCCGTTCTTGCCTTCGGCGGCGCGCAGAATCGGAAATATGACCTCCTGACTGGCATCTGGGCTGCGGCGCTCCAGGGCGCCAACAACATCCGCGCGGTGCGCGTCACGGACGGTACCGACGTGGCGGCCACCACGACCCTCAACAACGGCGCCGTCGCATCGGCCACGCTGGGCGGCACGCTGACCGGCTACACGGCCGGCGCAACGATCAGCTTCTCGGCACCGCCCAGCGGCGGCGTTCAGGCGACTGGCGTCGTCAATGGCACCAGCACGCTGACCAGCATCACGATCACGAACCCCGGTTCGGGCTACACGGTCGCGCCGACGGCGACGATCACCGCTGTTTCCGGCGGAACGGGCGCCACGGCGACGGCCACGCTCTCGGTGGCCGGCGCGTCCCTGACCGCGAAATACACCGGCACGCTCGGCAACTCCCTCGTCGCAACCATCGCCAATGGCAGCCAGACGGGCACCTATCGCCTGACGGTGGCAATGCCCGGCTATGTGCCCGAGGTCTTCGACAACATCGGCGCAGGGCTGTCAGGCAATGCCCTGTGGGTTGCCATCGCCAACGCGATCAACAACGGCCTGTCACCGCAGCGCGGCGCGTCGAGCCTCGTAATCGCCACCGCTGGCGCCGGCACCAGCGCGCCGGCTGTCGGGACCGCCGGCCAGACGCAGACATTCGCATCCGGCACTGACGGCGCCACCACCATCACCGGCGCCGTGCTGATCGGTCAGGACACCAGCCCGCGCAAGGGCATGTACTGCCTGCGCAGCACCGGCTGCGGCGTGGCGTTCCTCGCCGATTGCGACGATACGACCACCTTCTCGGCGCAGGTCGCCTACGGCCTGTCCGAGGGCACCTATATGGTCGGCGTCACGCCGGCAGGCGACAGCATCGCCAACGCGGTAGCGACCAAGGCCTCGGCCGGCATCGACTCGTTCGCCTTCAAGTATCTGTTCGGCGATTGGGTCTATTTCAACGACACCACGAACGGCGTGATTCGCCTGGTGTCGCCGCAGGGCTTCGTCTCCGGCCTGATGGCGAACCTCTCGCCCGAGCAGTCCTCGCTCAACAAGCAGGTCTATGGCGTCGTCGGCACTCAGAAGAGCTACAACAGCCAGGTTTATTCCTCCGCTGATCTGCAGCAGCTCGGCCAAGCCGGTATCGACGTCATCACCAACCCGATCCCCGCGGGCAGCATGTTCGGGCCGCGCTTCGGCCACAACAGCTCGTCAAACTTCGCCATCCACGGCGACAACTACACGCGGATGACGGACTTCCTGGCCGACACGCTCAACTCGGCGATGGGCCTTTTCGTCGGCAAGCTCCAGTCGCAGCAGCCGAACGACGCCACGCGCCAGTCGGTCAAGACGACCGTCGACAACTACCTTCAGGTGCTGGTGCAGCAAGGGATGATCGACAGCTTCCAGACGCAGTGCGACCTCAACAACAACCTGCCGCAGCGCATCGCGGCCGGTTACCTGCAAGTCGACGTAAAGGTGGTCTATCTCGCCGTGGTCGAGTACCTGATCGTGAATCTGCAAGGCGGCCAGACCGTCGTCATCAATCGCGTGAATACCGCGCCGGCAGCCTAATCCGCCTGACCTTCATCACCCCACGAGCCCCGCCATGTGCGGGGTTCTTCATTTCAGGAGCCGAACATGCCGATTAATGGATTCTCCACTGGGCGCGATATGTCGCTCAACTTCAACACGCCGAGCGGCCCGCTGACCGTGAGCCTGGTCACGAAGCACTCGGCCAAGCGCAAGACTGCCGACCATCCCATCATCGGCATGGACGGCATCGTTCGCCCCATCTCGTTCCCGCAAGGCTGGGAAGGCACCATCGAGGTCGAACGCCAGGATAGTTCCATCGAGGACTACTTCCTGCAGCTCGACGCGAACTACTACGCCGGCCTGAATTCGACACCAGCAACCATCACCGAGACGATCACCGAGGTGACCGGCGCAATCTCGCAATACCAGTACATCGGCGTTGTTCTCAAGCTGGAGGATGCCGGCGACTGGGAGGGCGATAAGTCGGTCAAGCTGAAGCTCTCATTCATCGCT
>JAEHJW020001652.1_pt1 | contig 18995 bp, 21 predicted proteins | sample 9271431 | NCBI WGS metagenome assembly JAEHJW02 | reverse complement strand
TTTTATTCCAATATTGACATAATCAGTCAATTTACCAGTGTTGATCAAATTATCCGACAGCTGGATAATGTAGTGTGCAGAATTGAATCACCGATTGACTCTGATCAATATCATATTGGTACAGTTCTCGTAGACAGCGATCTGTGCGATATTTATAAAATATCTGTTTCGGATTTACCTGCTCGTTATTATGATGAGTTTACAAAGACTGTAGATGTACGTTATACAACATGCGATCCCTTCCACTTCCTAAAAACATCTGTTGATATTAGACAGGGCGGTTTGGATGTATATTTGTTTAAAAAGGCTAAGATAAATGATCGTGCATTAACTGTACCTGAATTAGACTCTATATCGAAAGAGGTTTTTCTATATCACCAATTGGTATCACGGCTCTTTACGAAAGTAGTTACGATTAAAGAACAATCTCAGATTTATCTGGAAGTTAACACTGACATTGCTAATCCGCATCGGGTATTTAAAGCCGTTAGCGATTATTTTTCAGAATACTGTGGCGTATCTTTAAATATAACTATTACTAATATAAGCTACCTCAATACGATAACGAAGTTATCAGTCGAGATTAGTCCACCTAACGAAAAAAAGGATGCTTCTACAACACCTAATACAGGCATTGGTGGTTGTGATTTTCCAAACGATTACATCGTGATGAGTGGTAAACCTGCTGACCAAAACAAAGTGGATGTGATTGAACAGGAAGAATGTATAGCACATGCATCTCCACAACCGGGTATTTTGGATCAAGTAATTCGCGAAGTAAGTTTTATCGATTTCGTTACTCTTGCTATCGATAAACAATTGAAAGAGGAATCTCCTACGGAAGGTATAGTTTGTTGTAGATCAGTTAAATGGGACCTACGTAATCAGTTTAATTATAACCCAAACACGGCTGTGCTACTTAAGTTAGTAGAGTATTACAAAAAGAAAGGATGGAAGAATGTTGATGTTAAGTTCCAAAATAATCTCACTACCAGCGATGGATCGTGGTTGATTGTTAGCTTTATATTAACGCCATTTGCTATCGATGGCGGTGGATCTAATCCTTTCAATAGTCAGTCTGATAGTAGTAAAGTTGATGTTATTTGTGAGAAGCTCGATAAAAATATATCAGCTATCGAACAACTAAAGTGGCTATACGCTCAGGCTAGTGACCAGGTAATACATGGCCGCATTAACAACAAAATTGGTATGTTAGTTAATGCATCAGTTTCATTGCTTAATTCTTTCCATTTACCATGGAAAGAATTTGATCCTGATAATAAGATTCCGTCAATCATAGAGAAACTGCAGTGGTTAATAAATAACATCAACAATCTAGGCGAGATGGATGAAATCATAGAAAACACGATAAATCGCTTGATTACAATGGCAGTAACGAATATCAAGTAATTGTTAATATTTACCCTACCTTAATTGGTAGGGTAACTTATATACGACTAGGAGGGTTTTGTGGAAACTCAGAGCGACAAACTATTGGAGACATCGTTTAGTAATAATGTTTCAGTTCTGGATGAAGCTATAGCAACTTTTGTACCAGAGAACGATAATAGATACTACAGGGGCAGAAAACTCATAGCCACAGGGTGGTGTGATCTTTACCTAGTAAAAACCAACACAAACTGCCTAAACAAGAATCTAGTAAATAAGTTAGAAAGACATTACCTCAGAAATTCTGAGCAATTTGAATATGTCAATATACATATAGGACTAAATGGATGTCTTGTCGCTTATTTCTATATATTAATGAATGACGAATGTGCCTTAAAAGAAAAGGAGAGTCTTGATCTAACCGAAGGCGATACAGCTATTGGATTAACTGGTATTATTAATACCGGTATTCTCGATACGGACGATGCTTTCTACTTGATACGTGAGTATTGTAGAAATGGTGCTAATAGTCTGACAAAACTTCAAAAAGCAGAAGGTGATACAGCTATCGAATTAATTGGCATTATTAATGCCAATATTCCTGACACGACTGATCGTTTTTCTGAGAAGCACATCACAACTCCAAGAGAAGGTAGAGACATTAATAGATCTATTACAAAAGCCATAGCTGATTTCTTCAACGAAACTAAAGGAATAGGTGTTACTATATCGGTTAATACTAATACCGACATAATTAACATGTTTGTCGGGCGGTATAAAGAGTTTACTAACAAAAAGGAAATTGATCAAGAAATGGACCCAATCTTTATTCTAATAGGGGCTGTTAATAACATTATTCCTAAAATAGATGGTCCTTTTGCAGAGATAACTGCTAAAGTTCAGATGGATACAACCCGGTTAAGAGATAGCGATATTGAAGGTGTCGTTGCATTCTATCTGGCCAAACACAATATAAAGGCGTCGATACTTGTTTACCGCGACTTTGGAGTAGTGTCTGTATCTATACATCGTTCATCAATAACGCCTGTAAAAATGCCACCAGAGGATCGTTTTTTCTATGAAGTTGTTGACTGTATGGATGCAAGAATAAAATGTCTTAAATCCAACAACTCAAACGTGCAAACTGTATGCGCTGCGTTTGATATGGCATTCTTTGGAGGCTATTTACCGGATGCCGAAGCTGGATCTAGAATGCAGTTACGGTTAGCAAGAAAATACTTTTTGGATGGATGGCCAAATGCTTCTGTAAGTTTTGATATAAATACTAATGTGTTAGCGGAACTACCGCCAGTTGTACACATCACACTAAGGTTAAATACAGTAAGTGAGGAGGTAACAACTGAAAGTATGGCAAATACAGCTAATTTTGATCTCGATGCTGCTTTGTGTAAGGTTGATATATTAAAAACTTACATCAGCGTGACTAGGTCAGCTCTAACTGTGGGGTTAATCAATAAGAAAATTGACTCCATTACCTGCAGTATTTTGAATAATATTGATATTGAAGCATACACCGATACTAGTAGTATTGCTTCTTTGATCGATAAGCTAAAATGGCTATCTGACGCATGTGTGGAGCGCCAACCTATGATCCTTCTAATCATAGATGACTTGATACTGCGATTAATAAACACAATCGCTTAAACATAACCCAAGAATTATTTACTTAGTACAATAATAGGAGATCGACATGAGCGTCGTTGTTGCAACGCCGTATCAGTACCTAGATGCTGCTGTAAATGCATTAGATAGTTTACTATATGTGCCGATTAGTGCAGCTAACAAGATTAGGTACTTAAAGAAACCATATAACCGCGATGCAGCCTATTCCATCAAAGACTATCTTCCGTACTGTTGGTTACAGTTATCTAGAGTTAACCCTGAAAAGTTCACACTTTGTAATCGTGCTCTTATACCTGTTGGACTTAAAAATACAGACATCATTAGCCCTAGCCAGCATAGGGCGTGTGTTTGTAGGACTGTATCAAAATTAGGAGAAGTTAGGTTAGCATTAGAACGAAGCACGTCGCCTGTAGGGCGCACGATGTACCTGTTCTATGATGATTATAATTCTCCCTGGAGTTTACATGATTCGCGTAGAAATGCAGAATGCTTACTCGCCCGATACATAGCTAATAGAGACGCACTAGAGTCAACTGCTATATCCTAAATGACGTAGTACCCTACTATAAATTATACCCTGAGGCTATATATGCCTCAGGGTATAATGTCAATGTTTCTTAGTTGTTCCTATATTTTTTAAACAATATATTACTATACTGACAAGGCCTATGGCTAAACAAATTGAGGATTGAAACTATGGAATGCCGTGTAGCTAATGGTAATTATTATACTGATTCTCAGGCCAATTGTGCTCACCCAATGAGTAATTTTCGCACAGAAACAACCTATTTCAATAAATCAGGTCGCACGATTTATCTATATGGCAGTAACGGATTAGTTTTTCCTATTCTATCAGATCGTAATGGTAATAACGGTGGGTTCATTATTAATAAGGCTTATACTTTTACGACTACAGCCGTAAATGAACTTACTGAATACTTTGATAGTGTTAATCCTGTTATTAACTCCGAGCTGGGTGTTCTTAAGGCCGCCTTCTGTAACTTAGTTGATAGAGTTGGTGCACGACTCACTATTATTCCGGAGATAAGGCTGGTCATTAACTTCAGTCTACAGCTGGATGCACTGTATGAAGGTAACTATCTTCATGTCCCAGATATGAACATAGGTCTATCTTTTAGCAATAATGCTGGCCATATAACTGTAGATACTCCATTCGACTATCAGCAGGCTAGTAAAAATATAGATAGGGCTATTATTAATCATAAGGAGTTTAATATAGATGTCAAGTTTATAGATAACAATGATGATAAAGGAAGTATCTTCTTTGCTGCATTTGGAAAACTTTGGAATTTACAAGGATGTAAAGATCCTCTCCTAAAGAATGGTCTCTACTATGCTATTGTCGATTCTGATGGTTTAATTATCCGTGATGGTAAAACCTTCATGCGAGAGCCTGTTTTTATTCCTATTGAGGAATTGGCTGACTATGGCGTTTATAGCAATAGAGAAGCCGCTGCTGAGTTTAAATTAGCCCAAAATGAGGAATCCATCAGGCAGTCCATTATAAAGAAAATGGAGTTAGAGTTCAAGGAAAGAGAAATTGCTTTTAAGGATAGAGAGCGGGCATGGACAGCAGACATGACTCGTCAAGAGCGCGCCTTTAAGGAGAAAGAATACGCTTTCAAAGAACAGGAATATATGTTTAAAGAAAGAGAGCGTGCGTGGGCTGCAGAGGCTAGCAGACAAGAACGAGAATTCAAGGAGAAAGAATTTACATTCAAAGATAAGATTCATAGTCGAGAGTATAGAACATCCTGGCTAAGAACTGCAGGTCAAGTAGCTAAGGAAGTTGTATCGCTAGCCGCAATAACCTTTAGTGTATATAAACTCTATATGGAGATAAAGACTAGGAATGCTCCGCAGTCAAGGACCTAAAAAAATAAAATAGTAAAGATGACAGCCATTAGTTGAATCAAAAGGAGTAGGTTATGGAAAGTCTCTTTGCTCAGTTGGTTGAAGAAAATACACCAAAGATGAATAGTGATATCGTAAATGGTTTAGCAGTTAAGATGATGCCATTTGCTGAACAGTATGTAGATGAAGTAATGAGAACTGTATCGAAAAGTTTTCCGCCAGGACTCGTATATCTTGGTTGTGAACGTTGCACACCAACTGAGGAGTTCAGGAACAGCACCAGAGCATATGGTTCTGATGACGGCAGATCTAGTGGCAAAAAACGTGTAGTTGATATTGTAAGATCTGACATCTATTCCATGAAGTATTTATTCCAATATGACTATCAGGAAATGGAAGGTGGCAGATTAGTCAACAAGACCGATATAATTACAAGATATTTATACTTGCCATTTGTTGGGGAGGCTGGAGGAACTACGATAGGTGGTAACAAGTTCTTTATTCATCCTGTACTAACTGATAAGGTAATATCTCCTAGCAATGAAACAATATTTGTTAGGCTGATGCGTGATAAGATTATCTTCAAAAGACTCTATTATACCATCTTTGTTGATAATACCAAAACTACAATGAATGTGGTGTGGGCATCTCTATATAGGAATGCTAGCAATGGTAGAGTCATTGATAAGGTAACAAAAGCCGTTAGTACAGCAGCTCACTACCTATTGGGCAAATATGGATTTAGTGAGTTCTTCCAGAAATATTTTGGGTTTATTCCTGAGATTGGTTATCTAAATGGTAAATCAATTCCAATAGACCCAGAATATGTAGTATTCAGAAGCACAGGGCTTAAGCCTAAAGGCAATATTGAAAAGAATTACATACCTACCGATATCTTCTTTAGGATACCGGCCAGTAGACATAGTCAATATATTCGAGATATGATAGCTGGTATCTTCTATGTGATTGATCATTTTCCTGAATCGGCTAGGATTGAATATTTCGATGATCCCAGAATGTGGCGTGCTATGCTAGGGAGTATAATCTTCAGTAACAGTTATAGCACCGGCAAGATTCTTGAGAACGTGAAGGAGCATTATAACTCTCTGGATCAGTACGTTGATTCTATTATTGTTAAGAAACTCATTGAGTCTGGATATCCATGTTCAGATTTCTATGATTTGCTAGCTTTAACCATTAAGGAGTTCAGTTATTGGCTAATAGCATCTAACCAAAACGTTAACACAATGTATGGAAAAGAGCTAAGCATTCTATATCCTGTCTTCTATTCCATAACTAAGGAATTATTTAGCTTGGTATTTAAGCTAAATAAAGCCTTTCTGAAGAAACCACTATCTTTAAAGGAGATTATAGAGATCATGAATAGATCTCTTAAGCCTGGACTAATCTTTAAGTTACGAAGGGCTGAAGCTCCTAAGAGTAACATCAGTTATTGCGGGGATAATAAGTTCTTTAGGATTACATGCATAATAATCCCCCAGGAGAACAATGTAACTGGTGGAGATGGTAAAAAGAAGAAGAAAAGAATATCGGAGAATGATCCGATCAATAAGCTACATGCCAGTATTGCTGAGGGAGGAGGCTATCTAAACATTACAAAACCGAATCCAGTCGGCACTGGCAGAATAAACCCATATGTGTTTCTGGACGCCTCTAGTACTATTGTGCCTAATCCAGAAACAAAGCTCTTTATAGAACACGTTCAGAACCTTATAACAGGCAAGGAGTAATATAGATGCATAGTTTCCAACAGCCAAATTCCCCACTCCTGCTGTGGAATCAAAACAGGCCTTTGTTTGTGCCGTTCGTAGGAGGGCTGCCTCCACAAGTCCAAGAGCTAGTACCGTACATGGCAACGGCATTAGCCAATGAATTCATAACAAAAGCCGAAACTAATGCAGCCAGAATGTTCACTTTTAATCAGATGAGTGATCGTGGTTGGAACAATCAAGAATTTGCCAGCGCTGTAGAGCTCATGGCGGCAGGTAGCATAATGTACATTCAAAGGGGAGTAGTGCCTAATGTGCAAAGTGCTATCAGTGTTTTGGCTGATCAAATAGCTAATTGGATTACTGCTAAGAACGCGCTTGGTTTTCTAATGCAATATAACTTGTTTGATCAACAAACGCTCCTAGCCGCTCAGAATCTTTCATACGAATTCGATCAGTTTATGGCAACAGTCAGTAGCGGCGGAGTGCAACAGCAACAACCCATCCAGCAGCGAATGCCGTTTAATCCGAATACAGCGCAGTTGGGAATGAGCGGCGGTTATCCAGGAATGACTGGTGTAAGTAATGCCGGAATGCAATCTTTCGGTAATAAGCCTCGTGAGCCTCTTAATAGATGGAGTCAAGGAACTAACATTCCGAATAATTCAATGCCTGGTCCATTTACTCCAGCACCACAGCAAAGAAATATGCCTTTTGTTACACAACCACCAGCTATCAAAACACTCAGTGAGAAAGCTGCTACTTTATTCTCAACACAGCCTTCTAAAGGGTTAGTAGAGGAGAAACAAGATATGAGTAATTCAAGAAACATACATGATGAATATTTGGATGAGGAGGAGTCTATGGACCGCAATCAGCATCGTTTATTTGGTATTCCGATAGACACCGTCGGAACTAAAGAAAAGATACTGGAAAGTGCGGTGGCTTTTGGTCATTTAACTAAATCCATGGAGGATGATCCCAGGGATCCAGACAGCATGGTTGGTGAATTTCGTCAGTTGGAACTCAAAGAATATCAAATGAGCAATGATATTGTATCCACTGGCATACGTGAAGCAATTCGTATCGCTGAATATCGTCTGATGGAAGCTAAGGACAAAAAGCCTTATCTATATGTAACTAAGGCTCGCATTATGCGTCCAATTATCTGCGGAGATGATCTTACATCGCGTATTTTAGCTATCTGCGGAAATCGTCTGGAGCCTTTGGTAACATTTGATAAATTTATGAGTATGACCAGGGACTTAATTCGTAATGATAGTAAGAACCCTGCAGAGCTTCTCATGATAACTCAACTGGATCTACTTTTGTCTAGGGAGGTTAATCATATTCTCCAGGACATACTTGGAATCAAAGATCTTTCTATTGATAGTTTTCTTGGGGATGTCTCTGAGCTTCGCAGTATTGTCCAAAGTGACTATGGCGATATGTATGCAAATGCTCTGACCGGATTTCTCGATGAGTTTGTACGTTACCTGACTGCAGGTTTCAAGGAGTATAATGAAGCATATAAACAATTTTCAGTAGAGATTTTTTCTGAGGCAGAGCAGGCCGTTACTACCCTTATACCTCGTAACTATGATATAATTCATATAGACCTATTTGCACGTGAAATCAATATGCAAAATAAAGCCAAAACTGTAGGCTTTAATTCGAATTGGTTGCGTGGTATAATGGAAAAGGTCGTTGAATCTAGGGCCAGCGGGAATGTTCTGATCGTCACTAAAGATCAAAAGATATTCAGGGCAGTTAAGGATTTCTTTGGCGACCAACCGTGGCTAATAGTCAATTATACCCTGTAAATATTACATGGGAGAGTTAGATGAAAAAATCAGATATTATTGCTACTATCAATATTCGAATTGATAGTATGTATTCCAAATTATCCACTGAAAAACAAGAACACTTTTCAGATTGGCTACACAGAATTGGTGAAGAGTTCATGACCGAAATAATCAAAGAACTCGACCAGCACGACGACAGTCATATAACCACCATCCCTACGAAAGTCTCTGAATTAGCTGAAGAATGGGAGCGTGTATTTCAGAGAATTTGTTCATCAGAAGTAGTTACTGAAGCTATTATTGGAGATACTGGCATAGCTGCTATTGATGGAGTGTCTGGCACAATCGCAAGAGAGAATACTGAAGAAGCTGCCCTTTAAATCACTAACTGCATTAACAGGGATCCTTAGGGGTCTCTGTTTTTTTTTTTCCACTGATCGTATAGATTACTCAGAGGCATTACTCATGGATGAATCGACAAGTTTCAATATACACACGTTAGTTAGAAATCCCGAGGCTGTGAAAGGATCTTTAAAATTAGTAGGAGATAAATTAGTAACATTAGAGGACGCTGATATATACGTACCTGTTCGTTTTGAAATAGCAGGACTGTTGTCAATATCAACTACAATTAGCGTCGTTGGAATATTTCCTATTGTTATAGGCAAACAGTATACGCTCTGTAGCGTAAATGCTATGATTACTATCAATCCTGCGTTCTTTAGGAAAGTAGAGATAGAGCAGTCTAAGTATTATCAGTTTCACTTCAATAAAAATACCCCAATATTTTCACAAACTGCATTAGTCCAGGCCGACGGTATTATATTTTCTATATTCAATGAATTTATTGCAAAAGGAAATGTACCTTGGTACATAGAGTATGAAGACTATGGAAAGCTTTTCGATACAGCTAAGGCATATGCCAATAGTAATATTGCTTCTAGCCCGGAGTTAATGCAATTATTAGTTTCTATGCAATCTCGTAGCCAGAAAAATAGAAACGTTTATTACCATACAACCATAGAGTCGTATAGTCAACTTAAGAAAGATCCTCCAGTTTTTATACCTTTAAAAAGTGTAGTATTCAGCGCTAGTACCACTCTTAATAAACTAGCTGGTAGTTATTTTAAAGATGGTGTTGTTTCAGCATTAGCTAACCCAACAGAGCGCGTAGAGCGTCTGGAGTTTCTCTTAAAGGCCTAGAAAGGACTTCCCAATGAACCCTGTGTTTAAGTTCACTGCAGCAAAACTTCCTAATAATAAACGAGGTGTGTTAAAACCAGACTCAGATGGCTACTATCAATTAGTGATTGGTGGCTTGAATGTGTTTAACTCTAAGAATCAATTTTACACATTAGAGGGCGCTAAGGAGCTTTTTGATTCATCTAGCATATTCATGCGCAGAATACAGCGTGGTGCTGTTAAGGGCGAAGTAGGGCACCCTGTGCGCGAAGCGTGGATGTCAGACACCGATTACATAGCACGTCTCTATGAAATGCGAGAAACAAATACTTGTGTCCATATAGCTGATATTATTTTAGATATGTCGTACGGTAACAGTAATGGCCAGCCGGGTGTCGTAGCCATCATTGGCAAACTTACGCCAAGTGGTCCTCACGGGCCTGCTTTAGAAAAGGCGTTACTTAATCCTCATGAAAATGTATGCTTTAGTCTTCGCGGTATCACTAACGACTATTTTGCTAATGGCAGATATAATAAAACACTAGACCAAATAATTTGCTGGGATTGGGTAACCGAACCAGGAATCGCTGTAGCTGAAAAGTACAAGTCTCCTTCATTGGAACACACCACGTCATTAATGTTAGAAGATCTAGAAAGCACAGCGGTTAGTATTGAGATGCTGGAGAAACTATTAGTTCCTAGTAATCATTTCTCATTGGAGCATTCTGAAGAAAATATTCGTGAGTCTTTACGTATCATGAAAAAATATGAAAATAAAGATAGGTCTAAATTATTTGGATGGTAAGATTAAACATACTGCCTGCCTCAACCGAGAGCAGGCAGTAATAATAGGAGCTTTAATATGACACAACAAGCAACAAATATACCTATTCCAAATCCTGATATTGGTACTCTTATAGACTACCGCGATGGTTTCTTTTATGTTAAAAATCTAGAAACTGCTGTAGTGTCTAGCGTCCTTAACGACAGCGCACTAGAACATAAAAAGTTTCATACATTAAGCGGGGCTTTGGATTTCATAAGCCTTATGCAGTTTGTTGATATCGCGGCAGAACCTATACTAATAGTAAAGTTCAAAGATGCTTTACAGGCATTCTATTTAGGACTTAATAACTATTTTACGGGATGGTGTACGGCGCACTATTATAACAGGGCACAAATCCTGATATCACATATTAAGTCTGATGAATGTATCACTGTCTCATATAAATTTAGAACAGTGAAAAACCCTAGCGCTGAACTGTTATCGTGCGATATCAGGATACCGATTGAGAGTAGTAGTATTTTGAATATGAATTAATCAGGAGATTGTAATGAAATTTGATGATATGCCTACATTTGATTCAGACACCATAATGAATGAAGTCTCTAATGAGACAGAATTATCCTTTATTGCTTATCTAACAGATCCAGAAAGCCTTAAAGGTGCTGACCGTATTTCTAAAATTAAACAATATATGGTTAATGTGCCTGAAAAAGAAGGTAGTTACAAATCTCATATACGCGTTCGTGAAACTAGCTTAGTATATCCAAGCAACGATATACAACATCACCTAACTATAAAGACTAAACTCTATAGCAATACTGTAACTGCATCTAAAGAGCTAACGACAAAGATTAGCCCCCAGTTCTTTACATATTACTCTACAGTTGCTGAATCTGGTTCCTTCAAAACTAGATATACTTTCAGGATTAAAAACCCGACAGTAAAATTCATCTACAACAAGGAAGCCTTTGTAGCAACTGTTCCATTTCTCAATTATGAGGTGGATGTGTTCACTATAGAAGATTTCGTTTCTAATTGGGTGAAAATAGACGTTGAGATTGATCATGTTCTATCTTATATAGATCAATATTTTCATGAGTTACACGGAGTATCTGTTGAGAGTATTAATGTTTATATAGATCTCGCTGAGTTACCATGCAAACTAACAGGTGCATTCAATAGTAATGTCCCTAATGACTCTCAGAAGGCTATAAAAGAAGCTCTATATCAGAAAGAAATATTTGCATTTAAATTACCGTAATATCGCGATCATTAAAAAAATAACTCCTCAGAATCATTATTAAAAAAATATACTCCTATATTACTACTATGGGATACTCGAGATCCCTACGTTGTTAACCTAGCTAGGAGTATTATCATGAGTGAAGTATCTGAAGGGGTTTTGGCTTTGTCCAAGAAGATTGAAGGGCACTTGTCTTGGGACAAAGATGCACGAACGATCAATGGAAGTAAGGATGCATTCAAAACGTGCATCCCAGAAGATCTTGATGAAAAGACCATTCGAGCAGTCAATGAATTCCAGACTGATTTTGTAGCTGCTGGAGCTCACGCATTTGGTACTATGGCTATTGCTCACCTAAAGAAGGACAGTGGCTTGTCGCGTATTGAGGGTGGTATTCCTATGATGGGTCGCGATCATGTCAGCTATGTAATGGATCGTGAAAAGTCCTATGAGAATCGCCTCGGCAATGGTGAGACTGTCAAGAAATTTGGTGTAATCACTACTGATGTTGAAATGCGGCCTGGTCGTAATGTTGGAGACTATAAGCACATCAGGAAAGAGTTAGGTGAGCTTGCTGCAGCGGCTCTTCGTAGTAGTAAATAACAAGTTTGCATCTGGTACTGCTGGGATTTCCCAGCAGTACTGTATGCCTTTAAATAAGGAAATGCTTATGTTTAACCTAAAAGATGATGATAAAGAAAAGTTAAGAAGCGCATATAAGAAAACAGTCAAAATAACAAACACTTTAGCTGTTTGGTGTGCTGTTATATACTTGGCATATTCTTATGGTAAGCAGGCTGGCTCATCAGGCTGTGATTATGATGTCGGATAATAACCCTGACTCTCTTAAGAGAGTCAGGTATGTCCAACTATTTATTTATTTTTTTCGTTAAGACTATGTGAGAAGCAAAGTTGCGAGATCTTGTATCCTGTTCAACAATACAACAGAATTATAATACAGGAGACCAACGGCTTCAAGGTACTGAGCCAGCGCGTAAGCACCCTGACCAAGATCAGATATATCAGGACCATGTATAACCACGCTATGCTTCGATATATTAGATATCAACACATCCATAGATGAATGAATATCTTCAATCTTACTAGATACACTATTCAAATACTCTGGTCTACAACCGCCAGAAAGAATATCTACATAATGACGAAGTGGTTTTATATCGGATAGGCTGTGAATGACTATTTTTACTGGAGCAACCGCAATATGGTTTTCTGTAAAGAAAGGCTTCATCTTTTCCAAGATACGATCTCTATGAGACGTAGCCTCTTCATATAGTTTCTGATAGTCAGTCATTAATACTTTATCACTACCATTAACAGCAATGACATTTACAAGTTGCTTATATTCAGCGCATAGACGCTCTGTAATTGTGTCTGTGTCATTAATAAGCTCTACTAACTCTGTAATGTAAACAAGGTAGCTATAATGGGTATACCCTTCAGGAACAGCCACCATCTGATCTCGTACATGCATGTAGTCAATTTTATCAGAGTTCTTAACTACCTCATCAAGATTCTTGGTGAGCTGCGTGGAATCGTCTGGAGCATGACTGATATATTCTCTGAGATCTTGAATACGATTACGTAGATGGTCTCCGATACTACGTAATAGATTAGACAAACTATTTTCACGATCGCCGTGAAACAATCCTTCCAAAGCATTGACATCTAATGTAAGAATATCCATACTTTTTGGCTTTTGCTGATACATTGTATCTAACATGATAAACCTCGTCTTTAGTTAACAAGAAATGATTCAGACCAGAAACTAATCTTTTTTAAAATTATCATTCGGCTAAATGCTATAGGACACATCACCTAAGGATAAGAACATGAGTCTTCATCAGGAGTTCAACACAAGTTCTAGTGTCAAGTATTCATTTAATGTAGGGTGTTTACTAGACATCCCAACAGGACACTACTTGAAGGGTAAGTACGGTGAGAGTATTCTGAATGCTGGATTAGGATTTCTAACAGGCGTCGTTGGCGTTGGCAATAGCTTTAAATCTACTATCTTACATTTTTTAGCACTATCGGCCCTTAATAGAATACTATATAGTACAGATTCCAGTCTAGGCACCTACGATACAGAAATCAATATAAACGAACAGAGACTCCGACAGTTAGTAGATAGTTTTGAATTTCTTAAAGATAAGGACATTATAGATAGTGGTATATGGAACATTACTGATAAAACTGTGTATTATGCTAATGAGTGGTATGCTCAATTAAAAGAATTTCTGTTAAAGAAGCAAAAGAATGCTAGTAGCAGCATGGTGGAGACTCCGTTTTTAAATCGTGATAAAATAACGCTGATGAAGATGTTAGCTCCTACATTTAGTGAGATTGATTCCTTTACTGAGTTCGAAACAGCCAACACTGCCGATATACAGACTAAGAATGAATTAGGCGATGCTGGTGGTAATATGATACACGCAAGGTCAGGATTAGAGAAGACTAGATTTCTGATGGAGCTACCGACACTTGCCGGTCGTAATAGCCACTATTTGTTATTGACAGCTCACCTTGGTCCAGAAATGAACATGCAGGCTAGTCCATATAGTGCCCCGCCACCAAAGAAGTTAAACTATCTACCATCTGGCATAAAGATAAAAGGCGTTGCTGATAAGTTCTTTTTCTTGATGACTAACGTATGGCACGCTTATAAAACTGTTCCTCTTATTAACTCAACTACAAAGGAACCAGAATACCCAAGCAAGTACGACGCTAGCAAGTCAGATGCTCAGGACCTTAATCTAGTTAGCCTTAGGCAGCTTCGTAGTAAAAATGGTCCATCAGGTATTGTGATAGAAATTATTGTATCACAAAGAGAAGGTGTTTTACCGTCTCTATCTGAATTTCATTATCTCAAAACGTGTGAGAGATTTGGTATATCAGGTACTCTTATTCATTATCATCTCGACATGTTACCGGACGTAGCATTATCTAGGACTACGGTAAGGGAGAAAATAAAAGAATCTCCCGAATTACGGAGAGCCTTAAATATAACAGCCGAACTTTGTCAGATGACATATTTGTGGCCAAAACTGGATGATGATTTAATTTGTACTCCTAAGGAATTGTATGAAGATCTTAAAGCCATGGGTTACGATTGGGATGTACTTTACAACACCCGTGGGTGGTGGACCTTTAATAACGATAAGCAAACTATTCCATTCTTATCCACAATGGATATGTTACGAATGCGTAAAGGATTGTACACGCCATACTGGATGAAACCAACTACTACAAAGAAGGAACCAAAGAAATGAGTACAGTACCTGCTAGTAATCCTTATGAGTATTCAGCTCCGCGTGAAGATGGAGACATTGATCTAGTTAAGATCATCAGAGATATGCTTATTAAGGTAGGTCAATTACCAAAAGTACATCTCTATGATAATAGCGTAAAAATAAAAGAGGCTTCTATTAGAAGGCCAGATGTTCAGCGTTTTATATTGAATGACTATTGGAATATCCAGATCATGTCTGTAGATACAGACAGTATAGACGTGCGATATTGTTTAGTTGGTCGCGGGGATTATAAAACGTGGCTAGAGTTATTTGAATCTAAAGTGCTGCCCTTCATAATGGAGCATAATTTGCCGTCCTATTAGGAGAACACCTGTGGGTAATCGAAAAGCTGCTACTGCGTTTATATTAAAGTACATAGATAAGATTGCTCCGGGTGGAGAAAACAAAAAGATATACGAAGAACTATTCAAAGAAATGTCTGATGCAGACTTTGATAAATTTATGAAGGATCTTTCTACAGAAGAGAAATTTCTTCCAGTAGTATATCCTAATCTTGGTAATGTTGACATTACTGTTAAAAGAAATTTAGAGATTGCCGAGGAACTAGGACATAATTTCTTTAGTCATTTATGGATTGGAGAACACGATGGCTCTCCTGAATATCTAACTCCAATTCCGTATTTGGTAATAGATCTTCCGTTGCGACGTGCGTCGCAGTCTCTTATAAAGAAAATAAAAGTACCTCAGGATAATAAGACGATCGATCTTCTAACAGGGCAACCAACCGGAGATGGTAGATCTAAAGGATCTCGTATATCTTTTCCAGAGCTTCAAGTATTATCAGCTATGGGCTTAGATTCATGTACAGTAGAGCTGATGAAGTACAGGGGTGGTGATCAGAGAGGATTTAGGGCAATGAACACCATGATCGCAAAACAAGGTGTAGCTAATCTAGATACGTTAGCCCAGTATGCTAGCGGCGTAGAGTCAACAAAGACATTGAGAACCTATCTGTTGTGCATGCACTTGAAACCAACAGGACTTGTCTAGTATTATGGATCAGCCCACTAAATATTCAACTTTATTATTAGATCTAGATTGTCTCCTAGACACCAGACTGGGGACTCTCCTCAATATAGATCGTGACTTATGTACTAGGGTCATCACTGCTGGAGATTCTTACTTTAATAGACAGGAAGATCGCTTTGAAACTCTAAGTCCAGAAGAGTTCTATGGGTTCTACCACAGAAGAAATAAGCTGGTATTAGCCAGTAGCCCAATGACGCGTATGGTAGAATTCATACAAGAGTTCATTCTAGGAACAATTAAGAATAACTATAACTCGCCGTTTCATTTTATACCTAAAATACTAATAAACACAGCCCCCTATAAACTAAATAAGAATGAACAAGAACAGCTACATAAGAGCATTGTTCATTATAGTGATAATAAGGCCATTATCGAATTTATCAACACCCCGATTGCTGAATTAACACCAAAGTTTATTAATGATAATATTTCTTTAGTTCTTATGTATGAGTATAAAGATTGGTTAGAGATACATTCAGAATCAAAGGCTTTAGAAAAGTGTCCATGCACTGAGGTTGGCTTATTAGTACCATCAATTTATTTCAACCACATGCCAGGACCACAAGACCAAAAGAAATTACAAAAACACAAAATGACTCCATTTGAGGCATTAGAGTTTCTAGCTAAACCATTTATTAGTCTTAAGGTAGTAAAGACTAGTGTATTCAGTATGCCTATTAGCCATTTGGAAATATTATTAGGGGGCACAATATCAGACGAGCCATCTGAAGATGACTCGCCTGACGGTAGTGTTGAAAATGAGATGGAGATAACTGGCTACTCAGATTAAGATGCATCAGTTATGAACGTTTCATATGTTAATTGTGCTGGTGCAATATCCATTTCTCCAGGTAATCTATCTGTGACTATGATGGTGCTTGGTATGTCTCTGTTACTATTAACTGCATGATTATGAGATACATAATCCTTTGGATCGATTCTACGCAATAGCTCTCCGAGCATCGCGGTTGTCTGTTCCTGCTGCTGCGTGGTAGAGGAGTCTATCTTTAACTTAGCTTTTGTGTGGATAGCTCTATCCATACCATCCAGCAATTGAGTTAACAGAACTTTATCTGAGGATTTCTCTGGAGCTTTACCATCAGCAACTAGAGACCTAATGATCTGTTCTCGCGTTGTTATGCTATAATCAAGTAGCAGGACTTCTTTCTCGGTAAACAAATTATTGGTCGACATGATATCATTCCTATTTAGATCACATATTACTAATGAGGGAGTCCATGCTACTATCACGGTTGTTTCCATTTAGTAGTATGGAAGCAGAATATGAGGCCAGAGAGATATTGATAGATACACTCTCTGACATATATGGTGCTCGTCATCAACTTCGAAGTATCCCAGCCATTTATCATAGCATAACTCAATATAACCAAGAATTGCGCCTAATCAATAAATTATTACACGAAAATAATGAGTTAGAAAACAAATATAAAGGAATGGCTAAAGTACACATACCTTTGTATTTATTCTTTACTAACAATTCTGGCATGATGATAGATTCTGTTTTAGAAACAAAAGAATTTATCGACAATGTTCACGATATATGGTTATACATAGAGGAGAATAAAAGAAATGTAAATCAATTTCCGGCATCTTACAATATACGAATCCTCAGATATATAGATAGTAATCTAGAGGAAATTATTCAACAGCTCTCTATATATAGCGAGGCTGTACAAGATGGATACAGAAGACAGAAAAGACATAGCACCTCCTTTAAACAGTGGTGGCGCTGATTCAGTATTAGCTAGTCTCTTTAGATCAATACTATTAGATCTGGGTGTTAACTGGGGCCGCTTCGATGCTTTACTGAGCGAATATGTAGGAAGAAACCTTCAAACTGAAGGTAATAAAGATAAGTCATCACAAAGAGGTAACCTAAAAAGAGAACTACTAGGTGATTCAGTTACCTGGAAAGTGTTTTGTAAGGGTTTGAAGTTTCTTCATATATGGAAGTTTCAAGTTACGATTCACGCCCACCATGAAAATGGAAAGGTAACTGTACATAGTAAGACAGTGCAAATTCTGCAACCGCCAGTGAGTCTTCGTTCAAGGGAAGATAACGATGATAAAACAGAAGAAATTAACTGAGTTACTAGAGAAGTCTGTAACTGATTTTCTGGATACTGTAAAGTTTGGTTTAGATGGGCCTGCTAAGGTTCGCGCGCTCATCGATCATCTATATTGGTTAAAAGGCCAAACAGTGTACGGCTTCTTTAGTATTATTGCTTTGAGTAATCTCTCAAATGCAGTATTTCGGGATTCGTTATTAATGGATATGGTTTTAGATTGTACACATAGATTTTCTATGAACGTGGCCTTGGTTGGTCCTGATGAATGGTCAAATCTATTGGAAATCATAATAACTTCAGCAGCCGACCTGCCAGCTCCTACCGGCGATACTGCTGTTCTTATACCTACAGACATTTATAATGGTCTGTATTTGGATCCGTCTACTCTACGAACCCTATTACTATCAAATCGCTGGATCGTCTGGTTATATTTGATATTGCTGTATGCAAATCTACCAGAACCAATATTACCAGCAAAGTAAAAAAAGTTTCAGTAGTTATTTATAGTGTGGAAGATATACCAAAACCTAAACAACCTATAGTTACAGGAGTATTTCATGTCTAGTGAAAGTATCAGGAACCAATTAGAAAAACACTATCCGCGCAATCGTTCTAATGCACGGTTAATAGATGTGGAACTCCCACCGTTAAGCATACGTAAAATAGATGGTGTTGATCATCTTAATATCTGGGAGTCGGGAAGAACTAAGTTAGGTAAGTTCTTGGCTCCAGGGTCCCCTGTAGCTTTTATGCATCCAATCTTTGGTCCGTTTAATAGCATTGAGTCTTTCTGGCATTATATTCGTAATGAAGAGCGTGATGATAGACTTCGTTCAATGCCTCCGATTACTGCCAGGAAGTATGCTCGTAGGCTACACAGTGCGCACAT
>JAEHJW020005942.1_pt1 | contig 18996 bp, 16 predicted proteins | sample 9271431 | NCBI WGS metagenome assembly JAEHJW02 | reverse complement strand
GCCGCCATCCGGCCCTGGCGCTGTGTGCCTAGTCTCGTTCATTCGTTGCGTTCCTCATGGGTGGGACTACGCAACGAACGTTAGCAGGGACGAAAAACCGTTTCCTGCATGCTTACCGGAAGGACACCCTTCATCGACCATTTTCCAGAAGTCTTCCTCCAACATGCGCCAGTGGCTTCCCTTTGGAGGGCGAACAAGTCGTCCGGACGGCGTCGTAATTGTGTACATGAGTCCCTCGTGCCGTTCACCAGCAGCGAAGATTGGACCTAAGCGCCACGGGCCACGAGGATCGTTATCAGGATTCTTGTACTTACTTGCCGCTTCGTCACCGCGCGGCAGCAGGTTGCGAACCTTCTTCCAGTCTTGCCCCATAGGTGAGTACAGCAGAATGTAGTTGTGGGCCGGCGAAATTGCGGCTGCATTGCTTCGTCCATAGAAGTTCTCCCAGACCATTGACGCAACAAACGCTTGACGTCCGAACACCTCGTCGCATAGCACCTTCAGGTAGTGTCCTTCGTTGTCATCAATCGCTATCCACAACGAGCCATCCTCGGACAACAGCCGCATGATGATTTCCAGCCGGTCGCGCATCAGCCCCAGCCAAATGGAATGCTCCAGCCCGTCGTCGTAGTGGGTGAAGGCGCTGCCGGTGTTGTAGGGCGGGTCGATGAACACGCACTTCACCTTGCCCGCAAACTCCGCCTCCAGGGCTTTGAGCGCCAACAGGTTGTCGCCAAAGATCAGCCGGTTGTCGAAGATGTCGTTCTCGGTCACGCGGTGCTTGGCGTGGTAGGACTTTTCCGGGTCTTCGAGCAGGATGCGCGGCTCCAGCTTGGGTCGCTTCTCCTTGCCGATCCAGATCAGTTCAAGTTTTTGCTTATTTCCCATTATTTTTCAACTAGGCCTCTTCAGTGGGTGCAGCCTGCGCGTTTCGCCAGATGTAGCCCAATAGCTACCAGACTTATCGCTTCTTGGCCATCCAGCTTCGTGATCTATTAGCGCATCCGCCAGAGCTAACACCTCCATGCCAAAAGCCATAGCATCGCTATCCAATAGGTCGAAGGACACGGCATTGAAATGGCAACCCATTACGTTTCGGACTTGAGCGATCCGCGCCAATTCGACTAGGTGAGGCTCCAGAGTGCGGGAACAATAAGTGACCACGCCTTCGGCATCCTCATGTCGATGCTCTACCCGTAGACTCTTACGCAGCTTGCCGTCGATGGCTGGCAAGAGATCGCCCAGTGTATAGGTGCCCGCAGCCTTTCTTGGAACTTTGCATTCATAGAGCGTGGTTATGAAGTCCAGAACGGCCTCCAGAATGACGCCTGCCTTCGCGCAAATGGCCTGGTGGTCAGGCGAAGCTTCGCTCAACATGGCACGCAGTCGCTCGACCTCGGGGACGTTTCGAATATGGGACATGCCTTTTTGAAGGGACCAAATCGACAACTCAACGAATTGACACTGGCCGTTTTTTAGCCATCCCCAGCGATACTTGTACCGCCAAGGACCATAGTGCGTTGTCACGACGCAGTGGCAAAACTTGGCGATTGTATCGTAGATCATTTCGATGATCCGCTCGACATGCGGCTCGTCAACGCTGCCTAGCACGTCATCCAACACGAGCAGCTTGTCCTCTGGCTTATCGCGTTCGGCAAGGGCTAGGAAAATACACAGACCCAGTGTGTCAAGATGGGAGTCGCTGAAATACGCTTGTGGGGGGGTATCTAGCTTACCGCCGAACTCCGTCGCAATCTCCAGTGAAGCGCGCCTCCGTTCCTCCAAAGCGAGAGCAATCTTGTTCAGACCTTCGCCGGGGTGAATAGCTTCGTAGAGTTCGCAAACCCTAGTTGAGATGGCGCTCAGGATGTTGTCGGTGAACTTCTTCCGCTCTTGCTCGATCAGTCCCAATACCTTCTGCAAGCGCGGCATAAGTGCTTCCAGTTCCTTGGCGCGTTTCTCGTTACTTTCCAGAGCCTCCAGCGAACTTCGCAGAGCACCAAGGAATTTCTTGTCAGCCACGCAGGATTCGGAAGCAGTGACCCAATAGCCGCGTTTGTCTTCGTGATCGGCAATCCATTTTGCCCACTCCGTGATATCTTCAGGAACGGGGTCTGTTGGTATTGCGATGTCCCGCGGAAGTTCGGCTCCGTTGCAGTAAGAAGAGAACTTGGCAGCACCATCGGACGCTGCTTTAAGTGCATCGTCCAGTCGCCGTCGTGCCTCTCGTGTGGCAGCTTCTTTGATGGACAACGCATTCTTGGCTGTCTCCAGCTGGGTGTAGAGATTTTGGGACTGAATTCGCCGATTGACCTCATTAGCCAAACCGACGACTTTCTCGCTACTTTCGCAGAGTGGGCAAGCAGTCGGGTTGGGATGCTTGCGTAAGTGCTCCTGCGCGGCTTTCAGAAGATCGAGCACGTCTAAGTAATCGCTTGCCATTGAGCCCTGTAATGCATCAAGCTTATTTTTGGCTTGGCGCTGTTCGGCTTGTGCAACATTAAGCTGGTTCACCAGAATACCAACCTTTTTGGGGTGCTCAACAAGGCTATCCCACAGACCAATCAGACAATTGATGGCTGTCTTGTATTTATCCAGCAGGCTTTGGTCCTTCAGCAACTCCTGCATGGCCCAATCAATTGCCGCCGATCTGGGCTTTCCAGCTTGCGTCCAGAAACGTTCGATCGTATCCCTGCTCTCCGAAACGCGTAGCGTCGCGTCTTTGAACTCCTTATCTTTATCGTGAATCAGTTCGCGAAGAGCCGACTCAGCGGCTTCCACGCCGGAGACATCAACGAATCGGCGGATAGCCGCATATCGCTCCGCCGGCTTGGCTTGGATGAGCTGTAAAATCTGACTTCGCCGAAGGACGGAAACCTGCGGTCGAAGCAAGGGGTTGCTAACAATTACGTTATCCTTGCCAAGCACTGCCTCGCACGTCCCGGCAACCGTTTTTAGTGTGACTCGAACATCCGCTGCAGTTTTTCCAATCGAAGGCCAGTATTTTCTCGTTGTTCCTAATCCTCGCGTATCCAGCGAACCGACCTTGCCGCTCCCGAGCAGGTCAAAGGCATCGGCCACAGTGGACTTACCGGTACCATTCTCGCCATAGATTATGGTGAGCTTCTTGCCTTTCTCGAACGACAAGGTGAAGGGCATAACTGATCCACGTAGATTCTCAATCGACAAGCTGATGAGCGATGGAGCGGTCATGGTGTTTCCTCCTTCGTCGATGCGTTTTCCACAGCCATAAGCCAGTCTTCCGCCGTCATTGTGCCAGCAGCGAGCTTTGCCTTGTATTTCTCAGCGTCATCAGGACGAAACCACTTGTTTGCGACCAACAAAGGAGCAATGATTTCAATCAATTCTTCAGATAGAGACTTCATGCGCACCTCACCACTTCCTTGTGTATCGATCTTTTACGACCGACGAAATGTAGGAATTCAAGCCGTAACCATTGGCCGCCAAGACCTTCATTCTTTCCACAATTATTTGGCCTGGACAAGCGGAGGTGTAAAGGTAGTTGCGATAAAGACCACTCTTGAAAACTATATGAATTGACTCCTCGGTCGATTCGTAAGAAGCGACATTGGAATTGCCGCCAAGATTGCGATACAGTGTCATAACTGTAGTTCCCACTCAATCGTAAACAGTGCGTGTTCTTCGACCTTTTGCTGGAGCTGCGCTTCTAACTGACTGATGAGGTCATTGCGTTGCGCTTCAACCTCATCTTGCCGATTGAACAGCTCGCGGCGCAGCCTGGTGCGCTTGCCCTCCAGTTCTCGCTGCTTCTTCTGCCAGGACAGTTTTTCTTCCAGCGTGGGTGACGTGGCAGCGGTGCGGCGCACCTCCTTGATCTCGCGGTCGATCTCCTTGATCTCCTGTTCCAAACCCAGCTTCAGGTCGTCAGCCCAAGCATCGAGCTTTTGCACTTCCTGCTCGAAGAATCCCAGGTTGCGCTGGTTGATGTCGCGCAGCAGCGATGTCTTACGAGCTTCGACGTCGGCTTGAAGCTCGGGGTGGGAGGGCGCATCGGCGGCGTTGAAGAGACTAGGTTCCTGTATGGTAGCAGGCAAACGCAGCAACTTTTCAGGGTCTTCTTCGGGCAGCAGCAGGCCATCGTGCATGAGGGCCGCCACCAACAAGTACTGTTCCTGATTGCCCAACGCCTCAACCGAAATCAGCTTACACGTAAGCCACCCGCCCTTGCCACGGTAGGGTTCAAGAGTGCTGACTCGGACCCCATAGGCATCGTAGTCGAACACAAGTTTGGCAGTGGGAAGCTGACGGCTCTTGGCCTGGTTGGCAACCCACTGTGCAAGGGGGTGGTTGATGCGATAGAGATGTGCATTGCCGCTACGGCGCGGCAGTTCATAGCGGCCCGGCTCGATTTTCCCGAGGCCGCTGCTGGCAACACCTGCCGGCGTGCGGTGAAGGTCAAAACCATCCTCGTCAAACGCCGCGCACTCATCTAGCTCCGCCCGAGTCAGATCCATCAGCATACGTTCATACTTGCTCCGGGCAGATCGACTGTCCTCGGCGCGAAGACGCAGTTTTTCCTGCACCTCTTCGTCGAAATTTTCCAAGAGGATCTGGCGTGTCTTGACCATCGCCTCATTGATCTCGACGGACAAATCAAGGCGTAATTGCTCGAAGCTGGCCTGGATTTCTTCGGGCTCGCGGCAGTTCTGATAAATCTCTGCGATCCGACGCTCAAAATCGACGCCAGAGCCGATGGCGCCCAAGACCTCGTCGCTGGCACCAAAAACCCCCTCGAAAAGCTGGAACTTCTGCGCCAGCAGTTCGTACACCCGGGCGTCGGCTTCGTTGCTGCGGTCAACGAAGTTCACTACGACCACATCGTGCTTCTGTCCGTAGCGGTGGCACCGGCCAATGCGTTGTTCGATACGTTGCGGATTCCAGGGCAGATCATAGTTGATAACCAGCGAACAGAACTGGAGGTTGATGCCTTCGGCCCCGGCTTCGGTAGCAACCATGACCGTGCCGCGCTCCTTGAAATGCTCCACCAGTGCCGCGCGCGTATCGGCCGTCTTGGAGCCCGTGATACGGTCAGAGCCTTCGTGCCGCTTCAGCCAATCCCCGTAGATCGCCTGAGCGCGTGCGTCGCTGTTGGTACCGTTGAAAAGCACGATGCCGTTGCCGTAGGGCGTGTCTGCCAGCAGGTTCAGCAGGTATTCCTGTGTGCGCTTGGACTCGGTGAAGATGATGGCCTTCCTGGCAGCGCCGAGTCGCTCCAGCTCCGCAAATGCGCGGTCCAGCGCCGTGAGCAGCGCCTTACCCTTGGCATTGTCGCGGATATTGGTCGCTAGCTGCTTAAAGTGCCGAAGCTCTTCGATCTCTTGCGTGATGGCGTCCCGTTCATCACAACGACTCGGCGTGGCGTTGGCGTCTTGCCCACTCCACTCGTCGGCGGTTTCATCGAGCGGCTCATAGTCCTCGTCGAGTTCTTCGCTGAGATCAGTTACCTCGGGCGCTTCGTCAAGCACACCCTGTAGACGCTTGGCCATCGTCTCTAGTGCACCGGCGATGGCGTGCGTGCTGGAGGCGAGCAGTTTCCAGAGCACGAGCGAAATCAGCTGTCGCTGCCCCTCCGGCAGTGCCTTCAGGTTGGGGCGGCGCAAATAGTCGGCCACAAGCCGAGACAGCTCCTGTTCTTCATCCGACGGGGTAAATTCCTGGACGATGGCCTTACGAGCAGTGTAGGACACGTAGAGTTGGGCCTGGCGGCGCAACGTGCGCTTGCAAACCGGGGCCAGCCTCTCCCGCAGATTGCCGAATGCCTGGTCCCTCCCCTGCGCCACGAACTGGGCGCGGAAACTATCAATATCACCAAATACCCGGTCATCAATCATGCTGACGAGGCCATAGAGCTCCAAGAGGGAGTTTTGCAGTGGGGTTGCCGTCAGAAGCACCTTTGAGCGAACGTGCTCGAGAGCATCCTTCAGCGTCTTGGCGATGATGTTGTTGGACTTGTAAACGTTGCGCAGACGGTGCGCTTCATCCAGGACAACCAGATCCCACTCAATGGATTTGATGTCATCTGCCTTGGCTTTGGCAAATTGATAGGAGCAGATCACCGGTCCTGGTGCCATCAGGAATGGGTTTTGTCGCTCCTCCTTGCGGATAGTGTTATAGCTCTTGGCTTCCAGGATAACGCCCTGCAGGTTAAATTTGTCTTGGAGCTCCTGATGCCATTGCTTGCGCAGGTTGGCTGGTACGATGATGAGGATACGGCGGCGACGCTCGGCCCAACGTTGCGAGATCACCAGTCCCGCCTCAATGGTCTTGCCAAGACCCACCTCATCAGCCAGCAGCACACCGCGAGAGAGGGGGTTCCGGCAGGCGAACAACGCCGCTTCAACTTGGTGCGGATTCAGATCAACCTGCGAATCGACCAAGGTGGATGCCAAGGACTCGACCGTATCAGCAGCCGCACGACGTGTCAGCAGCCAGGCAATGTACTGACTTTGATGCGGCGTCATCCGCGGCGAGTCTCCGTTCACGGACTCTATGCCACTTCGGGCACGACAAACGACCACCCACGCCTCCGAGCCTCGGCTTATTAATGTCCCAAATATAGTAACAGGATCGGACACAGCAAACACTTCCTGTTACGTGCGGCCTACAAGCGTAGAGGCCCCAGTTCCAGGCCACGGACACATTCTATCCGCGTCAAGCTGACGACACCCTCTTCCAGGAACCAACGCCCTCCTCAGAGGCACCCGCCCCCCAACCGCTCTCCCCCTTCAAAACCAGAGCAGACCCCCCCGGCGCCGAAGTGCGAGAACGGTTGCTATATTCTGTGCAGGGCAAACGGAGACCCGTACGAACGTCGGGCACATCAACCAGTTGTACTCACACAGGACAAACCCATGAAACAGGAACTCTATGACCTCGCCGACCTCTTGGCCGACGTAGCGCTATCCATCATCAACCACCACAACCCAGAAGGGGGGACCCCATGCTCATCGGAATATACGCCCGATATTCAACCGCCGACCAATCTGAAACGTCTATCGACGACCAGATCCGACGCTGCCGAACCACCATCGCGCACAAGAAGATAACCACCACCCGGGAATTTATATTCCAGGACGGGGCGATCAGCGGCTCAGCGAACGCACAACCCGCTCGTTCGGGCTATGCTGACCTGCTAAACGCGATAGAAAACCAACAACTGACTTGCCTTGTTGTCGACGAAATCTCCCGTCTCAGTCGCGACCCATCAGAGATCATCCGGATCACCGAACGGATTGAAAAACACAATATCCTGTTGTTGTCTTCCGATGGAATCGACTCCCGCGAGCCGGACTGGCAAATGCGTCTCGCGTTGGCGGGAATCATCGGAAAAGCCGAGCTAGACAACATCCGCTACCAGACCAAGAGAGGTTTGCAGGGACAGCTGGAAAGAGGATATATGATCGCTCCCCCGGCGTTTGGTTACACTCGTATTCGGGTCAATGCTGCCGGGTTGCCGGCAGTCAACGAAGAGGAAGCGACCGGCACCATGTGGAAGATCGACGAGCAGCAGGCGACCATCGTACGTCAGATTTACGAGCAGAGAGCCAGTGGTGTAGCGCTCGGAGAAATTGCCCGGGAATTGAACGACAAAAAGATTCTGCCGCCACGTGCAGATAAAAACGGACAATCGGTGTGGCTACCGACCACCGTACATCGCCTCATCACAAATCCCATTTATCGAGGCGTTCTTGTTCTCCACGGAAGCGTATCGTATCGCGCCACCCACAAATCGCGGGCAGAGGAACCGATCGAATACCACCGCCCGTCTCTGCGTCTGGTTTCGGACGAGGTCTGGGCCAAGTGCAATCCTACCTCCTCCAGACCACGGACAAAAAAGAGGCTCTATCCGACTTTCCCCACGGTATCGACTTGATAATCAGGCAGGTCTGATGGGCGTGGCGACGTAAACGGGCCAGGGTAGATAGGCGTGGGGTGGGGTCGATGTCTGTCGGGGTGTACAAGGGCTTGCAATGGAGGGTAAACACGGGTCTCCTCTCGGTTGTTGACCATCAATCGACAAAGAGAGGAAACCCATGAGCAACCTGACGTTGCTGGCGAAAATACTACGCCTGAAGGATCTGAAAATCACCGCCTTTGCATTCCAACAACGCGATACGGAACTCCACCTCTGGGTCAAGCCCTTCAAAAACGGCTGTCGTTGCCCAAAATGTGAGCGCCGCTGCCCGATCGTGCGGCAGGCCCAGGAGGCCAGATCCTGGGAGGACGTAGCGATCCTTGGCCGCAAGGTCCTGTTCTGGTATGCCCCTAAGGAGATCGTCTGTCCGACCCATGGGCTCGTGCAGGAGAGAATCCCCTGGGCGGCCCCGTATGCCCGCATCACCTATCGCCTGGAGTTTCGCATCTGTGCGCTCTGCCAGATCATGACGCAAAAGGCCGCGGCCGAGATCCTGAAGATGGCCCCATCGACGCTCTCCAACTGCCTGCATCGGGTCATCACGCGGGTGCGTACTGGGCATAAGATCCGGGGCTTGGTGACCCTGGGCGCCGATGAGATCGCCTACTGTAAGGGTCGGAAATACGCCACGATTATCTATGACTTGGACCGTTCGCGCGTGGTGTGGGTGGGTCAGGGTAAGGGACGCGAGACCATCGACCGGTTCTTCAATGAATCGCTCTCCGAGCGCCAGAGGCTCAAGATAAAATGGGCGAGTTGCGACATGAGCCGCGCCTATACCGGGGCCATTCAACACCACTGCCCGAACGCCACCCTCGTGATCGATCGTTTTCATGTGGTGAAGGCCCTGAACGAGGCGCTCGACGTCGTCCGGAAAGACGAGTGGCGGGGCCTGGATAAACGAGGGCGTCAGGCGATCAAGGGGCTGCGGTGGATGCTGGGGATGCATGCGCGTAATCGTTCTAAGAAACAGTCGCGGTTCTTAAATGCGCTGCGCACCTCCAACCGGCCAACCGGCGTATCCACCGGGCCTGGGTGCTGAAGGATGAGTTCGAGCGCATCTGGCACTTCACATACCCAGGTGCGGCGAGGCAATTCTTGAAGCGCTGGATGACGGCGGCCTTAAGAAGCCGGCTGCCCTCGCTGAAGACCTTTGTGACCACCGTGCGTAACCACTTCGAGAATATCCTCTCCTTCATCGAGCGCCCGCTCACCAATGCCGTGGGCGAGGGCATCAACCGCCTGCTCAAGATCGTGAAGAACCGGGCCTCGGGATTCCGGGGTTTGGAGCCCTTCGCTGACCTGATCTTCCTTACGATCGGAGACCTCGATATCCCTGCGCATATTCCTTCCGATTTGCGTACGCTATGAGGACCGAGGAAAACACTACGCAGCTAGGGAATCTGAGGGTTTTGGCGGTGGGGAGATTCGGATATAGCCAGAATGGCAATTGTCCCAAGGGGGTGACCGCGGCCGCCGGGTCCCACTCGACGTGGACACGGCCTCCGAAGGTGTCCACCGCAACCGGTTTTTGGGCCTTCAGGGCCTCCCGTTTTGCGTAACCCTGGGGGAGTCCTCCGCGCTCATCAAAACCGCCGCAAACCGGCGCCGGGATTAGCTTTGTCCGGCTAGGAGGCGAAGTCAACTGCGGTTTTTAGGTTTATCCGCCGGGACAATATTGGCGACCTCGTATGCACAACACCGCTCTTTGGGGCGCTACGAGCACGCCATTCCAAGACCCTACCCAATTGGCCGGCCTCTCGGAGTAGATCATCAACCAGGCTGCAGATGCGCCACTTCACAAGGTTGAAAGGACCTACGGCCTGCTTCATGCCTCGAATATTTGGGACCCGCCGGGCCCGTGAGGCCCTAACGGCATATGGATACAGGCGGGCTATTGGCGCGCACATAGGAGCAGGGGGCGAGAACCGTTGGCCCCTGAAACACTACATCCGTCACTGACCTTTGCTGTGGCGATAAGATTGCTCAACAACGGCCTCCGGGGGAGCAAATACGCAAGAGTACCGCAGCCAAAACAAGTTGGGGGCATTTCAGTTGATTCTGTGCCAAAAACGGTCCTCCATAGTACACAACAATAGATTAGACTTAGCGTCTTTCACGGAGCCACCCGTTTGTCCATCGACGATATACGGGGGACCATGGAGCCTGTGATACATCGGATGCTCTTCGGTACATCCGATACCCGAACCGGCCTTTTGTGATGATTGATTGCACCAGAAACACATGACGGTAACAATGCCAGCTCTGCGAAAATTGCTCCGCCCAAGCCCACGAACGGCAACACGATTGTTGTTGGGGCGACTAGTCGCCCAGGAACTTTTGCGGCCGCGGCGTTTGATCATCCCGCCTAGGCGTATTCTGATAAGCCTTTATTATAAGGGGCTTGGGGATACGCTACTTCTTACCCCCCTCATTGCTGCATTGCGGCAACGATACCCGGGAGCAGAACTCGTACTGACCTTGCCCAAAGACCATCTATCGCTATACGCGAATAGGCCTTACGGCGTGGAACCTATAGCCCTCGATATCAGGGATCGTGAAACAGTCCGCCTAATCCGCGAAAAGGGGCCATACGACCTAGCCGTCATCCCAGGAGAGAATCGGCAAGCTTGGCTTGCGCGGGCTGTGGGGGCGCGGTGGATTCGGGGTTTTGATGGAGGCAATTGGCGATACCGTCTGCCCGTGGATGAACTGGTCCCGTACCCGGCACAATTGGAGCCTTTTAGCGACCTATGGGCGCGGCTCGCGGGCCCCTTGTCTGACCAACGGTATTCGCTCGGCGATTGGCCGCCGCCCGAGAAAGACGGTGCGTATGAGCCGCCCATCAACACGCGGTATGCTGTACTGCACGTCGGGGCCAGCTCAACGGCGCGGCTCTGGGGCTCTAGACAGTGGCGGATATTGGCAGAAACAGTCGAGTCGAGCGGTCTTTGTGTGGTTTTTACTACAGGCCCGGGGCAAGGTTACTTGCTTCGGGAGATCGACCCGACACAAAGATGGATACAATATCCTGGCACACTCTCCCTGGTGGGCATGTGGCACCTTTTGAAGGGGGCGCGTCTATGTGTTGTGCCTGATACAGGAATAGCCCATATGGCAAAGATCACCCAGACCCCTACAGTTGTATTATTCGGTCAATGCGACCCGCAACTTTACGACCCCGGAAGATTCTGGGCAAATATGAGTTATAGGTCGGTCACGATCGGCGGTCTTTTGTGTCGTGACCAGCAATGGTTTGCCCGCAGACCCGGCGTATGGGGAGATCTACGCAGATGCATGCGAACCTTAGAAGAATGCCGTCACGACAAACGATGCATGGAAGACCTTGGTGTCGATTTGGTCGCAACGGCCGCTTTGGATATTAGTAACGGCTAGGCGCCGGGCATCACGGGGTATTGCAAATAGCTCGCGCCCCATAATTGATGGTGATGGCGACAAGGGTGTCTGTGGCACATCAGGGTACCGACAACCTGATGCGTCTTCTGAAGCGCCCCGGCGCACTGGTCGGTCGCGAATAAGCTGATGCCTGCTGGCGAAGACGGGTGTATGAATTTTGTAGACAACACGGGCCAGTTTGGACACCGAGGGGCCCAATTTCGCGTCTTGAATCGCATAATTTTGGCCTGGAGCCTCTATCGAGAAGTTTGCATAATTGTACGCGAGGCAATCTGCTCGGCCTTGTGGAGTCTGGTTTTTTGGGTCTGCGGCATCATCTGCTCGGCGGCAAAAGCTGTGGTGACGATCTCCCTAGTCGTAGCGTATGATACCCGCGCCCCGAGCTTTTGCCGGCCTCTCTAGTGTAGTGCTTCATAAATAATGTCATTAATATGACGTCTTCCTGTTCAAACGCTAGAATCGAAAACAGGAGGCCGCCGATGCGTGGTGCACTCCGGATTATGTTAACCGAAGAAGAATGCAAGAAGCTCACACAGCTTGCGAGGTCGCGCACAGCAAGCGTGCGGCTTGTTTGCCGCGCACAGATAATCCCGCGTGCGGCAGGTGGCAAATCGCACGAGATGATCGCCGCGGCGGTTGGTGTGGGGCGCGCGCAGGCCGGGCGTTGGCGGGCGCGTCACGCGGAAGGTGGTCTTGCGGCGATTGCGAAGGACCGTCCCCGGGGCGGACGTCCGGCGCGGGCGGATAGCGCCTATATCGTGTATCTCACCATCCAGACGAAACCCGAGAGGGCCACGCAGTGGAGCACGCGGAGCCTCGCCGCCAAGGCCGGGGGGCGACAGCACGATGCTGCGGATCTAGCGTCGGCATGGCCCGAAACCCCACCTCGTGAAGACCTTCGAGGTCTCGCGGGACCCGGAATTCGTCGGCGAGCTCGAAGGCATCGCGGAGCCCTACCTGAACCCCCTGGACCATGCTCTGGTGCCCTGCTGTGACGAGAAGAGTCAAGTGCAGGCGGCTGGACCGCGCCCAGCCGGGGCTCCCATGAAGAAGGAACGCGCCGGCACGATGGCCCATGATTATAAGCGCCACGGGACGACCGCTTTGTTCGCCGCCTTAAGCGCGGTGGATGGCCAGGTCATCGGTCAGCGCCAAAAACGCCGCCACCACACCGAGTGGCTGGCCTTCCTCCGCCAGATCGACCGGAAAACGCCGAGGGACAAAGGGTTGCGTTTCGTCTGCGACACCATTACCCACAAGCACCCCGAGGTCCGGGCGTGGCTTGGCGCGCATCCGCGCTTTCATATGCACCTCGCCCCGACGTCGGCGTCCTGGATCAATAGGGTCGAACGCTTCTTTCGCGACATCACCACCGAGCGCCTGCGCCGCGGCGTGTTTCGTAGCATCCTGGAGCTGACGACCGTCATCGAGAAGTGCGTCGCCGCGCATAACAGCAACGCCAAGGCCTTCACCTGGACCACCAAGACCGGAGACTTCCTACAGAAGGTGATCCGGGCCAATCGGCGCTCAACTTCCAAACAGAATGGGGCGCTACACTAGATGGACAGTCGCGTCCGTAGCGTCCTTGTAATTTTACCTAACGCCATTGGAGACATCGTTGTGGCCTTGCCCATGCTAGAAACCATTTCTAGCGCAGGGTGGTCCTGTGACGTGATAATTGACGAAGGGGCGGCGGGCCTTGGTAAGCTTTATGCCCCCTGGATCAAAAGAGAGATGGTCCTCCCCGTAAAGAAATGGCGACGTACATCTTTTCTGAACGATCTCCGGAACCGCCTAAAAGTTACAGCTTCCGTGCGCCGTTATCGCTACGAGGCATTGATTTGTATGAGCGGAGTAGGATCTCTAAGCGCGTGGCTGGCCGTAGCGGCAGGAATACCGATTCGCATAACAGAAAAACGACGCGAGAGCGCGCCACTCAAGAGAATTGCGAGGCATCTTATATTTTCGCATGAGCTAGACTTTGGGCAAGAGTGCAACAATGAGAGAACCGTGCATGTCGCCGCTCAATACGTGCGCCTTCTGCAACCCTTGGGCATTAATCGCCCTCTTGACGAAAACCGTATAGTGCGATGCGAGCCACAACCTCGAAAACTTGCGCACCACAGGCAAGGCCACATTGTCTTGATTGCCCCAGAAGCCTCTGAGGCGGGGAGATCCATACCATTACCGGAAGTGATCGCCATTGCTAAAGGCCTAAAAGCCGTCGATATAGGCCTCGAAATATTCATGGCTGGACTTCCGGGAGGGACGGCCGACCAAGCTGCTAAAAGACTAGGGCTTCCCGCATATATTGGCATCCCGCTTTCCGGCCTCGTTGATTTAATTGCGCAGTCTCATTGCGTTATAGCAGTTGATTCAGGGCCTGGACATATTGCGGCCGCTTGTGGCGTGCCCCTTATATCTATTTTCGGTCCAGGCAATCCCAGAACGTTTCGGCCGCTAGGGGACGCATCAAACATCATTTTGATTAGCAACCAGCTTCCATGTCAGCCTTGTCTCAGGAACGGGTGTAACGGATCCGGAAAAGCCGAGTGCCTGACAGGCTTACCGATTTCGAAAATTATTGATGCGGCCATTCGGTTTCTCAAGCGAGAAAGGGTGGTAGAAAGTGCGCCTAAGATGGGCTAGGTGGGTTTTAAGGTAACGGGAAATGGTTTGCGCGCAAGGCGGGGGCACAATGGCGATTGTTGTATTGAGTGTTTCGGGAGCCTATGGCAACGGGATGCGCTTCGCGAAATGTTGCATGACCGATTGTCGTGGTTCGCTTATGAAGCTGATCAACAGGTTTTGTGTTGGCATGGAGGAATCGCGGACCGACGCTGTCTTGCGGTGCGCCGCATGAAATTGCACAAACCTGACAAACGTGAGGCCTACGGCGGGGCGACCTGGGCCAGAGATGTAAGGGTAAAGCCATATTCAGAAAGGGATGGGGCGCGAGGGGCGCCACATTTCCTGCCAAGGATGGCGCCTTATGCAAGTGAATTAGCCGACTTGGCACAATAAGAGGTGCGTGATATGTCGTCACGGAGAGCGGTGTGGATAGCAGCGCTGACCGGTATTCTTTTTGTGGTCTGGCCAATACCGCACACGATTGCTTTGCGAAACGCTGTTATGGGCCTGCTTTTGATCGCGTTGGCGAGTGGATCGGATTGGCGGGCGGCGCAAGAGTTTGTTCGGGGACCAGCCCGGATGTTTGCCGTTTTTTACGGCCTGTTTACTGCCTGGATACTGGTCGTCGCCTTCTTTGTTTCACCGTTCCCGCAGTGGAGCCTGTCGGAAATAGAAGGGCAATGGCTTATGGGAACCGGCGCATTGATCTTGGGGACCCTTACGGCGTTTCAAAAAAACAAGGAGGTCCCCTATTTAGCAATGAAAGGGGCCGTCCTGGGGCTTGTTATGCAGGTGGTTGCGGTTGATGTTCAGGGGCTTTGGATCGTAGGTTCGGCGGATTCCTGGCTACATATGGCGCGGCTCGGTGGCATTACAGCGGGTCCCGGAAAGATGAGCTACCTGACAGATTTTCTTTTGAGTGCCGTGGTGGCGCAATGGAGTCTGTCCATAGAAGGGCGGGCTTACGGGAGCAGGCGTTGGGGGCTTGCCACTTTACTTGTACTATGTGGACTCAGTGTATATTTTGAAGCGATGCGCAACGAGATTTTTGACCTTGTTGTGTTTGCGGTATTTATCGGCGCCATCGTTTACAGGGTGCAATTTAAGCGGGCACCAGGGCGGGCGATACTAGCGGTGGTGGGCATTTTTTTGCTTTTTTCGATTGTAGTTGGGGTAGACCTTGCGGTAGACCCGCGATGGGCGTCGTTGTGGGCTACAGTGCCTGTGGCGCTGAATACCTCTCATCATCTGGCGTGGTTAAACGCGCAGCGCTTCCCGCTGCCGCACCTACCAAACGGTCAAGTGGTGAGCGCTTCCAATTACTTGCGGATTGCGTGGATTAAAGAAGGCTTTAAAGAAATCATGGCGCACCCGCTCGGCGTGGGATACGGCAGGGCGGCATTTGGGCGTGCTTTGTGGTTGAGGTTTGGGTCTCTTTCGAAAGTTATCGGTTTAAATGATTCTCTGCTGACTATAGCAATAGGCGCAGGGATACCAGGAGTCGCCTTATGGTTGGGCTTGTTTGTTTCCGTTGGATGGTTCGGCATCTTGCGTCTGTCAGGCGCCCGGGCGTTTGAGGCCCGCTTTCTTTTCCTGATTGTGCTGGCATTTGGTGTAAGAATGGCGGTCGATAACGACATGCAAAATTATACGCTCGAACAATTTTTATATTTCCTTGGGCTTCTTATGCCGTTGGCTATACCAGAGACCGCGGATTGCCCGGCCAAGGGTGCTGTTAAGGATTTTTTAGGTAATGTCGAATCTATAAGTGGTGGCGGCAGCTAATGGAGGAACTTGCGCTACTTTTGTTAAAAGAGGAATCCGGTTGTGGGGGTGGCATGCGAGGCGTTATGTAAACTATAAAGGCGATAGGCGCGGTGTCGATTTTTGTAGGGCTATGCAGGACGACTCGGGGGGATGCGCGATCTTAATTTATAATAGGCCGCGCGAGGGGACATTAGGGAGGCGCTTATGAAGGGCTTTATTGTCTACCACGTGCACGGCCACGATGGCTTTTATCAGCAGGCGCGGTTTTCGATTCTGAGTCTGGTCGACCTCTTGCGAAAGGAGGGGCGTACGGACGTTCGGATCCTGGTATACGCCGATCGGCCCAAGGAATTTGCCCATTATCCATTCACGCAAACGGTCTTTATGAGCCGCCGTCAGGTCGTGGCCTGGAGCGGGCCTTTTCGGTATGTGCATCGCGTAAAGCTCGAGGTGTTGAATCACGCCATCGGGGCGTTTGGTTTACCGCTGCTGTACGTCGACGGCGATACGCGATGGTTGCGCCTTCCCGATGCGCCCATGGAGGTTTTGGCGACGCCACGAGCTCGCGGTGACGCGGGGGTGTTCTATATGCACGCCTGCGAAGGCGCTTTGACGCCCGAGGCCCATGGTGAGTATTACCGAGAGCTCACGGCGCAGATGCCGCTTTTGCGTGCCCATGGTCTCGACAACCCGGCCCGATGGGTTATGTGGAACGCGGGCGCGTTGGGCGTTCCGGTCGGTAGTGAGGATTTGTTCAAGGAGGCCTTGGGTCTCCTGGACGATCTCATGAAGACGACGAAGGCGACAACCTATATCGAACAGGCCCTGATGTCGAGTCTGGTGTCAACGCGCTTCGAGGTCGAGGGTCTGGGTGATTATATTTATCACTATTGGGACACGAGCAAAGAGGTTCAGGCGGTGTTGCGGCGCTTCTTTGCACCGCTTGCCGCCTCAGGGGACCACGAACGGGAGCTCGCGGCCTATGACGGCTTTGGCTGGAATAGTGAGGATATTGCCGCGATCCGCCGGGATGTTCGGCATCGCGTGCGCCTCGCGGCCGGGAAGTTTCGGCGGTCAGTGTCTAAGCGCTGGGCGAAGGCGCTTGCGAAAACACGGCGTGGCGCGTGGGCCGGGGAGGGGTGATTGCGAGCGCCCCGACTTGGCGCCGGTGATGGGGTCCGTGACGCGGACAAGGGGCTGGCTACAGCCGGAGGGCCGAGGGATCGCAAAACGGTTGGTGTCCTGAGCCGGCGTAGCCCATCGCGGTGGCCACATAAAACGACATTGGCGATGGGTGACGTTCACGGTGGCCACGGAGGCATAGGCCGGGCAGGGGCGCCCGTTGAGACCGAATCGAGGACCGCTTCCCCAGGGCCGCCTTCAAGGATCTTGTTGTGTCATTAAGCGTCATTGTCATCACACGCAACGAGGAGGACATGATCGGGCGGTGCCTTGCCTCCGTGGCGTGGGCCGACGAGATCATCGTCCTGGACTCGGGGAGCACCGACCGCACCGTTGCCCTTTGTCGACAATCGGGGGCCCGGGTCGTGGAGACGGACTGGCCGGGCTTTGGTCCGCAAAAGAACCGCGCGCTTGATCACGCCACGGGCACATGGGTGCTGTCACTCGACGCCGACGAATATTTGACGCAAGAGGCCCGGGCCGAGATTCAGGCCGTGCTGGCGCCGGGGCCCAAGACGGACGCGTTTCGGATGCCGCGCCTTTCCAGCTATTGCGGCCGCTTCATGCATCACGGGGGCGGGTGTCAGGATTACGTGACGCGCCTTTTTCGCCGTGGTCGCGCACGCTTTAGCGATGATCTCGTCCACGAGCGGCTTTTGGTGTCAGGTCCTATCGAAACGCTTCGCGAGCCGCTGCGCCACGAGACCTACCGCGATCTGGAGGAGGTGCTGCGCAAGGTCGACGACTACTCCTCGGCAGGCGCGGCGATGGCGGCGCAAAGCGGCCAGCGGGGGGGCGTGACGCTAGCGCTTGCGCACGGCCTGTGGTCGTTTGTGCGCACTTACTTTATCAGAAAGGGGTTGCTAGACGGCGCCGAGGGCCTGATGCTCGCCATATCCAATGCCGAAACCACCTACTATAAGTACATGAAGCTGCGGCTCCTTGGAAAACAACGAGATCGAGTTGGCAAATTGTCTCGCAAATGACGGTCGTGGCCGGCCCTTGGTGCCAGGCGGTAACGGAAAACGCATGCATGTCCTTCTCGTAAAGACCTCGTCGCTCGGCGATGTCGTTCATAACCTCCCGATGGTCACGGATATGGCTGTTATGCGGCCTGGGATCGTAATCGACTGGCTCGTGGAGCCGGCCTTCGCCGACATTCCGGCGATGCACCCGGCGATCCATTCGGTGATACCGGCGGACATCCGGCGCTGGCTGCGCGCACCCTGGGACCGGGAGACATGGCGGGGGGTGGGGGAATTGCGCGCGCGGCTTGCGCAAACACGCTATGACCTGATCCTCGACACCCAGGGCCTCGTAAAAAGCGCGCTTGTCGCGCGACTCGCCCGGGGGCCGCTCTATGGCCCGGACCGGCGATCGGCGCGTGAGCCCCTGGCGGCGGCGCTCTATACCCGCGGCCTTGCCATGGACTGGGACCGGCATGCGGTGTGGCGTAACCGCACACTGGGGGCTGGCGCGTTGGGCTACGCGCTTCCTAAGACGGTGCCGGACTATGGGCTTGCCATATCGCCTGCAGACGGCCCCGGCGAGCCCGTGTGCGTGGCCTTCCATGCCAGCAGCCGGGCCTCGAAGCTCTGGCCCCCCGGGCATTGGGTAACGCTCGGGAAGGCGCTTCGCGAGCGCGGCTTTGGCATCCTGCTGCCATCGGGAAACGCCCGCGAGCAGGCCGCCGCCGCCGAGATCGCGACGGCCATCGGAGGCGGGGCGCGGGCCTTGCCACGCACCGGTATACGGGAATTGGCCGGCATGATCGCGGGCGCGCGGATGACGGTGGGCGTGGATACCGGCCTCTTGCATCTGGCCGCGGCCCTGGGGAGACCGACGGTCGGGATCTTTCGTGACAGCGACCCGGCTCAAACCGGGGTGCTGGCGCGCGACGCCGTCGATCTCGGGGGCCTCCAGTCCTGCCCGACGGTAGACGAGGTGCTGACAGCGCTCGGCCGGCTGGGGCTGGGGGACGCGGCATGATGTGGTATACGCTCACAGCGCGCCTCTTGCTGCCGTTTGCGCTCCTGCGGCTC
>JAEHJW020000828.1_pt1 | contig 19006 bp, 20 predicted proteins | sample 9271431 | NCBI WGS metagenome assembly JAEHJW02 | reverse complement strand
TCTGTAAAATATGCAAGAGCAATAACACCTCTTCTTGGCGATATTACTGAATTTGAAGTTTTTAGAGACTATGAACAAACTCCCTTTAAGGATGGTGAAGAAGAGAGATTTGGTTATTCATTTATTCTCAAAGATGATAAAGAAAATGAAGTTTGGTTAAAAACCCTCTGTGGTTACAGTGGGTCTGGGCCAAATGCTACAGTAGAAATTCTCAAAATTTTAGGCCTTCATGAAGATTATGGAATTACAAAGCAAGGAGAAAATCATATTCATAAAAAAAATTTAAAACCTTCACATCATCGATTAAATCTCTTAGTGACTCAGTCTACTGAATATCCGGAATTAAGCAAAAAACCACTTTTCTGGACCATGATTGATTTCCAGGATGCCTATAGTCAATTGTTAATAAAAGATTTTCTCAATAGTATTGGATACTTATATAGTGCAAAAAATCAAGGCATAAAAATCCCTCCCGAACTAAAAAAATACGAACTGGTTAACGAGTGGGCAAATCATGCTATAAACAATGAGTTCATATTATCGGCAAACTTGGTAGGATTTACAGAGACTAACATAAAAAACCTATTCGAAACATTCGCGGTAAGAAAGAATTGTTCAATTGAATTCATGTCCATATAATTTGATTAGATCTTTAATATACTAAACTTTAATCTAAACATCTCACAATATTAATAACCCCCGCTTTTCATAAATACTACCACTATTCTGATGCCTTAACGCCCGGTCTAAAGCCATAATTAAAGCGACAGCACCGTCTATTCGCTCGGTGCTTTTTTCTTTGTCAGGTTTTATGTTTCCCGCAGGATCTATCTTGACGTAGATATTATCCATCATCCAACGCAGCACCGGGTTTCCGCCATGGGCCAGTTTCTTCTCAAGAGTTAGTTTCATTAATTCCTTTGAAGCTGGCGACATGTCTTTATAGCCCTGACCAAAGGGAACAACCGTAAAACCCATTCCCTCAAGGTTCTGTACCATCTGCACAGCCCCCCATCGGTCAAAAGCGATTTCTTTGATATTGTACTTCGTGCCAAGTTCCTCAATAAAAGCTTCAATAAAGCCATAATGAACAACATTGCCTTCGGTGGTCTTAATATAGCCTTGCTGCTCCCACACATCATAAGGAACATGGTCACGCCTTACTCTAAGTTTTAGACTCTCATCCGGTATCCAGAAATATGGCAGAACAATATAGTTCTCATCAGCTGTTCTCGGAGGAAATACCAGTACAAAAGCTGTAATATCCGTTGTACTTGAAAGGTCAAGCCCGGCAAAACATTCTCTGCCAATTAGAGAATCCGAATCTATCTTAAAAGCGCAATCGTCCCATTTATCCATCGGCATCCAACGGGTTGATTGTTTGACCCACTGGTTGAGCCTTAGCTGACGAAAGATATTCTCTTCAGCCGGATTTTCCTTTGCGCTGATATAGGCGTTCCTTACCTTTTCAATATCGATCGTATGACCTAGGGAAGGATTAGATTTGTACCAGTTCTGCTCATTACCCCAATCATCATTATCTTCAATTCCATAAATCACAGGATAAAAGGTAGGATCAATTTTCCTCCCCTCAAGAAGGTCCTGTGCCTTTTGGTGAACTTCCCAGCATATTGAATTTCTATCGGTCCCAGCTGTCGTAATCAAGAAAAATAGCGGCTGGAGTCTCGCATCCCCGGAGCCCTTTGTCATGACATCAAAGAGTTCTCGATTCGGTTGGGCATGTAACTCGTCAAAGACGACCGCATGTACATTGAGCCCATGCTTGGTGTAAGCTTCTGCAGAAAGCACTTGATAGAAGCTATTGGTTGGTTTATAGACAAGCCTTTTCACCGACATGATGGGCTTTATTCTTTTCTTTAAAGCCGTGGACTGATCCACCATATCCACTGCAACATCAAATACTATAGATGCTTGCTGCCGATCCGAAGCACACCCATAAACCTCGGCACCCCATTCGTTATCACCACAGGCCATCAGAAGTGCCACCGCTGCTGCCAGTTCTGATTTCCCGTTCTTTTTTGGTATTTCAATATAAGCTGTATTGTATCGGCGATAACCATTATCTTTCACGTTCCCGAAGAGATCTCGGATAATGGTATCCTGCCAGGCGAGTAAATCGAAGGGGACTCCTCGCCACTGACCCTTGGTATGTTTTAAGCAGTTGATAAAATTGACAGCATGCTGTGCTTTTGCTTCATCATACACTCTTCTTACCCCCGTTTAGCAGGATAAGCTCCATCGGATCATTTGTATCGTGTTGCCCTGAATCGGCAATAATTCGGCTTCTGGCTGATGGCGTTAAACCAAACTGCTCACAGAACTTATTCATGATTTTTAGATAGGTTTGGGCGATTGATACCTGTGGCACCTGTTGCCAATAACCCGAGGGTGTTTTGACAATAGTTCCGTGTTTCGTAATGAACTCCTCTGCTTCTTTCCACCTAGCGTAAGCCTGACAATAGCCTGCAAAGGCGGCCATATCTACTTCCGTAAGAATCCCCAGTTGTTCGAGCTGTTTGGCTGTTCGACGCCATTCTTTTTTGGCTTCAGCATCAAGCCAGGTTGGGCATTTGGGAGCTCTCTTTTCAGGCTTTGGCTCATTGGGATTCAAGTCTCGTTTGCCGGGATTCCCTTCAAGTTGTTTAATCACAGTAGGTATGGGTTTTCTTCCTCGGGATGCCACTGGTATCACCTCCTCTCTGGCGTTACTGATAAGAAAAGGAGCCTATCCTCAGATAGACTCCGGCAAGAACTAACTTGACCTTTAACTCTTGATCCCCTTGTAATTATAATTGCCCTTTTTGATCTCTTCATGTTCCGCTTTGACAGCCTCGTCATAGTCACTGCGAGCCCGTTCTTTTTCCTCGCAGGCTAAGCAAATGCACTCCGTATTGAACCTAGACATGGTCCGACCTTCTCTAAGACTACCGCGACAGCGGTCGCAAAGTTTCTGAGTGAAAAATCTATCCATTAGCTTCCCCTCTCCAATCTTGGCCGTCGTTTGAAGCGTATTGCTTTTTTATTTCTTCTATATAGCGGTCTAAGTCATCCGAATCCGAATCAAACTCAGAAGAGCTATTCCAAAACATTTCTAGGTCTTCGATCATGTCGACTATTTTGAGCACATCTTCTTTTGCCTCTGCTTTACCCAAGACTACTTCTTTTTCGATAATTGTAACCAGAAGGCCACTGATCATCGCATGGTAGATTTCCTTATTCATCGTTTGCACCAGCCTTCCTAAAGGCCGCGTTGCCCTCAAGGTTGGCGAGTAAAATCTTTCGGGTGGTTTTGTACTCTTCCCCAATCATTCCAAGCCTTAAAAGCCAAGTTCTAAAGGAATACTTTGGGTTATCGGTGGCAGTTGTCTTCCTTGAAGCATGTTTCAGTTTTTTGGCATTCGCATTGATATTAGCGACTAAATCCGTATAAGCTTTTAGCTTATCGGGTTCTAACTCTCCTTCGTAGAATTTGAAGGTGATAGTCCCACTCTTAAAATCAAAGGTTATTCCTGGGCATTTTTCGGTTCCGACTTCAAGAGCGATTGACTCAAAATCTTCAATGATCGCAATCACTTGTTCGTTAATGGCCCTTGCAAATTCCTCTTCGATTATCGCGACTTTTAGGTCAAAAGCCTGTTGGATAAGGCTCTGCTTACTAGCTATCATGTTGACTAAATTTCTAAGGGTTAAGCCCGTGTGGCCCTCCATCGGAAGAACGACTTCCATGCGATCAACCGGTGCCTTAGCTTCTGGAATAGTTACTTCCATCGTTACTTCCATCGTTACTTCCGGCGTAGCATTTTCTGATGCAGGCGCTCCGCTTTCAACTTTAAGAAGTTCCCCAAGCTCGACTTCTGTGCCTTCAGAGTTTTTGATTTTCCCTACCCGGTCAATGGTGTACACTTCATCTCCCGCTTTTACTTGATACGCAAAACTGGGTGCGCCCATGTACTTAGGCTTTTCTCCGAAGTGGGCTTCAAGCTGCTTCAAAATTTCCTTTTTATCCATTTTCTAATACCTCCTGTGTTTTTGAGTTATCACATATATCACTCTAAACACGAGATATAGCAAGGGTTTTATTCAGTTTGAAGCAGCTCTTTAAACGGTCTTTTCTGCCCCTCTCTTAAAAGGAATACCGCATTATCTGAGCCCACCTGCTCGATATATCTCTTCACAATAACATCAGCATATTTTTCATCCAGTTCAATGGTGTAACAGATCCGGTTGGTTTGTTCGCAGGCAATCAGGGTGGATCCACTTCCGCCAAAAGGATCAAGCACAATACAATTACTCATGCTACTGTTTGTTATCGGGTAAGCGCAAAGGGCCACTGGCTTCATCGTTGGATGAAGTTCGTTTTTGGAGGGCCTGTCAAAGTTCCAAATGGTGCTCTGCTTTCTATCGGCATACCAATTATGCTTGCCATCTTTTCTCCAGCCGTAGAGCACTGGTTCATGTTTCCATTGATATGGACTTCTACCCAAAACTAAACTTTGTTTAGCCCAGATGCATACCCCGGATAAGTAAAGTCGCGCTTCTTTAAAGGCCCTCCGGAAATTAAGTCCCTCGGTATCAGCGTGGAACACATAGATTGAAGCATCCTTTTCCATACACTCTGCCATATTCGTGAAGGCTTTGAGAAGAAAGTTATAAAACTCCTCATCCTTAAGGTTGTCATTTTTGATTGAACCAGTTTGAGCTGAATAATTAACGTTGTACGGCGGATCCGTCACGACCAGGTTGGCCTTCTGCCCATCCATCAAAATCTCGTATGCCTTGGGGTCGGTGCTATCTCCGCAGACAAGTCTATGTCTACCAAGGAGCCACACATCCCCTTTTAGAGTCACTGCCCGTTCTTTTAAAGCCTCGTCAACATCAAAGTCATCTTCACTAATTTCCTTGGAGTGGACATCATTGAAAAGTTGATCAATCTCGGGAGGTTCAAAGCCTGTGAAGGAGATGTCGTAATCGAGGGACTGCAAATCCGTAATCAAATCTGCAAGAAGTTCTTTATTCCAGTCACCGCTAATTTTGTTAAGTGCCACATTCAGAGCTTTTTCCTTAGTCTTATCAATGTCGATAACCACACAGTCAATTTCAGTGTAGCCTAAGGTTTTCAGCACCGATATTCTCTGATGACCGCCAATGACCGTTAAATCTTTGTTGACGATCACCGGGTCAACGTAGCCAAACTCATTAATGCTATTCTTTATCTTCTCAAACTCTGAATCGCCAGGCTTCAGTTTTTTCCTCGGATTATATTCGGCCGGAATAAGATTCTCGATCAGTAATTTCTTAAATTCCATCTTCATCACCATTCCAAAATCTTGATTTGATGTAGCAGTCATGGCTGCAATATTTTCTACGCTTGTTTCCATAGCAGCTAAACTCGTTTTCGCAGGTAGGGCAAGTATATTTGTAAATGGCGTCCTCGTTCTTAGTTCTCTTGTCCGGGTTGTCATTCCACCATTTCCTGCGGCATTCTTCGGAACAGAAACGCCGCATTCGGCCACGCCCTTTTTGCTTGATCGGCTTACTGCAGCAGGCGCAGAGGAGATTTTGCTTTTTCTTTTCCTCCACATTGAGGGATACGACCTTTGAATCGCCATCAAGTCCGTTGCGTTTGCAATAGCCTCGTACACTGTCCCTTGACATACCCAGTACCGCAGCAATTGCCTTGTATCCAACCCCTTTAAGTCTTAAATCCTGTATTTGGTGCTTATCTAAGTCCGTCATAGTGATACACCCCTTTCTACGTAGGCGGTATTTATGCGGGCAATAAAAAAACGCCTCAAGCAGTTGTTTCCACACTGTTTATGGGCGTTTTTACACTATCTATGTCTTTGTTGGGGTAGCCTACAAAACCTTAGCACAGTAAGGGTTGTTTGAGGGTGTTTACATTTTCTTTAGTTCTACTTTTACGCAAATCAAAATATTCGCCAACCCCTATAACTACAGGTGTTTTTGGACTTTTCTTACTGCCAGGGGTATCCCCCCTTGTTTAATTCTGCGAAATTTCGCGCGAAGGGGGGGCGCGGCTTCGCGCTGAGGGTTCCCAAGGATTTGATACCCCCTAGGGGGTACGTTTAAGCAAGTCAAAACTTATACTCTGGATACTGGTCCTCTTTTCTTGTCTTTCGATTATGACATCTCGTGCAAAGAGGCTGCCAGTTGCTTTGATCCCAAAACAGTTTCTTATCCCCTCGATGGGGAATAACATGATCAACCACTTCGGCTTTCTTAAGTTTACCGTCTCTCTCACAGTGTCTGCAAAGAGGATTCGCTTGCAAAAAACTCTTACTTGCTTTTCTCCAACTGCTGGTATAACCACGTTGATTAGCATTCGGCCTATCGTTTATGTGTAAGCGGGCGTGGAATTCACAATAGGCATCCGTTGTTAGTAGCGGGCAACCCGGATGCTTACATGGTTTCTTAGGTTTCATGGGCATTTGATATCATCTCCGGGCAAAACAAAAGCCCTCACGGTTCAGTTCATTCATCCCGCTTAGGCTTTCGTTCTCATTTTTTTAATGCCATTGTAGCATTCAAACCATCATTCCCTCATTTCTATCCGAACAACAGAATGCCAAGGTGACGGAGTGCTTTGCTTCTCATCCTCTCACCATAATACTAATATAATTACATTGGGATTAACAGTGACATTCAGTGACATCTTTAGGGATTTTTACTTTATTAAGCGCCACATCATGTAAGCGGTAAAGGTGGCGAAGGTTATACCCAAGCTCCACAGCAATTTCAGGCCAGGTCATGTTGCTAATATAACGCTTTTCCAGAATCATACGATACTCGTTGCAGTCCACTTCGCGGATAATAAGACTGATTTCACGCTTTAGGTCCACCAGCCTTTCGAGGTCTTTGGTGATCTCATCCTGAAGGTCGATGATTTTCATAATAGCATCAGCCATAGGCGATACGCTTTTACTAGGATTGCGAGGCATACCTGTTAAGGTAGATGTGCACCTCGTTGCTAACTCATTTAAGGATTCCACCATTTCAAGCTTGCTGGCAATCCTCTGATCCAGGCGATATGCCTGTGATAAATATTTTTTAGAGGTCACTTCTTCGTACCTCCTCGTTTATTCTTTGAATGAGGTACTCAGCGTTAAGACTGGTAAGCTCACAATACCAACCGGAACGGAAGAACTGCTCTAATGATTCCACTTCACTTTGGTAGTCCTTGTTATCAGGTCTCTCCTGCAAATGAAGAAGTGTAATCCGATAATCTTTGACTGCTTGCATAACAATGGCATTCGACAGACTTTCATAGGGTTCCATTTCGCACCTCCAAGTTTTCGTTCCTCGGATTGGCACGGATTGTCTTTATTTGACTCTCATTTGCAGATCAGCTTTGACTGCATCGATAAGCGCCGACTGGCTTTTATCCTTTAAGGAAAGAGCCTGCAAGATACGCTCATCTATAGTGCCTTTGGTAACGATGTGCTGCACCACAACCGTTTCAGCTGTTTGGCCCTGACGCCAGAGCCTAGCATTTGTCTGTTGATATAACTCTAATGACCAGGTAAGACCGAACCACACAATACAGGAGCCACCAGCTTGAAGATTTAAACCATGTCCTGCTGATGCGGGATGAATTAAGCCGACCGGTATTTCCTTGTTGTTCCACTTGCGAATACTATCAGCGGTATCCAGCTTGGAAAATGGAACCTTTAGGTGATGAAGCCTTTCTACGATTCTTTCGTAGTCGTGCTTATACCAATAGGCCACAAGTATCGGCTTTCCAGCAGCTGCCTCAATAATGTCCTCCAAGGCATCCAACTTCTGATTATGGATGATCTGAGTTTCACCACTATCGTTATAAATGGCACCGTTGGCCATCTGACAGAGCTTGTTGGAAAGCGCTGCAGCATTCGCAGCAGTAACCTCTCCACCAGGAAGCTCCAGTACGAGGTCTCTTGCTAATTCGTCATAGCGTTCCTCCTCTTTTTCAGAAAGCAGTACGGTGTATTCACTGCTGACCAGTTCAGGCATTTTAAGGTAATCTGTTGACTTCATTGAAATCGTAATATCAGAAATATTTTTATAGATGCATTGCTCAGCTCCGGGAAGTGGCTTGTAGCTGTAAATAATCTGGCCGTTTCGCTTATCCGGCATGAAGTAGTTGTTACGAAACTCAGTTATGAACCTTCCAAGCCTTGCACCCATGTCCAGTAATTTGAACTCAGCCCATAAATCCATTAGTCCATTGCTGCTTGGTGTTCCTGTCATTCCAATAATGCGCTTTACTTTAGACCGCACCCTCATTAATGACTTAAAGCGCTTGGCCTGATGATTTTTAAAGGAAGAAAGCTCATCAATAATGACCGTATCGAAATTAAACGGAAGCCCGCTCTCATCAATGAGCCAGGAAAGATTCTCACGGTTGATTACATAGATATCGGCTGCGGCCTTTAACGCTTGAACCCGTTCAGTGGTGCTCCCTACTGCAACAGAAACGATCAGGTCAGATAGATGATCCCACTTTTCAATTTCAGCAGGCCAAGTATCTCTTGCCACTCGAAGCGGCGCTACCACTAACACCTTATGTGCATCGAAGTAATCAAACAGCAGGTCATTTATAGCAGTAAGGGCGATACTTGTTTTTCCAGTTGTCAGCCCAAGCCCATATCAAGTAATACTGCTGATATGGGCTTGGCTTCTATAAAATCAATTGCGTACTTCTGGTAATCATGTGGATTGTACTGCATCTAATATCCCCCCAATCTGACTCTCGTCGTCTAATACAAAAACTAAAAAGCCTAAGTCTCTAAACAGCTTGTGCCTTGCCATCTGTAATGGGCGTGGGCGCTTGCCCGAAACCTTGACCTCAACAAAGGCCATCTTTCCGTCAGGCATTAGAAGTATTCGATCCGGCATACCATCAAAGCCCGGTGATACAAACTTCACTGCCAGCCCGCCACGCTTTTTCACTTCCAAAGTTAACTTCTTTTCTATCTCTTTTTCTCTCATCGCCATATCTCCATCAATCAATGGTGACGGTCCGAGATAGTCATTTCATAAAACCCCCTATAGGCTGTTTTTTACTAAAAACTCTCTATAGAGACTTTTTATATAGGACCTTAACGGACCATCACCTTTAATGTTATTGCAGGTCAATGCGACTCAATTCAGAAACTCGTCTTCTCTTAAACGCACGCCATAAATGAAAACGCCTTTCTTGGTTTTTCTACGTACGAACCCAGAAGTATCTATCGCGGCATAAAAATCGGTGGTGCTTCTCGTATACTCCCCATTGCGAGCACAATAGGCTCTGTACTCTTGATAAAACTCACCAGACTTCTGCTGGTATGATTTGTCCACCTCGCAGCAATCCTCTAAGAAAGAAGCAAGCCAGTCATTATTCTCTCTGTACGCGTCGATGGCGTCCTGAACACATGACGGAACTTTGAAGTGGAAATTGGCGTCAATGGCTTTCTTGGCACCTTCAATGATCCAGCTCATGATGGCTAGTCCTGCGTTTGTAACGAGGTAATCCGCATAGTTTTTGATGTCGCTCCTACCCTCAATTCTGGCATTGAATGGAATGACGATAAGACGCCTCCAGGTACCATCGTCATTCGCACCGACTCTGGGCAGATGGTTCGTATAAAGCACCAGCGTATGGGAAGGTTCAAACTTAAACGGGTCTTTGTACTTTTTCTCAGCCTCGATTTCATCAGTAGAGCTAAGCTGCTTCACAATAGAAGTGTTCAGACGCATGCCCTCTTCGAGCTCGGAAGCAATGATGAGGCGCTTACCCTTGAGTTCTGCCATTTCAGGCTTTACGTTTCTACGGCATCCGACTGTAAGCGTATCTGCTGATATGGCACCGCTGTAGGAGCCGAGCACCCTTGAGATGCTGTTCCAGAAGGTAGACTTACCATTGCGACCCCCGCCGTAGGCAATGATGATCGCTTCCAGGCAGACTTTACCGATTGCAGCGAGGCCAACAATTTGCTGAACGTACGCAATCAGATGTTGGTCGTTACAAAAGAAGGTCTTCAGAGCATCTAACCAAATCTCCTCACCCTTCTCTCCCGGCGAAGTAGTCGTTTGCTTTGTAATATAATCTGCTGAGTCCGGATCACGGCCACCAGTCAGCCCCTTACGAAGGTCATAAGTAACACCTGGCGTGTTAAGAAGGAACTCGTCCTTATCTAGGTCGCTCACTTTGATTTCCAGCATAGGCTTTGCTGCCTGCAGTGCTGAGATGACATATTTCATATCCCTGCGCTTCATTACAAAAGTTCTGTAAGCCAGAGCCGACTGATATTTTTTTAATGCATTTAATGGATCACCAGAAAGTGAAGCTTCATACTTTTTGCCGCCAGCAAGGACATCTTCTTTCTTTTCGCCCAAAGCAACTAGGGCATTAAGCGCACTTTCCACCTCATCGATGGCATCTTGAAGCTGTAAATCGAGGAACTCCTCCATAGTGCCAACTGACTGCTGCTTTGATTCCATCCAGAACTCACCATTAAAACGAAGGTAATCTGTGGCATCGGTGTAGCAGAGCTCATTGCCATATTCACGAGTCAGCACCTTTGCCTGGCCAATATCAGAAAAGTCGGAAGGTCGCAGGGAGTTGTTATCAAAATCTGAATTATAGTCATTCGGAGGAACATACCCATCCTGACCTTGTACCTTCCTTGCAAACTTGATGGCGCTATTCCAGATGACAGTAAGTTCTTCATCATCCATCGGCGGATCGCATTTCTTTGCTTCTTCCAAGAAGATCTCATGAGCTTTACCGGTGCTGCCGTATCTCTTTACAACACGACCAGCAAAACGGGACAGCGTATTGTTACGGCGACCTTCAGGTATAGAATGACTGCGACTTGTGTTTGTAGGTGCAGGAGCGTTCTCCAACATATCATTAATCGTGAGCCAACCATCATGCCAGATAACTTCGCCGGTATCAGCACCATAAATAAAACGTGCTGCATCCAGAGCGTTATCATCAAAGAATGGGTACTGAGCTTGTATTGCTCTTTTAAGAGCTACATATTCCTCAGCGTCTGCCAGCTCTTCTATCGAGAAATAGACATGGAACTTGTGCCTTGCTGCTTTTCCGTCCTTAGAAAGCATGTTGTGGCGGCTGGGTGCAATTGCATATGAAACATCCGGCATAACCTCATCCAAAGTCTCTGGCGTTATCCACTCATCCGGATTTTCGGTTTGGTCATTATCACAATCCATGACGATGACATCAGACTTTAAGAAATTATCTGCGCTTCGGTAGTTGTTCTTATACTCAGCACAAACGTGGTCGAGCTTCACCGCTTCTTTCAGTTCATCTTCCGAGGTAACAACACTTTTATTTGGATAGAGGCAGTTCTTCTGATTGCCAGAGCAGTTTGCGGTACAAATTGTTAGTTGCATGGCTCAACCTCCTCCATATCCTCGGTAAAATAGCGAATCGTCATGCGACGCTTCTTAGCTTTAGCAATCTCGCGCTGCATGCCGTTCGTGATATTCTCTCCAAACACCCACAGCTCATTGCATTTACCTAAGAAAACCAGGTCCATGAACAGCGCAAGCTCGCGTTCCTCTGGATCATCATCCGAAAGATATAGAGGTAAAAGCAGGTGTGGCGCAAAGGCGATAGCGTTTCTTTCAATAACAGCGAACCGGCTATAAAGCTTGGCCCTTTCAATGTTTCTGTCAACATCACCTGCATAAGGTGAGCAGATATACACGAGCGGCTTGAAGACCTTGTCTTTCTTTTTTATGTTTGTCAGCGCCTCGTATACGGTAGGATCGGGATAGCCTTCGCTGTTTCTCTTGTCCACTCCGCCGGTACCGTATTTACATCTCATTTGTTCGTTCATAAACGAACCTCCTTATAAAGATTCGAGCGGCGTAAAAGTCCCTCTACCAGTCCCAGGACAGAAACCTCCGCTTTGAACGAACTTTTTAATAATTAATTTTTCCTTCTTTATAGAATTGAACGTAAAAAAGAGCCTTTTTAAGTCATGCTCAGGACTACTCTCGTATCGCTTCGGGGCGTGGAGAACTATGTTTAGAGTTAATGTTGAAATAATGTTAAGCATTAGTAGGAAAACCCGTAGTTCCTACGGTTAATGGGAAACGTGCCAACCTTTGACATAGTAGGTTTGCCTGCCACGACAGTTGGTGAGGCAAAAGAAAGAGTTCGCACTGCAGCCAAAAAAGCCTTAGAAGTTGCGGCTGAAGGCCATCATAACCTGATCGTATTGTGTTACATTATCACGTATTCTAAACTAACGTATCCGTTAGCTTAATTGATTGCGTACTGGTTGGTTTTTATTAAACAGCGAGTTCAGTTTACTTCATGATTCCAGAATGACTGCCTCAATACTTTATCATTGTGCTTTGATTACGCAATTTCTTCTATTTCCTTTTATTACTTCATCATATACATCCTTTAAATACCTACCGTTAAATATATAAGGAATATCCGCAAGTTCTCCTTCGATCATTAATATTGCAACCCCAGAATACTTCAACGAGGTTCCCTTGTGATCGATCTGTCTCGGATTAAAGTTATCTAAAAATCGTGAAATTTCCGGGCTAATATCTGCAATTCGAACGAGCGGATTGCATTTAAATGAACCTTTACTAAGAATATCATCTACAAACACATCCGAAGTTTTTTGTGACTCCGATATTATGTAATCAGGAAGATAGGAACTTTCTCCATTTTCATAATACTGCTGATTAACAGATAGATCGAGAATAGTAAACGGAGGCGCTACAACCCAAGCATGACCACCGTCTATCCCATTTGGCCTAAAATAAGTATTTAATTGTTTGTTAGGAATACTAATCGTCAACGCCCCTTTAACGCCGTAGTTCCAGAATCCTTCTCGCTCTAGAATGTTACAGAGCAAGCTTGTAATTAGGGAACATTTTCCTTTCGAGCCATCCATCACAAGTTCATTATGCAGCATCATACAAATTCGAGGGATCTCTTTTCTCGCGTGTTCAAGGTACTCTTCCTTGTATGGTTGATCTCTAACAAACCGTGCATATTCCTCTAAAAACTTTGGATTTTGTTTTTCTTGTGCAATAAAGTTGGGGTGGTTATAAAATCCGGGCTTATCAAACGGTATCGAATAAGAAATAAAATCATTCACGAGCCGATCATATTCATTACAATATTGAAATGTTTGAGTTTCATTATTCATGCAGCATTTTTTGAATTTCTTCCCGCTTCCGCAAAAACAAAGATCATTTCGCCCCAGTGACTTTAACGTGAAAATCCCTCCTTTTTCTTAATTATTCTTTTGGTTTATGAGATTATTTTATTAACCGGATATAAACAAAATACCGCCCTAAAAGGACGGCATGATGTAATTTGGGTGAAATGAAATAATTTATTTTTCCGTATTAACTCAATAGCAGAGGCCATAGCCGTACTATTTTTGGAGTTGGCTATGGCCTCTGTATTGCGCTGTCTTTTTCTCGAGCCCTCCTGAGCTACAAAAATAGCTCTTTTTTTTCGTTCATTTCCCCCCTAAGTGTCCTGGGACTAGTGAAGGACATGAAAAATGTGTGGCCCGAAAAAATTAAAAAACTTTTCGTTCAAACCACACAAAACTGTCCTGGGACTATTAGAGAGGGAACAACTCCTCTCGGAAAAGGAGGTAACATCATGCAGACACAGACTCATGCAGAGGCTTCGAAACAGCAGCAACTTGATGAAGAACTTGCTGACACCCTCACAGCCATTAGCGTTGTATCCAAGAGACTGGCCCAGAAAATCAAGGCCTTGTCTGCAAAGGAACAAGAAAATAAGGAAGGAGGAGCTCCAGATGGGCAAGATGAGTGAACTTAGTCAGATTCTCTCTGAACTTAAGGACTGCGGCAAAACTCTCATTAACATTGCTGACTCGCTTACAGAAATTTTCTCAAGTACAGATGACGAGCCCCAACAAGTTATGGAAGCACCCGCAATGCCGAAAGAGGAACTGAAACCAGAGCTTTCGTTCTTGGATGTTCGTAGGAAGTTTACGGAAGTGTCCAGAGCCGGGCACACAGAGGCACTTAAAGGTCTTCTTAAAAAGTACGGTGCGGACAAGCTCTCCAGCATAGACCCGTCACAGTATCCTGCGTTGCTTGCGGATGCGGAGGCAATTCAATGATTGTAAAACATGCACTGCTTTCTGCCTCATCGGCACACAGGTGGGTTGCTTGTCCGCCATCGGCCCTACTTAGTAAGAAGTTTGAAGATGTGTCCAGCAGCTTTGCACAGGAAGGCACCGATGCCCACGTCCTCGCACAGTACAAACTTGAAAGGTCGCTGGGATTCGATACAAAGGACCCGACTGAATCTCTTAGCTTCTACGATGAGGAAATGAACGACCACGCGGAAAACTATGCAGCCTTTGTGCTTGAACAGTTTGAAAAAGCAAAAGAAACCTGCGCCGATCCTCAATTACTTATTGAGCAGAAGCTCGATTTCTCAAGATATGTCCCGGGAGGTTATGGCCATGTTGACTGCCTGATTGTCGCAGACGGCACTCTTACCGTAATTGACTACAAATACGGACTCGGAATCAAGGTTTCAGCGGAAAGAAATCCGCAAATGTTCTGCTATGCACTCGGAGGCTTGGCACTTTTCGATGGTATTTACGACATCGACAATGTCCACCTGGTCATATATCAGCCGCGTAAAGAAAATATTAGCGAGTACAGCATCTCTAAGAGTGAACTCATCAAGTGGGCTGAGGAAATCTTAGCTCCTACTGCACAACTTGCTATCAAGGGCGAGGGCGAATACAAGGCTGGCGAGCACTGTCGATTCTGTAAGGCCAAAGCAACTTGCAGGAAGCGTGCCGAATACAACCTGGAGCTCGCAAAGTACGATTTTGAGGTACCTGCCACTCTCGATAATGATGAGATAGCGGCCATCCTGACAAAAGCAGATGAACTGGTTTCCTGGGCCAACGATGTCAAGGAATATGCTCTGAAGGAAGCTCTGAACGGTACTAAGTTTGAAGGCTTCAAATTAGTCGCCGGTCGTTCTAACAGAAAGTACACCGATGAAGCTGCGGTAGCTGATGTCATTATTGCAGTCGGTAAAGATCCCTATGAGAAGAAACTACTCGGCATAACCGCTATGACAGCACTTCTCGGCAAGAAGACATTTGAAGATATTCTCGGTGGGCTAACTTTTAAGCCACCTGGAAAACCAGTCCTTGTTACCGCTGATGACAAGAGGCTTGAATTCAACTCAGCATATGAAGATTTTGATGAAAATCAAGGAGGAAATTAATCATGACAAAAGCAGTTAATCCATTGAAAGTAGTTACTGGTCCTGATACCCGTTGGAGCTATGTGAATGCATGGGAGCCGAAATCCATTAATGGCGGCACTCCTAAGTACAGTGTATCTCTCATTATCCCTAAGTCCGACACGAAGACCATCGAGAAGATTAAAGCTGCAATAGAAGCAGCCTACCATGAAGGTGAAGGAAAGCTCAAAGGCAATGGTCGTACTGTGCCGCCTCTTGCAACCCTTAAGACTCCTCTTCGCGATGGTGATGTGGAACGTCATGACGATCCCGTTTATGCAAACGCATACTTTATAAATGCCAACAACAGCTCTGCTCCTGGCATCGTAGATGCAGACCGTCAGCCTGTCATCGAGCGCTCTGAGATTTATTCCGGTGTTTATGGTCGTGCCAGTGTTAATTTTTACTCATTCAACACCAATGGAAATAAGGGCATCGCTTGTTCCCTTAATAACCTTCAGAAAATCCGTGATGGTGAGCATCTTGGTGGTAAGTCTAACGCTGAAGAAGACTTCGCTACCGAGGATGATGAAGACTTCCTTTCCTAATCGGTAACTGACAATCCGGGTGAAAGCTTGCCCCCAGGACAATCAAATGAAAACGCTTGGACGGTGGCACTCCTGCTGCCGCCCTTATTCTTTTGAAGGGAAACCGCGGAGATGGAGGCTTTGAAATGCGTAATTTGAGCATCGACGTTGAGACATTCTCATCGATAGACCTATCAAAATCAGGTTGTTACCGCTATGTGGAGTCACCGAATTTTGAAATCCTTCTATTTGGATACTCGGTTGATGGTGCGCCGGTACAGATCGTCGACCTTGCTCAAGGTGAAACAATACCGGAAGCAATCATCAATAGCCTCACCGATGAAACTGTGACAAAATGGGCTTTTAATAGCAATTTTGAACGAGTTTGCCTGTCTCGTTACCTTGGCTTCCCCACCGGTAAATACCTTAATCCGTCCTCTTGGCGCTGTAGTATGGTATGGTCTGCTTATATGGGCTTACCGCTTTCACTTGAAGGTGTAGGTGCAGTTCTTAAGCTCGGTGAACAGAAGCTAAAAGAAGGCAAAGACCTCATCCGTTATTTCTGTGTTCCATGCAAGCCTACCAAAGCAAATGGTGGTCGCACTCGTAACCTGCCGGAACACGATTTGGCCAAATGGTCCTTATTTAAGAAATACAATATTCGAGATGTTGAGGTCGAACAGGCCGTTAAGAAGCGCCTAGAAAACTATCTGGTACCTGAGTTTGTATGGGATGAATACCATCTGGATCAGGTGATTAATGACAGGGGCATTCTACTTGATATGGGTGTCGTTAAAAATGCCATCATTTTTGATGAACGCTCTAAACAAGAACTAACCGCTTCCATGAAGGACCTTACCAACCTTGATAATCCAAACAGCGTTATACAGGTAAAACAATGGCTTTCTGATAATGGTGTTGGGACCGAATCGCTTGATAAAAAGAATGTCGCAGCCCTAATAAAGACTGCACCGGATGATCAACGTGACGTGCTTTTGCTTCGCCAGCAGCTTGCTAAAAGTAGTGTTAAAAAATATCAGGCCATGTCAAATTCAGTATGCTCCGATGGACGTGCTAGAGGAATGTTTTTCTTCTACGGTGCATCACGCTCAGGCCGCTGGGCAGGCCGGCACATACAATTGCAGAACCTTCCTCAGAACCATATCCCTGATTTGGAAGATGCACGGTCCCTTGTAAAGCTCGGTGATTATGATGCAGTAAAGCTTCTTTATGAGGATGTGCCGGATACACTCTCTCAGCTTATTCGTACTGCTTTTATTCCAAAGCCAGGATACAAATTTATTGTGAGCGACTTCAGTGCTATCGAGGCTAGGGTTCTGTCCTTCTTAGCCAGAGAGCAATGGAGATTAGATGTATTTGAAAGCGATGGTGATATTTACTGCGCTTCTGCTTCTGCTATGTTCCGTGTACCGGTTGAAAAGCATGGTGTAAATAGCCACCTTCGTCAAAAAGGTAAGCAAGCTGAGCTGGCCTGTATTGCTGAAGGTCAGCTCGTGCTCACGGATCAAGGACTCATCCCAATTGAGGAAGTGAAGCTTCATCACAAGCTCTGGGATGGGGGGAACTGGGTGTCACACGAAGGTGTAATTTCCAAAGGTGAAAGGAAGGTCATCTCATATGAAGGACTTACAGCAACCCCCGACCACCTCGTATGGGTTGAGGGGCAACAGAAGCCGATACACTTTGGAATTGCCGCCTCCATCGGCTCACATCTCGTACAAACCGGACATGGTCGGAAAGCAATACGGTTGGGTGAAGATCATATCATCCGAGAAAAGATGGAATGCGAAAATAAACCATTGTTATGTATTGACCAAATGCACAGGCTGCGGCAGTGTTCAGTGGCAAAATCTAAACAGTTTAACCAATGGAAAGACAAATGGCTGCCAAAGCTGCTCTCAGCCGCGGCAAATACCCAAATGACTTTACAAAAGACTCGCAGCAGCACAGCAACGCTGCACAAACCCGAACGACCCAGGTTATCCCAACTATGGCGCAAGGGGAATTCGTTTCAATTTCCCAAGTATAACTGCTGCGAGTATTTACCTTATCAAGAAATATGGCTTACCAGACCGCGCAATGGAGCTCGACAGGATCAGCAACGAAAAAGATTATGCTCCTGGGAATCTTTGTTTTTCAACGCACACGGAAAACAACTCGAACAAACGCTGCACAGTGCTTTCTCAATGGTCACAAGAATACTGGCCGTATGCAAGGAGTGTCGTGATTCAAAAGCTGTCAGCCGGCCTTTCTCGAGAAGATGTAATCGAAGATGCAGAATTGGCTGTTATCAGGAAACGCAAAAACTGGAGAATCATCAGCGCACGGCTCGACTTTATGACATACGAGATGCCGGACCAAATCACCGTTTTACCGTATCGGGAAAGCTAGTCCACAATTGTGGCTATGGTGGATCGGTAGGTGCACTTAAGGCTATGGGTGCGTTGGAAATGGGCCTTACTGAAGAAGAACTGCAGCCGCTGGTTGATTCTTGGAGAACTTCAAACCCGAAGATCACAAAGCTATGGTGGGATGTTGACAGGGTAGCCAAGGAAGCTATCCGTTTCCGAACCCATACCAACACACATGGCATTAGTTTCTATTACCAGAAGGGTATGCTTTTTATTGAGCTTCCTTCCGGCAGGAGGCTTTCCTATGTTAAACCTAAAATCGGCGAGAACCAGTTCGGTGGCGAGTCTGTCACCTATGAAGGCACCGGCAACACAAAGAAATGGGAACGCATCGAAAGCTATGGTCCTAAATTTGTCGAAAACATCGTGCAAGCCATAAGCAGAGATATTCTTGCTTATGCTATGAAAACACTCAGTCATTGCTTTATCTGTGGTCACGTCCATGACGAGCTAATTATTGAGTGCAGAATGGATGTTTCACTTGAAGTCATTTGTGAGCAGATGGGAAAAACGCCACCTTGGATGAAAGGTTTGGCACTTAGAGCCGATGGCTATGAGACTATGTTTTATAAGAAAGACTAATATTGAAAAAGGCCCTCCAGGAAACCTTACTATTTCCTGAAGGGTCTAACTATTTACTTTGTGGGGGTATATAAAGAAACAGATGTTCATAACAACATCCTTATGAGCATCCAGCCAGTTGACTGCCGTTAGCCATCAACAGCACCTAC
>JAEHJW020000152.1_pt1 | contig 19009 bp, 21 predicted proteins | sample 9271431 | NCBI WGS metagenome assembly JAEHJW02 | reverse complement strand
TGAGACGGTATTTCCATGTTATTATTAAGCTGAGAAAACTATCACTGTGAACCGGCTAGGGAAACCTGGGCGGTTTTTTGTTGCCCAAAATACCCGAGAGAAAAGGCGGTGAGCCTGATGGCATTCGTTGAATCCAAGTCTTGTATAGAGTGTATCGCAGAATCGCGCGAGGCGGCTGAGAAGATCACCGGCATCGTAGAGCACAGGAAGAAGTGCAGGAAGTGCCAAAGTTGTGCGAGACTGCAGGAGTTCGAGAAGGCAGCAGAGCAAGCCGAGAAGGCTGACGGGTGAAGCGCTATGCCGAATAAAGCAAAGAAACCGTGTTCACACTTTGGGTGTCCAAACCTGACTACTGAAAGATATTGCGAGGCACACAAGAAGGACTCGCAATCCTATGACAGATACAGAGGATCAGCAAAGGAACGGGGCTATGATTCACGGTGGAGAAGATACAGGGATGCATTCCTAAAAGCACACCCGGTATGTGAGTGTGACGAGTGCAAAGCGAACGGTTGGGTTAAGCCTGCAACAGTGGTTGACCACATCATTCCACACAAAGGAGATACCGTTCTATTCTGGGATCCAAAGAACCATCAAGCAATGTATAAGCCACACCATGATGCGAAGACGGCGCGAGAGGATGGAGGGTTCGGAAATGGAAAAGGATAAACTTGTAGAGCTCATCAGGAAGATGAGAGATACCTGTGATCAATTGGTAAAGGCGCTTGTAAATGAGGAGGAAGATGAAATTGAAAGCGCTTTGGGAAGGTTCATGCTTCTGATGATGCAGATGAACGCGATGGAGTGAATGAGGGGCAGGGGGGTGTCAAATTTCTGAGCCAAAACGCTGGAAGACCGCGCCGCCATCAAACGTGTGAAATTTTCGTGAAATGAAATATTTTATAATAGGGGGTGCTCCTGATGGGTGGGAGACGGGCAAAGCCTATTCAGTTGCACTTGCAGAATGGCAACAAACGGCACCTGACAAAAGCAGAAATCGAAGCCCGGCAGAATTCAGAGGTCAGGCTCGGAACCAAGAAAATGAAATGCCCTGACTTCGTGAAAAACGATGTCCAGGCATATGCGAAGTGGAAGGAATTGACCGCGCTTTACAAGGACATTGATTTTGTATCTTCCGGGGATGTTGGGCTACTTGGCAGGTACTGCATGACATACAGCGAGTATCTGAAACTACTGACACAAAAGCAGAGGATTGAAACCTTTGAGATTGACTATGAAAATCTGCTATCGCGTTTTGAACCTGAAATGCTCGAGGGTCTGGATGCCTTTTTTAGATTTGGTCCTGTCATGCAGCTTGAAAACGCGATCAACAAGAAAATGGACATGCTCATCAAAATGGAGGACAGGCTATTTCTGAACCCGGTAGCAAAGATCAAGAACATCCCTAAAAAAGAGAAGCAGGAGACAGACCCGAATGCTTCCATGTTTGGTGATTGACTATGAAAATGCATCCAACAACCCAATATGCGGCTGATGTTGTATACGGGAAAATAAATGCCTGCAAGTGGGAGAAACTCGCTTGCAAGAGGCACTTGAATGACTTGGACAGACAGGGAACCGATGAGTTCCCTTTCGTTTTTGATGAATCCAGGGCTGACCGGATATTCCAGTGGTTTAAAATATGCCGGCATGTCCGGGGGCCATATGCCGGACAGCCGATAGAACTGGAGGACTGGCAGAAATTCGACCAAGGGTGTTTATATGGGTGGGTCCATAAGGATACCGGAGCGCGAAGGTTTCGGAAAGCGTATCACAAGAGAGCTCGTGGAAACGTAAAATCAACAGAGGTCAGTGGGAAATGCCTGTACCACATGAATGCAGATGTTATATATCCGCCGGGGCATCCGGAACAAACCCGCTATGAGATGTCTCCGGAGGTTGAGTGTGCAGCGGTAGACCGGCAGCAGGCAAAGCGAGTATGGGAAGATGCCTGCAGTATGGCGATTGCATCCCCGGATATTGCAAAGCGGATGGACGTAAAGAAAACATCCGTGAGACATAAATCAAGGGGCGGATTCATGAGGCCGCTGTCCAAGGATACAAAGAACAAGGATAGCGGGGCTCCGTGTTATTTTGATGTGGACGAGTACCACGCCCACCCGACATCAGCGATATACGATATAGGGTATTCTGGATTTGGTAAACGAGCGCAGTCTCTACTGGATGTTATAACCACAGCAGGAACTGATGCCGAGAATAAGCCATGCAAAAAAGAAGAGGACTATGCTAAAAAAGTTCTATCTGATGAAAGCATATCGGATGAGAGCTTTTTTGTTATGATACGGGAAATTGACGACGAGGACAGCCCGCATGATGAAAGCTGCTGGCCTAAAGCAAGCCCGATACTGCGAAAGGACACGGAATATTCCAGGGGGTTGTATCAGCAGATCAAAGCAGAGCATGATACCGCGTACCAGAGTGGAGACCCGGCGAAGATCCGCGAATTCCTCATCAAGAGGATGGACCGCTGGCAGTCTGACAGCGAGAACAAATACATGTCGGGGTGTATGGACAAATGGAAGGCGCTGGCTGTATCCAGGGAGGAATTCGCGAGACTCACGCGCGGGCTTGAAGGTTGGAACGGGATGGACCTTTCCAAGACCACTGACCTGACGGCGGATGCATTCGCAGCGTGGCTCCCCGATGGCAGGCTGGCTGTATCAGCCCATGGATTCATGCCGAAGGAAAGAGCCATCCAGCATGAACACTCTGACCGGGTGCCGTATAAATATTGGGCAGATGATGGATGGTGTACGCTCACTGATGGAGCTGTGACGGACTATCGTTTCATCAAGTCATATATTCAGGACTGCGAGTTTGACCGGGGATGGAAATTCAGAGAATTCTGCTTTGACCCATATAATGCAACCCACTTCATCCAGGACTTGGTGAATGAGGGATATGGTGAGGATCAGATGGTGGAGATCCGCCAAGGTGTTCAAACGCTATCCGAACCGACAAAAAAGTTCCGGGAGTTAATCCTCCAGGGGAAAGTGGTCCATGATGGGAGTCCGCTTCTCACCTGGGCGCTGTCAAACGCCGTAGAAGTCACAGACAACAACGGGAATATCAAGCTGTCAAAGAAGCACAAAGACGATTCTCAGCGGATTGACCCGGCGGCTGCAGTGATCAATGCGCTGGTACGTGCGCTGGTAAACGAGAAGCCGCTTCATGCATCGGAATACGCGAAACCTGACATACTGAATAAACTATGGGGTTGATTGAATGAAAAAGGCTTTGAAGGCTGCTATGCTATTGGTTGAGGATATCCTGATCATAAGTGGTTTGACCGTAATGGTTATAACCACTTTTTTCGTGAATCGGGTGATTGGGTGGTACGCCCTGGGCGCAGTACTGTTTGCAGTCGGGGTATATTTTGCGAAGCATCCAATGAGGAGGTGAGAGTGTGCTATTTGGAAGAGATTTCAGAAATCAGCAGGTCACGGCAGATCTGAACGATGTTAAAACTCTGATGCAAATGCTCGGGATGGACCCATCCTCAATTGATATCAGCGGGAAGCAGTCGCTGAAGGAAATCACGGTTTACACCTGTATCCGGATATTGGCGGACACCATATCGAAGTTGCCGTTCAAGATTTATCAGGACCAGAACGGCATCAGAAAAGCATCGGAACATTACCTGTACCCGATGTTGAAACTACGCCCGAATCCGTACATGTCGGCATCGGATTTTTGGAAGTGCATTGAAACCCAACGGAACATATACGGAAACGCCTATGTATGGCCGGAGGTTGCGAGAATTGGGAGAAATGCCGGACGGATACAGGGGCTGTACCCGCTGGACAGCAGCAGAATGAAAATCTATGTTGACGATGCCGGACTCCTGAGTAGTAAAAACACCGTCTGGTATGTCTACACGGATAACGCCGGGAAGCAGTATAAGATGCAGGCGGACGAGATACTGCACTTTAAAGGCGTGACAACCAATGGGCTGGTGGGGCTAAACCCCATAGAAACCCTGCGGAATACCGTAGAAAACGCCAAGGCAAGCAGTCAATACACCAATGAATTCTTCAAAAACGGCCTGCAAATCAAAGGGATAATCCAGTATACCGGCACATTGGACAGGGAATCAGAAAAGACTTTTCTTGAAAAGTTCGAGGACATGTCCAACGGGCTGAAAAACGCCCACAGGGTGAGCATGATGCCGTATGGGTATCAGTTTCAGCCGCTGAAAATGTCGCTGGTGGATGCACAGTTCCTTGAAAACACCACGCTGACGGTCCGGCAGCTGGCGGCGGCGTTTGGTGTAAAAATGCATCAGATCAACGACCTGGAAAAGTCGAACTACAGCAACATGACGGAGCAGCAGCGTGAATTTTACGTTGACACCCTGCAGGCCATCCTCAAAATGTACGAGGATGAGATGACATATAAGCTGTTTTTGGACGCTGAAATCATGGCTGGGTACTATACTCGGTTCAATGTGGATGTCATCCTCAGGGCAGATATCAAGACCAGGTATGAGGCATACAAAAACGGAGTGCAGGGCGGATTCCTGCGACCGAATGAGGTACGAGAGAAGGAAGAACTTGAACCGGATCCCGCTGGTGACCGGTTATATGCAAACGGGAATATGATCCCGCTGGAGATGGCGGGAAAACAGTATGAAAAGGGAGGTAGCTCGAATGGGGGTACTTGAATTTAAGAATAAGGACAAGCGCACCGGAAAGGAAAAGGTTGTCGGGAAATTCGAGATCAAGAACCAGACCACGGATGCCGCTGAGTTGTTCATCTACGGCGACATTGTGAGTTATAAGTGGGATGATACCGATGTCATTCCGCAGGATGTCGCGGATTTCCTGAAAGGCTTGGATGGGAAAAGCAAATTGAACATCTTCATCAACTCCGGTGGCGGGTCTGTATTTGCAGGGCTGGCGATATACAACCAGTTGAAACGGCATCCGTCAGATAAAACTGTTTATGTGGATGGTGTAGCGGCTTCAATCGCTTCGGTTATCGCCATGGCTGGCAATAAATTGGTGATCCCGGGTAACGCTTTCCTGATGATCCATAAACCTTGGGCAGGGTGCAGAGGAAACGCCAATGATATGCGAAAAATGGCAGATGATCTGGATCGCATTGAGGAAGGAGTCATGAACGTCTATAAGGAAAACCTTGCGGAGGGGGTTGATATTGAGACGGTGGAAAAACTTGTTGAGGCAGAGACTTGGATGACCGGAGAGGAAGCTGCAAAATATTTCAATGTTGAGGCAGCACCTGCAAGCCAGGCGGCGGCATGCGCATCTGAATATTTTGAGAAATACAACAACGCCCCGGCGGGCTTGAAGGATGCAGGATCTCCACCGGAACCTCCGAAAGATCCTCCCGATGAACCGAAAGACCAGAAAGAAAAAGAAAAGCTACTGTTTGAACTGGACCTACTATAGGGTCCTTTTTAAATATAAAAAAACCAGTAAATGAGAAGGGACGGGATAAACGATGACCAAAAAAGAAAGAGAACTGAGAGCGCAGATGGCGCAGCTGAAAGACGAAGCCAGACGGCTTGTGGAAGAGGACAAAATGCCTGAAGCCAAGGCAAAGGCGGCAGAAGCCAAGGCGATGGAGGAAAAGATCGACCTCCTGGTGGAGTTGGACGAGGAAGAAAACAGATCCGGTCAAGAAGTTGGAGCAGGAGAGGCGAAGGATCAGGCAGAGCAGGAGAAGGAGTACAAATCAGCATTTATGAAGGCATTCCGGATGCAGAAGCTGTCCTCCGATGACATGAGCGTCCTGGAAGTACGGAACGCCATGACAGAAGGCTCTGCTGCTGACGGCGGGCTCTCGGTTCCGCAGGACATCCAGACTATGATCAACGAGTTCAAGCGGACTCTGCCTGACCTGACAAAATTGATCACTGTTGTGCCGGTCAACACAAACTCCGGGTCCAGAGTGTTTGAACAGGTTGCAGCCATGGCACCGTTCGCAAACATCACCGGAGAGGGTACTGATGACATTGCTGACATGGGAAACCCCAAATTGACAGCAGTAACCTATGCCATCAAGAAATACGCAGGATGGCTCCCTGTATCCAATGACCTCCTGAAGGACAGCGATCAGGCTATCATGGCATTCCTTGGGCGTTGGATTGCAAAGAAGTCGGTTGTAACCAGAAACAGTTTGATCCTGGCACTGGCAGCTACACTGACACCAAAAACGCTGGCAGACTGGAAGGCAATCAAGAAGGTGCTCAACGTGAGTCTGGACCCCATGCTTTCCGCCAACGCCGCTTTGGTAACAAACCAGGACGGTTTCCAGCTGATGGACACATGGGTTGATGGACAGAGCAGACCTCTGCTCAAACCCGACATCACAAACCCCAGCGCTTACACCTTCGGCGGCAAGCCTATTATTGTGCTCCCGAACAGTGTACTGGCAACCACCGGAACAACCACCAAGCTGGCTCCTTGCATCATCGGCAGCATGGCTGATCTGATCACCATGTTCGAGAGACAGGGACACCAGATCGACAGCACCAACGTGGGCGGTACTGCATTCCGCAAGGACAACACGGAAGTTCGCTGCATCGAACGCGAGGACACCAAGTTCATCGATTCCGCTGCTGCCGTGTACGGTCAGCTCGATGTAACCAGCATATAGGTGATTTGAGAGGGAGGGCCATCACGGTCCTCCTATTAACTCACTTGGAGGGATAGTACTATGAAAATAATTGTTACGGACGAGGGAATAAACATCAATGGAGTCGAACTGACTCCAGGACAAACACATGATGTCCAATGGCAAACCGCCAATGGTTTAATCGCCAGAGGATGGGCCAAGGAAGTGCAGGAGGGCGGTGAAACTGATGGATTACAGGGTGAAACTGGCGATCCCCCCGGCGGCGGAACCGGTCAGCCTGGAGGAAGCAAAAAGCGCGGCAAGAGAGCTGACGGATGATTTCGACAGTGAAATTGCTAAACTCATAAAAGCAGCCAGGGAAGAAGCGGAGAAGTACCAGAATCGGTTTTACATGACACAGACTTGGGAGCAGTCATACGATTCATTCCCGGCGACGCCAATAGAGATCAAAAAGCCTCCTCTGCAGTCGCTTGAATCTGTGACCTTATTTGACCAGAATGGCGGACAGGTGCTGGTGAGCCCGGGCGACTTCATCGTGAGCACCCGGTCAAACCGGATATGGTTCAAGCCGGAGAAACTGTGGCCCAGTATATCGCTCCAGCAGTTTGATTCTGTGGTGTTCCGCTACAAGTCAGGGTTCACGGATATCAGCAGCATTCCTGAGAGTGTGCAACTGGCGATCAAACTGTATGTGAGTTACTTTCTGGACAATCCAGAAGCGGAGAAACCTCCTGAGGCATTTTACAGCCTATTGTCATCCGAAAGGTGGTCTTAATTATGGCAGGATACCGGCACAAGATCGTTTTACTGATGCCGTCCGGTGCCACTCTGGTTGACGGTGTGGAGGTTACAAACTATGTCACAGCCGCCGAGATGTTCGCGGCGATAGAGCCACTGTCAGGACGGGAACTGTTTCAGGCGCAGGCGGTTAACCCGGAATTGTCCCATCGGGTAAAAATCAGGTATCACGCTGGCATTGTATCCAGTATGAGAATCCGGTATGGCAGCAGGATATTTGAAATTGTTTCTCCGCCGATTGACACCGGGGAGCGGCATCGTGAACTGGTGCTGATGTGTAAGGAGATGATACAAAATGGCAGTTAATCTATCACAAAACAGGAGGGCATCCGTCACCCTGACCGGCAGCGAGGAAGTCATCAACAATCTCAAACACAATGCTGACAAGGTGATTGCTGCCGCAATGGATGCCGTAAATAACGGGCTTGTGATTCTGGAGCGCAGCATGAAAAAGGACTGCCCGGTGAACACGGACCCGGAGGACACAGACACCATACACCTGAAAGAGTCAATCCACATCATCCAGCCAGCGAAAAGATACAAACGCTCTGTGGTGGGGAGGGTGGGACCGGCAAAAAAGACGGCCATGCACGTTGAGTTCGGAACATCCAAGATGCACCCAAGGGTGTTTATGCGGACACAATTGGCAAAAAACACATCTGAGATCAGGACGGCGGCTAAAAACATCATCAAGGGGGAACTTGGACTATGATCAGCATGATTGACGAGGTTTACAGTGCATTGAAAAATAGTCCGAGTGTCACTGCGCTGGTCCCGGGGGGAATCCACCCTATTCGCAATCCTGATTCGGTACTGAAATATCCATACATCACTTTCTTTGAGGTATCTAATCAGGAAACTGAGAGCGCTGATGATGAGGAGTATGCGAATGACATAGAGATCCAGGTTGATATCTGGTCGAAGTCAGGAACGGTATCCGTAACCAAGGCGGTACAGAAAGTGATGCGAGCGTTAGGATTCACACACCAGTGTATGCCGGATGACTACGAGGACGGCACCAAAATATTTCACAAACCGATTCGGTTTACGATCACAAAAGAGGTTTAGGAAAACGGGCTCCCGAGAGGGTGCCTTTTTAATGTAAAAATTCAACGAAGAAAGGTAGGTAATAAACTATGGCAAAAGCGGCAAAGGGCTTTTCTGGGACCAGAATATTCTTGGTCACAAAAAATGATGCGACAGGTTTCACGGCTGGTTCGAAAATTGCAGTAAGTGGTAGCCAAGGGTTCACTTCGTCCCCGGAAACCACAGACTGGAAAATCAACGCGGATGACGGTATTTTCGATTCCGGATCTGACTGGAACGGTGACAAGTTCACACTGACACTGGCGGAGTGCCCACTGGACATCAAGCAGTATTTCGAGGGAGGCACCTACGACAGCACATCAAAGGTGTACAGTTTCTACTCCACTTCCCAAGCGCCAGAATTGGCAATTGGATTCAAAGTGCTGCAATCTGATGGATCATGGCTGATGGTAAAAATCTTCAGCTTGAAATGCTCCAGTTTCAAAATCGACTACAAGACCAAGGGAGAATCCGGAGACATTGCATCCGTTACAATTGAGGGGCTCATCAAAAATAGAGTCATTGACAATAAGATCAAAGAGGAAAAATACGCTGCCACAGAGGCTGATCTCACCTGGCTTGACACCATGGACGCGGCGTAAAAGGCACAAAAGACAAATAGCAGGCGGGGGAGGCATACTCCCCCGGAATTTTATTATTTGAGGAGGAAAACGTTATGATTAAAGACTTTTTAAGGAGATCAATCCCAAAGAAATCAACAATACATGGAATCGAAATCAAGAAGCTCCCGCTGGGGGCTTATTTAGATGCAATAGAGTCGGTCAAAAATATCCCGGAAATACTCTTGAACCAGACCTTCCCCGGGATGTCATCCGAGCAGATTTTTGCAAAGCTGAAAAAAATGGATGAGAAAGCCCTTTCTGACATTCTCGGGAATCTGGTTGTGCAGATCCCGGATCAGGCTATCCGTTTCCTGTCTAATCTTATTGGAGTTCCCTACGAAACTTTGCGGGATGACCCCGAAATAGGGCTGAATGGAATCAAGGACATTATCAAAGAGTTCTGGAGGGTAAACGATATGTCGGATTTTTTTCAAGACGTGGGGAAGGCGGTGAAAGTACTCCTGGAACAGAAAATGAAAAGTGGTTCCAGGACTTAATCGTATGCGCGGGGAAAATTGGGATAAGTAAGAAACAACTCCTGGAGGATTACTACTATGACGAAATCCCGCTGATATTTGAACGGTACAATGAACTGTCAAAGGTTGAAACCGCGAAGGAAGACTCTGTTGAAGAGGTTTACTGGGATCAAATGAGTGTAGGGGGATGATACTGTGGCAAAAGCTATAAACCTGGGCGAATTGGCGATAGCCATAGCCCTAAAAACTGGAGCCCTGGAGCAGGGGTTGAACGAAGTAAAAAAGCAGTTACAGAAGAACCAGACAGATGTAGAGAATACCGGGAAAGGGTATGACAAACTTGCTGTGGTTGCCGGTCTCGCATTCTATAAAATATCCCAGGCTATCTCATCCGGCGTGAAGGCCTTCAATGACTATAACAGTTCTATGACCGGTCTGAAAAGTGTGGTCCAGGGTACTGGCCAGGACTTCACAAAGGCCCAGGGCTTTATTGACTCATTCACAAAAGACGGTTTGGTCCCGGCGAATGAAGCTGCGACATCATTGAAAAACCTTCTTTCAAGAGGGTTTGGAATGAATGAAGCTGAGGATATTCTGAACCGGTTCAAGGACTCAGCAGCTTTCAGCAGACAGGCAAGCCTTTCCATGGGAGAAGCCATCAGGGGTGCCACTGAAGGTTTAAAAAATGAAAATTCAGTCCTGGTGGATAATGCCGGCGTGACCAAGAATGTCAGCCAGATGTGGAAGGAATACGCTGCTTCCATCGGGAAGGGTGCTGACAGCCTGACAATCGAAGAGAAGCGAATGGCGGAATATCTCGGCATCATGAAGGAGACCCGGTTCCAGGTGGGGGATGCCGCCAAGTACAGCGAGCAGTTCGCAGGTGCTCAGGCCAAGAATGCCGCAGAAACTCTGAAACTCAAACAGGCATTCGGTGCAGCACTTGTTCCTGTGCTTAATACACTGCTGAATATCATCACACCATTAATCCACGCGCTTACTGGATTTATCAATAATAACAAAGAACTGGCGGCAGTTTTAGCGATAACGGCCGCTGCATTCGTTGGTCTTATTACAGCGGTCACGGCATTTAAAACAGCTGTATTGTTGCTCGGTCCAGCCTTAAAGGCTTTGCAAGCAGGATTCATTGCATTGGCTACTAATCCAATAGCTCTAATATTAACCGCAATAGCCAGCACTGCCGCGCTTGTGGCCGTACAGATAGGCAAGGCAAGGAAAGAGCAAGAAGAGTACAACAAGGCAGTGGAGGAGTTTAATAAGATCAAGCAGGATGGGATACAGAAATCCGAAATTCCAAAGATTCAGGAGGAAATAAACAATCTACAGAGCCTTGTAGACCAGTATGAAAAACTAAAAGTCAAGTATGATGAGTATAACAAGGATAGAGTTCAGCATTCTACCGAACATTATGCAATGAAGGACGCCGCAACAGACATTGGGGTTGATTTGGATAAACTGACTGATGGGTTTAGAAAAGCCGGAATCCAGATTGATTTATACACTGGAAGTACAGAAGCTGCAAAAGAAAAAATCAAAGCGCTTAAAGATGCCATCACTGCAGCAAATCGCGAAACTCTTGACTATTACAACGATCAGGCAAAAACAATAGCGCAAAAACATGCTGATGAAGATGCAATACTGGCATTAATTAAGGCTTATAAATCGGCAAAAGTAGGATCCGATGAATGGAAAAAGGCACAGAATGAACTTGCGCAGAAATTTCCTCAATTCAGTACAGAAAGCGGAATTGTGGTCGATGCTATTGAGAGGGTAACGAAAGCCCAGAATGATCAAGTTGACCAAGAATGGAAGGCTTTGCAGTCCAAGATCGAAATAGGTAAAAAGGCTGCGCAGTTATCAATTTCTCAAAAAGAAGCTACTCTATCTGCAATCTATGCTAATATGGCGCTTCTCGGAATAGAAACACAGGCAAGTGCAGCAGGTGTTGTTCTCCTTCAGGGGTATCTGAAACAGGTTGAAGACATAAAAAAGAGTATCGCTAAAGAGAAAGACGAAATGAAGTCTCTGGATGATCTTAAGAATACTCCGCTTGATAAAATCAAAGGTGTGCAGCCTTTGGATATTGATACATCGAGCGTAAAAGCTTATGAGAACAAGGAACTTGACTCTGCTTTGAAGGTACATGATTACAAAGTACGCATGTCGCAGATGTCGAAGGCGCAGGAGATCGCAGACCTTCAAGCTATAGAGCAGAAGTACGCCAAAACAGCAGATGAGCGCATGGATCTGGACGAGCGAATCTTTGCAGCAAGGGAAGCACTCAGACAGGCTGACATCAAGGCTGACGATGACTATATCAAGCGTAGGACTCAGAACTCAATGAATTGGATTGAGGATCAGAAACTCCGTGACCCGAACTTCTCAGCTAATGACGAAATCGCAGCCTATGACAGGATTATCGCCTACCACAAAGAGTACATTAAAAAAATCATTTCGGATGACAAACTGACGGCTGATGAGAAAAAGCAGATCCTCCAGGATGAGTACGATGCCGTCAGGGAGTACGAAAATAAGAAATACAGCATCAGAAAGGAGTACCTGGAACAGCAGAAGCAGGATGAAATTAACAGCATAAACAACCTGGACCAGGGACTTGAATCTGCTCTTCGGAAGAAGTACGAGCAGGAGCAAAAAATCCAAGATGATGCCCTGCAAAATGAACTTGACAACCTGGAAAAATGGCAGGATGCAAGCATAAAGATGATTAATTCTGTCTATGATGCAAAAATTAAAGCCATTGATGATGCCGCAAAGGTGCAGGAGAATGCAATTCAGGCAGAGATCGATGCACTGGACGAGGCGGCAAAAGCCAAAGACAGAAATGAGACGGATGCGGCTGAACTTCTTAAAATCAACAGTCTGCAGGACCAGATCGCTTATGAACACGATGCATACAACAAGGTGCAGCTTCAAAAAGAACTGGACAACCTGCTGGCAGAGCGGCAAAAGCGACTTGAAGCGCAGCAGCTTGAAGATAAAAAGGATGCGCTGGGCAAACAACTTGATGCTGTAAAGGATAATTCCGAACAGCAGAAACAGGAACTTGAAAACCAGAAACAGGCTGAACTCGATAAGATACAGGCGGTATACGATGCCGAAAAGTTGTCAATTCAGAACCGGCAAGCAGCGTGGCAGGCGTATTATGCTCAGAGGCTTTCGGATGCAAACATCCAGGCAGAAGCAGAAAAGCTGATCGTTGATAACAACCAAAAAGACATCCTTGCACTGTTAAAGGGATATGGTTCTGAGTACCAAATTGCCGGTCAGACCCTGGGAGAAAAGCTAGTGGCCGGATTCAAAACACAGGTTGATTCCATTCGAGGCATGATCGCCAGCATTACTGCAGAGATTAATGCAGCAAGAGATGCAGCTATCAGCGCATCAGTGCAGGCAAGCACGAGTACTGCGAGCGGAGTAAAAACACTGTCCGGTGATAATGTAACAAACAAGACCACCAACATCACTCAGAACCTGACATTTACATCAACGGCTATGACTCCGAGTGAGACAGCCCGGAAAAATCTACAGGCCAGCAGAGAACTTGCTTCGGAAGTGGGGTGAAATAATGCAGACTCTTACATTTACAAACGCGCAGGGGCAGAGCGTAGAGCTTAAAAATTCTGCGCCTTATGTTTTGACCAGCATTGAGGGTACCGGAGGGGTGGAGACCAGCATTCAAACCACAAAGGCACCATTTCAAGATGGAAGCACACTCCACGATGTCCTCCTGGAGAATAGGGCGATAGCAATTGAGGGGTATGTCATTGGCGCAAGCCGGGAGGATATGTACAGTAGACGGCAGACGTTGGCAAGTGTGCTGAACCCCAAACTTGGCGCGGGTACACTGACATACCAGAACGATCACACCATAAAAGTCATCAAAGCGGTCCCTGAGCAGTCCCCTGTATTCAAAGAGCGCATGGGGAACAATCAGCAGTTCAATATTGATCTGCTTTGCACTTTGCCGTTTTGGATGGATCCCGGGTATGAATCGGTGACACTGCGCTACATGATGGGGGGACTGACGTTTCCTTTGATCCTCCCGACAGCCTTTTCTGAGCGGAGTTATAAACGGGTGATGACCAACTCCGGGGACGTGGAAACCCCGGTTGAAATCGAGTTTTACGGTCCCGCTATCAACCCGACAGTAAAGAACAACACGACCGGCGAGGTGATCATTGTGAAGCGTACTCTTGTTGAGGGGGAAACGCTGCTGATCAGTACGGAATTCGGAAACAAACGTGTTGAAGTTTTGCGGGCAGACGGGAGCCGTGAAAATGTGTTCAACTGGATTGATCTATCCAGTTCATTTTTCCAGCTCCAGACGGGCGACAATGAGCTTGAGTATACCAGTAACAACGACAGTTATGTGTCCAGCGTATTGATCAAATACCGGAATCGGTATGTGGGGGTGTAGGGGATGTTACCGGTTAGAGTTTTGAGCCCGCAGTTTGATCTGCTGGAAGAAATAGACGATTATCAAAGTTTGATCTTCACCCGTCGGTACTTCCGGGCGGGTGAATTTGAGTTGCACCTATCCCTGGATAAGGACACCGGGGTGCTGCAGGCGGACAACATCATCATGCTGGGATCTGACGGGCATAAATGCGGAATTGTCTTGTACCGAGGTATCGAACTGGATGAAGCGGGGAATGAAAAGCTTGTCGTGAAGGGCTACACCCTCCAGGGAGTTTTAAAACGGCGCGTAACAGTCCCGGGCGACTCCGGTTATGACAGGATCAGCGGACCGGCGGAGACCGTCATGAAGCACTATGTGGATGTGCACTGCGTCAGCCCGGCGGACACCAACCGGATTATTCCGCTGCTGGTCAATGCCCCTGACGGACAGCGCGGGACGAGTACACCCTGGCAGACCCGGTTTGAAAAGCTGGATGATGTCCTGCAAGCCATCGGAGAGTTCTGTGGCATCGGCTGGGAGGTCTACTTTGACACCCGGGCCATGAACATGGTATTTGATGTCCTGCCTGGGAGGGTGCTCACGGCGGACCAGGATGCACTTCCGCCGGTGATCTTTTCGGTGGAGTTTGACAACATCAAAGGCCAGAATTACGTTGAGAACTCCCTGGGGTACGTAAATGTCGGATACGCCGGCGGGAAGGGAGAGGATGTCGACAGACTGATACTCACAGTCGGTGAAGCGCAGGGGCTGGACCGGAGAGAGGACTTTTTTGATTGCTCCAGTGCGGAGGATGCGGCGGAGCTCACCGCAGAAGGAAATAAGAAGCTGGCGGACACAACGAAAATCACAACACTCGAAGCCTCCGTGATCAGTTCGTCATTTATCTATGGTTCAGACTGGAACCTGGGGGACATCGTAACAGTGCAGAACCGGAAATGGGGTGTTACAATGAACACCCGGATCACTGAGGTGCGAGAAACCTACGAGTCAGGGAAAAACGAAATTGACGTGGTATTCGGGGATGAAATCCCTACAATATTAACCAAAATCAAGAAAGCAACAGAAAAAATTGTGAGGTGATCAAATTGGCAGAAAAGTACGGATTTTTTGACTCCACCCCGGAGGACAAGCGGGAGTACAACATGAAAGAGTTTGCGGAGTATTTCGCCCGGGTCCTGACCAACGGTATCTTCAACGGTGGAACCAACCTGCAAGTCACATGTACCGGCTCCGACATCAACTCAGTCCTCAACCCTGGATATGCCTGGATAAATGGGTACATGTACCGAAATGACAGCGATTTGCCGCTGGCCCATGACCTCCCGGACTCCGTGAGTGACAGGATCGACCGCATTGTTTTGCGGCTGGATCTGTCCTTGACAGGCCGGTATCTCCGGGCATTCGTGTTGAAAGGTACTCCGGCGGACGAACCGGTTGCCCCGGAGCTGACCCGGAATGAGACCGTATGGGAGATATCTCTGGCGCAGGTCAGGATAATTCATGGTAAGAGCTTCATTGAAGCAGCACAGATCGCGGACGAGCGGCTGAACCAAGATGTGTGTGGGCTGGTCAACAGCCTTGTGACTGTGGACACGGCAGCAATGCAAGCCCAATTCGACGCATTCATGGCGGAGATTGGGACATCAGGTGGATTCGTTACCAGCACGTCATTCAATGCGCACTTGGCAGATTATGTGAGACAGCCTGGCTACGGAGTGACAGCAGGAGGAACTACTACATACACGCTGACCCTTAATCCTGCCCCTACAGCTTATTTGGACGGTATGGGTATAGCAATTAAAATAAATGCTGCTAATACGGGAGCTTCTACAATTAATGTAAATGGTCTTGGAGCAAAAGCATTAAAAGACAATCTCGGAAATGATTTTGCAGCAGGTGCTTTAGCACTAAATACAATTTACTCTTTTATCTATAATGCAACATCAGGAAATTTTATCTTGCGGGGTAAAGGAGGTGGTTCAGTAAAAAGTGTTCAACATAGTACCGGAATTATTTATAATGCATCTGTATATACAGATATTACTATTGCTGCTGTTGACTTGACAAAAGCAATAGTGCAAGTTGAATGGGGAAACATGAATTCTAATAATCAATATGGACTAATAAAGGTCCAATTTGTAAATTCAACGACAGTAAGAGTTTCAAGACATTTAGCTGGCGGAACATCAGATATATATTTTTCGATTGAAGTAATAGAATTTAACAATGTAAAATCATTACAAAAAGGACTTGTTAATTTTGCTGGAAGTACAAATTATGTAACAATAAACTTTAGCGCAGTAGATATGTCAAAAGCTTTTAAATTTTGGAGTATGAATGAAGTTGATGGTGATACAAGTCCCGCATCATGTTCCGCTAGAATGGAATGGGGTGGTGGGGGGAATTCAATCACTTGGTATTCACCTGGCGGAGGAAATAGAGCATTTGACATAGCTTGGCAGGTAATAGAATTTTATTAAATCAAGGGGGGGGGGGGGAGAAAAAATGAATGAAAATTTCTTTTATGCACAGCTAGATGAAAATAATATATGTGTTGGTGTCAGTTCATTAAGTGCTGAAGTTCCTGAAATAAATCATATTGATGAACAAACATTTGATCCGATAACCGAAATCATAACGACAGAAAACAAATTTGTTTCTAGAATGATAAAAGTGCCTTATTATTCTAATGCCTATATAGGACTAAAATATAATAATGGAAAATGGGAAGCAGCTTAATTCATATCAGGACAATTTGATGCAAGGAAGGGCTCGCCGAAAGGAGGGTCCTTTTATTTTTACCAAAGAGGGCGGGGGATCAGGATGAAGGTTGATGTCGCTGTGCTTATTGGTGTGCTGGGGGCGTTATCCACGATTGTTTTCAGCTACTTGGCGTACAGCAAAGGTCAAAAGAAAGAATGCAAGGACGAGGGCGTATTGATGTCAGATGTCGGGTATATCAAGGCGGGCATTGATGACCTCAAAAGGAAGCAGGAGAAGTCGGAAGCGCGGCATTTTGAACTTGCTGAGAGGGTGGCGAAGGTAGAAGCCTCGGCAGCTTCTGCACACCTCAGAATCGATGAACATGTAAGGAGTGATGAAAAGTGAAAAACGTAGTGTATTACAGTCAGTATGACCCCCGGTGGGCGGGAATCCCCTATACGTCACCCGGGAACCCAGATGCAACAATCCAGTCCTCCGGGTGCGGCCCGTCATGTTTTGCCATGCTGCATGCCACCTACACTGATCCGAAATTCTCGCCAGTGGAGAGCTGCCAGTTGGCAATCTCTTTGCATGACCGGGTGACCGGCGGCACGGAGGACGAGTTTTTCAAGCATGCGGCGGACCATTTTGGCTACCAATACAGTGACACCACGGATACCGCCGTTGCCATTTCTGCCCTGAAGGCTGACAAACTGGTTATATGCCACATGGAGGATTGGTTCCGTCCCGGGTGCGGACATTTTATCGTAGCCAGGGGGATGGACGGGGACAAGATACTGATCAACGATCCCGCCAGCCGGGCGAACACAGCGAAGTCGTGGGATCAGTCGGTTTTCCGGCAGAAATGCCTGAAGTACTTTATCATTTCAAAAAAGGAGGCGGTCAAAGTGGACTATGACGAATCGCTCAAATTCCTTGCCCAGAAATGCGGGATTTCCGTTGACTACTGGGAGGGGAGAAAAAGTATTGACCAGTATTTTGAAGCCTTTGTAATGAAGGTAGCAAACGCATGGAAGGGGGAAGCAAAATGAAAGATCTAATCGAAAAGTATTATGTTTTCACACTGGTGTTTGTGGTGTTGTCCATTGCGCTGATTGTGTTTCGTGGCAATGACACCATTGTCAACGTCATCATTGGCGCGTTTGTCGGGTTGATTGCGGCACCGGCTGTATACCCAAAGCAGTCATCAGACACGAAATAGGTTCCTCCTTGGCCCTCGGGTAACTCCCGGGGGCTTTATTTTTTTTGTGTCATACAAATCGTCTACTGTTGTATCCAGTGCCTTTGCGATATCCAACACAGTAGATATTTTTGGCATTACCTTTAATTCCTCAATGTATCTGAGCCAGGTGCCTGATATTCCGACCTTATCTGCAACTTCCCGTCGGCTCATGCCTTTTTCACACCGGATTTCCGCAATTTTGTTCCCGGGAATTTCTTTTTCGCCCTGGCTACTATTAATTCCGAGAGTTAATTTTGAGTCGTTTAGATTTTTGATGTATCTTAAAATGCCAATAGGGATTGTGTCATAGCTTATTGTATCTCCATGATGCGCCATATCCATGAGCAGTTTTTTGACTTTGGATGCTGACCATGACTCCGTTTTCCTGACCATGTTATAATCCAAACCTGATTCCACCACGGCCTTTTCCCAACTACCAAAATAATACAGGGCAGCCCCATACAGAGAAGTGTTGAGTGCGTTTACTGTCCTATCATTCAGCGCAGATCCTCCCTCAAACGCTGAACGAATTTTTTCTTTTATAGTTTCCGGAGTCCAATCGGTAGTTTTTTTGTGGTCTGTGTAAATTTCTCCCGTAGCCTCCACCGCCTTGGCAAGGCTTCCGAATTGTTTGGTTGCCGCCGCAAGCAACTTTGAGTCCTCGAGCTGCAGAGCATGAGCGTTAATTTTTCTTCCCCCGTTGATGCGCTTATACAGTTCTGAGACTACGATTTCCTTACTCCAGTAACCCCATGGATTTTTGCCCTTCCTGGATACCGATTTTATTTTGTCATAGTCATATCCAGCAGTTTCTACAGCACTTTTCCAGCTCCCTAAATACCTGATGGCGGCTCCGACCAACGCTTCGTTTTCCTTTAGCACAGCCGTGTTGTTTAAAGGCAGCCCTTTATCATGCCTGTCCTGTATTTCTTGCACAATCATTTCTGCTGTCCATTGCTTTCGCTGTTTTGCCACTGTTCTAACCTCCAAAATGTCT
>JAEHJW020000488.1_pt1 | contig 19022 bp, 22 predicted proteins | sample 9271431 | NCBI WGS metagenome assembly JAEHJW02 | reverse complement strand
GAGGCGGTGGGCGTTGTGGAGGACGCGGTCGCAGATCGCGTCGGCGATGGTGGGGTCGCCGAGGTGGTCGTGCCACTTGGCGGGCGGGAGTTGGCTGGTGATGAGGGTGGAGCGGTTGCCGTAGCGGTCCTCGAGGACCTCCAGGAGGTCGCGGCGCTCCTGGTCCTTGGGCGGGGCGAGCCCCCAGTCGTCGAGGACGAGCAGGTCGGCGCGGGCGAGCTTGGCGAGCACGCGGCCGTAGGTCCCGTCGGCGTGGGCCAGGGTCAGCTCGTCGAAGAGGCGCGACGCGCGGCGGTAGACGGCGCGGAAGCCCTTGCGGCAGGCCTGCTGGGCGAGGGCACAGGCGAGGTAGGTCTTGCCGGTGCCGGTCGCGCCGGTGACGACGACGTTCTGGTGCTCCTGGATCCAGCGGCAGGTGGCGAGCTGGCGCACCACGGCCTTGTCGAGCTCGCGTCGAGGCGCGTAGTCCACGTCCTCAATGCAGGCGGACGAGAGGCGGAGCTTCGCGTCGCGCAGGTAGCGTTGCAGGCGGGTGTTCTCGCGGTACAGCCACTCCGCATCCACGAGCAGGCCCAGCCGCTCGTCGAAGGACAGCTTGGCCACGTCGGGGCTCTTCTGCTGCTCGGCCCAGGCCGTAGCCATCGCGGCGAGCTTGAGTCCGTTGAGTTTCTCCATCGTCGGTTCGTTCAACACGTCGTTCTCCTTCTCTGCATGGCGGACCTGGGGGCTTCCGGAGAGGCGAGCCGACGCGGATTCTCGCGGCGGCTCGCCCCCCCTCAGTTCGCGCCGAGGCCCGGTGCGGCGCGAGCAGGTGGTGTCCCGGCGTCAGTGGTAGTAGCCACCCCCGCGCACGTTCTCGTGGGTCCCGTTCCCTGTGGTCTGAGGCTCGGTCTGCTGGGGCAGCGGCGTCCGGTCGAGGCCGTTCTTGAGGATCGCGGCCACGTGCCGGTACGAGCGCGCCCGCACCGAGAGCGCCCGGCCGCAGGCGGCCTCCAGCCGCTCGCTGCCGTACTGCTTCGCGAGGCGGAGGATACCCAGGCACGAGCGGTAGCCCATCTCGGGGTGCGGGCGATCCTTGAGGATCGCCTCGGCCAGCGCCTGGGTGTTCGGCCCGACCGTGCCCGCCCAGTGGGTGATCCGCGCCGGTGTCCACTCCAAGTGCTTCTGGTGGGCCTTGGGCATGTGCGAGGCCATGGTGGTGTGGCGGCCCCGGGCGTCGCTGCGAGGGTGGCTCGCCACGCGCTCGCCCCGCCGGAAGATCTCCACGGTGGTCCCGGTGATCCGGGCCTCCAACTCCTCGCGGAGCAGCTCGTGCGGCACCGAGTAGAAGTGGTGCTCGATCTGGACGTGGTAGTCGGGACCGACGCGGACGAGCCGCCACTCGGCGTACACGAAGCGCTCGCTCGGCAGAGGCTTCAGAGCCGGCTTGTCGAGCCGATCGAACAGCTCGCGCCGGCTCGCTCCGTAGACCTTCATCCGCCGGGCGTTCAGCTCCTCCAACAGCTCCCAGATGCGCTCGTTGAGCGCCTCCAAGGTGAAGAAGGTCTGGTTGCGCAGCCGCGCCAGGATCCAGCGCTGGGCGATCTGCACGCCGACCTCGACCTTGGCCTTGTCGCGGGGCGAGGCCGGCCGGGCGGGCAGCACCACCGTCCCGTAGTGGCGAGCCATCTCTTCGTACGTCCGCTGCGCCCCTGGCTCGTAGCGGCACGGCACGATGACGCCGCTCTTGAGCTGGTCGGGCACGAGCGCGCCGGGCACGCCGCCGAAGTACTCGAAGGCGCGCAGGTGGCTCGAGACGAAGTCGAACACCCGCTGGGTCGGCGACGCCTCGGCGTAGGTGTAGTTCGACGCACCCAGCACGGCAACGAACAGCTCGACCTCGCGCCACTCACCGGTCGTGGGGTCAACCACGTGCGGCTTCTTCCCCGAGTAGTCCACGAAGAGCTTCTCGCCGCCCCGGTGGATCAGGCGCATCGTCGGCCGCTGCTTCGCGAGCCACTGCCGGTAGTGATCGCAGAACTGCGTGTATCCGTAGCCGCCCGGATGCGCTTCCAGGTACTCCGCGTGAAGCAGCTCCAGCGTCACGCCCGGCCGCTTCCGCTCCTGGTGCACCCAGGCCGGGTCCGGCAGCGGCCGCCGCGACGCCTTCACCGCGGGTCCGTAGAGCCGAAGCTCCAACTCGTCCTCGGTCAGCGCCTCGACCTGCTCCCACTTCAGGCCCGCGACCTGAGCGCGCACCACCACGCCGCCCACCGAGCCGGCGCTCATGCCCAGGCTCTGGGCCACCGCCCGGTGGCTCAGACCCAGGACCCACTTCTGCCTCAGAATCTCCTTCGCCTTCCGCATGGACAGTCGCTCCGTCGCCATCGAACCTCCTCGTCCGGGAGGTCCTGTGGCGGCTCTGTCCAGCGTCGCTACGCCGACCGTCCGCCCTTCTCCCGGGGGTCGGGAGAGTGGCGGGCAGGTCTGATCACGATGCTCCGATCCGGGTGATCACGATGCCGATCTCGGTGATCACGATGGTCCGATCCGAGTGATCACGATGCTCCGATCCCGGCGATCACGATGGTCCGAGATACGCAGTCGAAGACCGGCTTCAGCGGCGCGAGCGCGGGGCTCGCCTGTGCCATGAGGTTCTGGACGAGGTCGAGCTGGTTGGGAATGCCCGCTGCCGACTGGACGAGGCTCTGGAGCGTCACGCCGCCGGGCAGACTGAGCGTCAGCGGGCCTGGGACCGCGGCGAGGTCGGGGCAATCTGGAATCGCGACGCTCATGCGATCCCCTTCTTCGAGCTGAGGACCCTGCGGCCGTTGAGCTGAACGATCGCGCCGCGGATGTCCACGAGGCCAGTCGCCTCGAGCACGAGCGCGGTCGTCCCCTTGATGCGCACGGCGTTGGTCTCGGCGTCGAGCTCGAGCACGTCCTGGGTCTTGAGGTTCGTGATGCGCAGCCCGCGCGTGCCGTCCGCCTCGTCCAACTCGATCCGGAAGGTCTCGGTCGCGAAGACGCGATTCGTCGGCTGATCGCGCTGCGCCTCCTTCGGGACCTCGCTCTCGCCGCCTGGCTTTCCCCAGTGACCGGCCAGGTAGTAAGGCTGGTCGACCTCGCCCTGGTTGAACAGGACGCCCACCTCGGCGCCGACATCGGGAACCGCGAAGAGCCCCCGGTCCTTGCTGCCGCCACCACCGGTGCCGAGCGGCCAGGCCCATGCGCTCGCGGGTTCGAGAAGGCCCGGCACGCGCACGCGGACGCGGCCGAGCTGCTCTGGGTCGTCGCGGTCGACGACGGAGCCGATGTAGAGGCCGAGGCGGGCGTCCATGGTCAGCTCCGGCCCCGGCTGTCTCGGTAGGTGACGTTCGTCCCGCCCGTCTCCGGGTCCACCGTCTCGACCTGTTGCAGCGCCCCCGGGTCGGCGTCAGCGGCCTTGGTGTCGTTCGGCCGGCCCTTCGACTGCACGCCGGTCTCGCTGTGGCCGTCGCGCAGGCAGCGCAGCGTCACCGTGTAACCGGAGGCGTCGATCCGGTGGCGCGCCTCCTTGACGAAGTACTTCCCTGAGAGCCGCTGGCTGATGCCCTGGATCTCGATGACCGACTTCGCGAGCAGGTCGGGATCGCCCACCACCGTCGCCGTCAGCTCGACGGTCGTCCGCTGGGTGTTCACGTAACCGGCGTCGGCCTGCCGCTTGGCGAGGCCGGAGGTCGGCGCCGCGGTGGGGCCGGTCTCCTCGCTCGCCGCGCGCTCCTCGAGGTGGCTCTTGCCCGACTCGGGATCGACGATCTCGACGACCGGCGCGAGCACGTCGCGTTTCGTCTCCGCGTTCGAGCCTTGGACGTCGATGTCCTGCTTCTGCAGCGGGTCGCGCCCCTGGAGATGCACCGCACCGGGCTTGCCGGAGAGGTCATTCTCGACGTGGATCGAGAGCACCTCCCCGGCGTCCGGGTCCGAGTACCAGCGCAGCGTCCTGATGGGCGCCTGGCCGAGGCGGCGCTGGTGCCAGTGCAGACCGTCGAAGTCGACGTAGAAGTGGAAGCCCTCCTTGCGAGCGAGGCGCGCGAGGAGCTGCGCGTCGGTCTCGCGCGCCTGCGAGAGGACCGGAATGCTCTCGTCGGTGTCGTCGATCTGCTGGTGGGCCGCGTCGTACCCGTTCTCGGTCGCGACCTGGCGCACGACCTCCGAGCGCGTCTTGTTCTCGAAGGTGCGTGACTTCACCACGCGGTGGAGCAGCATCGAGCGGCCGTGCCCCTCGATCGAGAGCACCTGGAAGCCGGTCACCTTCTCGATGACGACCTGCCGCGGCGGTGTGAGGCTTCCGGCGTAGCCCCAGGCGACCTCGAGGAGGTTGCCCTTGCGCGTCCAGGGCTCGTCGAAGGCGGTGAGGTCGTGGTTGTCGAGCGTCAGCGTGAGCCGGTCGGCCTTCTCGTCCGAATCCTCGTACTCGAACGACAGCACGCGGTCGGTGAGGTCGAGGCGCTCCGCGTCCTCGCCCTCAGGCGCAACCGAGACCACGAAGAGCGGAGCATCGCGGTTCATGCGGTCTCCCGGCGGCGCTCGTTGAAGATCTCCGCCTGGATCGTCTGGAGCGACGGAATCACCAAAGTCGCGCCCACCGTCAGCGCGATGGTCGGGTCGAGGATCGGCTCCGGCTGGAAGTCGGCGATGACCCACCAGAGCCCGGCGGGGCGCGGCAGCGGCGCGAAGTAGCGGCCGGCCAGCGTGAAGAGCGACTCGCCCTCCTGGACGACGTGCAGCCGGTTGTCAGGGAACGGCTGGTAGCCGAACGGCTCGCGCTCGGTGAGGAAGAGGATGCCGTCGTCGTCCTGGAGGGCGGTGCAGAAGGTGAAGCGGGACCAGCGGCGCGGCGGCATCGGTCACGCCCCTTCCGGAGCCGCGGCCGGCCGCTGGCTGCCCTCGGCGAGGACCTCGTCGGAGGTGAGGCGCACGTCGCGGATCTCCTCCAGCGCGAGCTTCGCCGTGAACTGCACCGGGGTCCCCTGGAGGTTGAAGCGGCCGTACTTGAAGGAGAGACTTCCGACGACGCAGGTCAGGCTCACGATGCTGGGCCAGACGACCAGCACCCGCGGCGGGCTCGTCGACGGCACATCCTCGCCCGCGACCGGGTAGCAGAGGCTCATCAGAAAGCGGCGCGACTTGAGGATGTCATCGAGGCTGCTCGTGGTATCGAGCGCGTCGAAGGTCAGCTCCAGCGCGAGCTTCAGGTTCTCGGTGTTCACGAAGTGGAGCCGCTCGTGCGAGAGGCCCGGGACCTTGAGGTGCGCCCAGCCGACCTCGATCGCCTCCTCGAAGCCCGTCGGGTTGAACTGCGCCTCGATGGAGTCGCCCGTCGCGATGTTGGCGAGCGTGAGGCGCGGCGGGCGCTGGAATGCGTCAGCGAGGCTCATGGCAGCACCGGGACAAAGGAGCGGACCGCGAGGCCGCGTTGCGCACGGGCGCTGGCGCGGGCGAGCGTCTCACCGTCGACCGTCAACGTGACGTGCGTCTCGATGGGCCGCTCCGTCGTCACCGCGGCCGCCGGGCTTGGGACCTCTTGTGCGATCACCTGCCGCGCGCTCAGCTCGCTCGCGGCCGGAAGCGCCGCCCTCGCGGAGCTCGCCGGCATCACCGAGATGGGCAGTGGCGTGATGCTCGGGCCTCCCGCGAACGAGACGCTGCCGAGAGCGGTAGACGGAGCCCGTGCATCGAGCCTCGCCTGCGCCGCCTCGCCGGCGGCAACCACCGCATCGAGCATCGCCGGCCGGAAGCGCTCGGGGATCTTCGCCGCGAGGTGGCCGACGTACGCGATGAGCCGGTCGAGCGCGGTCCGGATACTGTCGACGACGCTCTCGACGAAGGACACGACGGGCTGGAAGAAGGAGCGCATCGCGGCGACGACCTGGTGGAAGGCGCGCGGCAGCGTCTCGGTGAAGAAGAGGTAGATGCGCGCGGCGGTCTCGCCGATGGTGGTGCCGAGCCAAACGAAGGCCTCGACCACGCCGCGCACGAGCGCAACGACGGTCCGCAGCGCGAGCGCGACCACGCCCAGCGCGCCCGCGAGCACGCTGACGGCGATTCCGGCGACCCAGCCGAGCACCTCGCCGATGTCGGTCCAGACGGAAGCGCCGCCGCGTGCCTGGCCCGTGAGGCCGGTGACGTCGGCGATGAGGCCCCGGATGGCTTCCGCGAGGTACCCGACCGCCTGGCCGACGAAGCCGAAGACCGGCTGGAAGGTCGTCAGCGCCTGTCGGATGCCGGCGATGATGCCCGCGGAGAGGTGGACAAGGTCAGTCAGCGCGTCGGCGACCACGGTCACGACCTTCGCCAGCGTCTCGCCGATGGCCGCGCCCTTGGCCGCGAAGCGATCGGACGGGATCGCCGCCGCGGCACCGAGCGCCGACTGGCCGAGGCCGCCGAAGGCGTCGCCCAGCTCGCGCAGCGCGCCCGTGAAGGCCTCGAAGACCGGCCGGGCCCGCTCGACGGCCGCTTCGAAGCCTGCCGCGAAGCCGTGGAGGAATCGTTCGACCCGGTAGCCAGCCTGGTAGACCTCGATGACGAAGCGCTTGAGGCCCGCGTTGCCAGCCTTGTCGATCTCGTCGCGCACCGCCCCCGAGAAGCCTCCCGCCTCGAAGAGCTGGACCAGCGCCTGGAAGCCGAGCTTCAGCTCCGACCAGAGCTGACCGAAGAAGGTCCCGAGGCCGCCGAGGTCGTGCTTCACCGCGTAGACCACGCCCGCGATGGCGACGCCGGCGAGCGCGATCCAGCCGAGCGCGGGGAGCAGCGCCGCGACCAGGCCGCCCACGCTGATGCCCACTGCTTCGAGCCCTGCCGAGAGGAGCGCGGCGCCCGCCTGCGCCGCGATGAGCGCGCCGGCGACGGCGACGATGGCGCCGCCGGCGACGACAAGCATCGCGGCGAACCGCTTGACCGGCGCGGGAAGCGCGGCGAGGAACCGGCCGATGCCGAGGAACAGGTCGCGCAGCGCGGCGACGATCGGCTTGAAGACCTCCGTGAACGGCTCGCCGACGACGGTGGCGAGCGTCGAGAGCACCCCCTCGAGCGCCTTCTTCTGCCCCGAGAACGAATCGAGCAGCCGGTCCTTGAACGCCTGCGCAGTTCCGCCCGCCTGCGCGAGGCTCTGGCGCAGCATCGCGACCGCCGCGGCTCCGGTGACCATCTGTCCAGAGGCGTCGCGGATGCCGTGGCGCAGGGCGTCCATGATCACCGTGAGGCCGCCTCCTGCGCGCGCCGAGAAGATCGTCGAGAGCGCCGCGGCCCGCTGACCCTCGGTCATGTGCGCCGTGCGGGCGTTGAGGTCGCCGAGGATGTCGACGAGCGGCCGCATGCGACCGGCCTGGTCGGTGATGGTTACGCCCAGCGCGGCCAGCTCGCGTCGGGTGGTCTTGCTGGCGAGCTGCTGGAAGGCGAGGTTGACCGAGCGGGCGGCGACCTCGACCGACGGGAACGCGCTCTTCGTGAGCCCCAGCGCGATGAGCGTGTCGTTGAAGCTCGCGCCGGTCAGCCCGACGCCGCTCGCCACCCCGAGCAGCGCGGGCGTGAGCTCGTCCGCCCGGATGCCGAAGGTCCGCATGGCCACCGCGAGTTGGTCGACGGTCTGCCCGGCTTGCGCGGCGCCGAGGTGGAACTGGTGCAGGGTGTCGACGAGCAGGCCCGCTGACTGCTCGCGAGTGAGCCGCCCCATCGAGAGGTCGACGAGGAGCAGCGACGGCGCGAGCGCCTGCGCGGCCTCGTTCGCCGCGAGCCCCTTCTCCGCGAGCTGGCGCAGCGCCTCGGCCGCATCGGTTGCCGAATCGCCAGCGCCCTTGAGACCCACGTCCAAGGCAGCCTCGCGCAGCTTCACCATCTCCGCTTCGCTCGCCCGGGCCATCGCACCGGCCTGCTCGAGCGCGTCCTTGAAGCGGTCGGCTCCCTCGGCCAGCTCGAAGGCGCTCCCCACCGCGGCGGCGCCGGCCGCGAAGACGGCCAGCCCCTCCCCGAAGCGAGCGAAGGAGGACTCGACCGCGTGCGTCGCCGCCTCGCTCTTGTGTTCGAGCTTCTCGAAGCTCCCCTGCACGCGCTCGATGACCCCGCTCGCGAGATCGCGCGCCGTGAAGACGAATCCAAGGCCCATCTGATTGAGCGCCATTGGTCACTTCCGCCTGCGTACCGCCTGCTCGATGGCGCGCGCCTCCCGGGCTCGCTCCGCGTCGAGCCGTTCGAGCAGCCACCGCATCCGTCCGAGGTCGAGATCCATCGCTTCGGTCAGCGTCAGCGCGAGGCCGCTCCCGCCGTGCTGCGTGTAGAGGAGCCGGAAGATGCCTTCCCAGAACTCGTCTTCCGGCAGCGACGGGAAGAGCGAGCTCAGGCCGCCTTCGCCCTCGGCAGGAAGAAGCCCCGTTCGAAAGGGAGGTCGATCTCCTGGACCGAGAGGCAGGCCGGGCACTCGACCTCGATGCGCGTCTCGACGCCGCCGTCGGCCTCGTCGAAGCGGTCGAGGAGCGCCACCTGGTCGGCCAGCTCCATCTCGTCGAGGAACTTCCGCCGTTCCTTCTCCGCGACGCCCTCGATCTCGACGATGCGCGCGAGGAGCGCGGCCTGCAGAAGCCCGTCCTGGCCGGCCTTCAGCGACTTCGCCGCCCGTTGCTCGTCGGCGCCCGTGAGGAGCCGGAACCAGACCTTGCGGCCGTCGTGCGGCAGCCTCGTCTCCAGCCGGTTGCCCGTCGTGAACGCCTCGAGCGCCTCCTCGGACAGCGCCCGCACCGGAAGCTCCGAGAGCTTCAGCTCCCACTCGAAGCGCTCCCGGCAGGAGGCTGCCGCGCACTGGACCGAGAAGGCGTAGCCGTCGCCGAACGTGAGTGCCCGGATCTGGAGGAGCGTGTAGAAGCGGTCGGCGACGAGGACCTTCGACCAGCCGAGCGGCTTACCCTCCTCGACCTGGTACGGCCCGGGGTCATCGGTAGACAGCCAGCAGGCGGCGAGGATCTTCTCGAAGGTGGCTCCAGACTTCGCCGCGGCCCGGTCGGCGAGCAGAGTTCCCTCCTTGCCCTTGAGGCCGCGGATGGTCCCCGCGAGGCCCGAGGGGCAGGTGATCGTTTCAGACATGGCTTCCTCCGTTCCCGTTCATGGCTGCAAGAGATCGAACCAGTCGAAGGTGAGCGTGACCGACTCGATGACGTTCTCGTCGGCGCCGTTGTCCCACTCGCCCGCGACGAACTTGATGGGCCAGGCTTGCGCGAGCGACCAGCGGCGCAGCGTCGAGCCGTCGCGATCCTGCTGGACGATGTCGACGCCGCGCTTGAAGAGCGGCTCGACAAGGCCGGCGTTGGCGGAGGCTATGGCCACGTCCGACATCCAGTTGAAGAGGTCCTGGTCCTGCGTCGCGCCGCGCTCGAGCGTCACGTCGGCGAAGGTCAGCCGTCCGGGCGACTTGTTCGGGATGAGCGAGCCGCCCTCGAAGGCCTGGACCTTGGCCACCTCGACCGACAGCTCCGAGCACTTCTGGAAGCCCGCCCAGCCGACGCCGTCGATCTCGACCAGGTACTTGAACTTCTTATGGAAAAGACGCGCGGAGCCGAGGATCACGACCCACCTCCATCGGCGGTGAGCTGGCTGAAGCGGAGGATCACGAACTCCGCCGGCTTGTTCGTGGCGAGGCCGATGCGGCCGACGACCTGCCCCGAGAAGATTACCGACGTCGGGTTCAGCGCGTCGCCGAAGTCGACGAAGAAGGCCTTCTTCGGGTCGGTCGAGCGGAAAGCGCCGTTGCGCATCTGGTCCATCAGGAACGCGGTCGCCATGCGGCGAAGCGTCGCCCGCAGCGCCTCGGTGTTGTTGTGGTGCTTCGCGAAGAGCGTCCCCTGCTTCATCGACTGCTCGATGAAGATAACGCCGCGCCGCTCACCCACGGTCGGGAAGTTGCCGTCGGCCTTCAGCGTGCGGGCACCGTCGATGTGGCGGGGCGTGCCCGGCAGCACCGTGAGCGGGTTGATGCGCTTCGGGAAGACGAGGTCTCGCTTCGTCTCGTCGAGCGTCTCGTCCGTCTCGAAGCCGAGGACGTCGAGGAGCTTCCCGTTCTCGATGCCCGCGGGCGGGATGTAGACGCCGCCGGGGCGCGAGCCGTCGGTGCGCGCGTAGACGCCGGCGAGGATGCAGGAGGGCGCGACCGTCAGCAGCGCGTCCGAGCCGAAGACGGTCGTCGAGGGGTTCTGGATCTGGACGCGGGGCCAGTAGATGGCCGCGTACTCCGAGAGGCCGATGAGGCCCGCGGTCGTGTCCGCGTACGCAATGACGTCGACCGCCGAGAGCCCGGCGGGTGGGTCGAGGACTGCGAAGACCGAGCCGTCGCGCGTCGACTCGCAGTATGTGACCATCGCGTTGTGGACGGCAGATGTCGCGCGCCCAGGCACGATGAGGAGCGAGAGGTCCTGGACCGTGTCGAGTGCGTGGAGTCCGGTCTTGCCCGCGTCGTTGCCGGTGAAGTCGTCGTCGTCGAGACCGGTGAGGCCGTCGTCGCCGCCGGTCATGGGGCCGAAGATGCCCATGGCCGGGCGGTTCCCCGGCGCGGCCGTGGCCGACTCCAGGTCCGTGAGCTTCACACGCGTCGAGGCGGCGTTGACGATCGTCACCGCATAGCGCGGCTTCGTCGCGTCCATCGTGAGGTTCGGGTAGACCTCGACGCGGATGCCGCCCTCCTCGACGACCAAGTTGAACTCGTCCGCCGCGCCGGAGGTCGGCGCCTCGATGGCGATGCTGATCGCGTTCGCGTACGCGCCGTCGGACAGGCCGTCCACGCGCAGCGTCGCGAGCGGCGGGGCCGCGCGGTCGTTCAGCGTCAGCGTCGCCGCCTTCGAGGTCTTCGTCGTCGGGTCGGTGATGTCCGTGTGGTGGACCGTCCGGACCACCCAGAGCGTGGTGCCCTGGTTCTCGAAGAAGCCCTGGGCGGCGAGCGCAAGGTCCGAGGCCGCGGTGAAGCCGCCGAAGACCGAGACGAACTCCTCGAACGACGTGACGAGCTGCGCCTGGTCGATGGGTCCGCGCTCGGTCACGCCCACCGCGCCGACGACGGAAGTCGCGAGCGCGGGGATGTTGCGGATGCGCGGCTCCTCCTCGACGATGACCACCTTGGAGGCGAGCAGTTCGCGGCTCACGGCGTCGCCTCCTTCTTCGGCGCGGGAGCCGGCGGAAGCTCAGCTACGACCTCGACGCGCCCGGCGCGCAGCGCGGCCTTCACTTCGCGGCAGCCGAGGACCGAATCCGGAAGTCCGCGCCGGAGCTCGCGCGGCAGGAGCGTGAGCGACGCGCAGACCTGCTTCTCGATCACGCGCTGCGCGCGCACGCCGGTGACGGGGCTCTGGTCGGTGACGACCACCCGCATCGGCTTGCAGCCGCAGGCGCCCGAGGCACACGAGACCTCGTGCTCGAGGTTCATAACCAGCATCCGCCGGGTCCGGTTGCGCAAGGACGCCATCAGCGCGCCTCCGTCTCGATCGCCACTCTCTCGGCCACGCGCCCCTCGCGCAGCGGGATGCCCTGCGGCTCGTCGAGGTCGAAGCCGCGCAGCACGAACGTGCCGTTGAAGTGGCGCACGTTGGAGGGGTTGGGCGTCGAGACGACCTTCAGCCCGTCCAGCAGCGCCAACTCGTAGCTGACGCTCCCCTTCGTGGGATCGCTCCCGTCGCGCGCGACCTCGAGGCGGAGGTTCTTGTGGAAGAAGAGCGTCGCGGTGGCGAGGAGGTTGAAGAGTTCCGAGGTCCGGTCGGTCACGCCGACCAGGGTGAACTCCAGGTCGACCGTGTAGGGCTCGCGCCGCTCGCGGAAGACGCCCGGCGCGACCGCCTGCTCGGGCAGATCGTTGCGCGAATAGAACCGGTCTTCGAGAACGGACGGCCCGATCAGGACGACCGCTGGCAGTCGAGACAGCTCCGCCCGCTCGATGCCGGCTTCCGCGAAGTCGGTCGAGGTCGTCAGCGAGACGTTCTCGTGGACCTGGCGCTTCAGCTCCCGGATGAGCGTCCGGACGAGGCGGGCGAGGTCGGTCTCGACCGCGAGGTCCGGCGGCGCGTAGGTGAAGGCGCCCGCGAGCGTCGCTGTCTCACCGCCGGCCAGCACCTCGACGTCGACGGCCCCCGCGTCGTGGCGCGGCGTCACGCAGAGGAGCCGCCCGGCGCTCGTGACCGACAGGTGCGTCGCCGGCGCGCCGCCGAAGAGGACCTCGATGGGCCCGTCGAGCGGGAAGCCGGCCCCGGCGATCTCGACGAGCGTCAATCCGCTCGTGAGGCCATGGTCCGGTGTGAGGGAGCGCAACGTCAGCATCAGCGCGCCTCTTTCCCGGAGAAGCTCTCCGCCAGGCGCCGAGCGAAGCGTTCCTTTGCGCCGGGCGCGAGCTTCTTCCAGACCGGCGCCAGGAAGGGCCGCGCGGGGATCGTGTAGACGAGCACCCGCGTCTCCTTCGCAAGCGGCGCCTTCGTCAGCCCCTGAAGGAAGAGCGCGAGGAAGAGCCGGCGCACCCTCTCGGTCACCGGAACCACGATCGGATGGCGGGTGCCGGTCTCGTTGAGCTCGGCGATGTCGACGAGGGCCTGCCCGTCCGTCGCCCGCGCGGTCCGCAGCACGCCGACGAAGGTTCCCTCCTCCTTCTCGACGACCGAGACCGAGTTGCGCAGGTCCGCGTGGTGCAGGAGCGCCTTCGTGCCACCGAAGCCGGCGAGCTTGCGCAGTGCGAGCGTCAGCGGGGAGAGCGGCTTGAACGCCTCGCCGCCCGGGGCCTGCGCGGTGATGCCCTCCACGATCTCCTTGCGGAAGAGCTGCGCCTCGGCGAGTACCGCCTTGCGCATCGCCCCCTCGGCGCGCTCGCCGAGCTTCGCCAGCGCATCCTTCGCCTCCGCCCACTGGCCGAACTTCCCCTCGCTCATGACCGCACCCCCTGCTCGCGGTCGTGGAAGATGGCGAGGAGCAGGTTGCGCGCAAGGCCGAAGCCGAAAGTCAGCGGACGGACCTCGATGGCGAACAGCCCGGGCGGCGTCTGGATCGCCTGAACGATGTTCCCCGCTCGGTCCCGCAGCGCCGCGAGCCGGTCGCCGACGCGCAGCTTCGCGTCGCCCGTTTCGGCGGAGGAGCGGGGCTTTGCCCCGCGACGGGCGGAGGCGCCAGCCGGAGCATCCACGATGAGCCCCTGCCGCTCGAGGTCGCGGAAGTGGAAGACGAGCGTCAGCGCCGTCTTCGGCAGGTCACCAGAGAAAGCCTCCTCCAGCGTCTCGAACTCGCCCACCTCGACCTGGCACGGGAGCGTGATCGTCTGCTCGACGCGGCCGTCCGGGAGCGGCTCCTTGAAGTCGGGGTCGAAGCGGGACGCCGTCCGGTCGAGCTGGGCGATCTCGGCGACGAACGGGAAGAGGAGACGCCCGCGCATCAGGCCGCCCCCAGGTCCGACGGCCGCTTGAACATCACGAGCAGGTTGTCGATCTCGGGATCGCCCGTGAAGGCGCCGTGCAGCCGCAGCGTTTCCAGCGTGTAGAGCTGGTCGCGCGTGCGCTCCTGCGTGAGCCGGTAGCGCTTCTGCGCGTCCTCGCGCGCGTCCACGTCGCGCAGCCGCGGCAACTCGCGGACCACGAGCCGCTTGCAAACCTCGCGGATGAGGCGGGGCAGCCCGCCCGTGGTCGAGCCATCAGGGTCGCTGTAGCCGAAGACGCCCTTGACCTCGACGTTCTGGGTGCCGCGCGGGAAGATGAGGTCCGAGATGAAGCCCGGCCGCATGCTCGGAGGCACCGCGATGCGCACCAGCGAGATGCGCGGATCGTCGCGGTCGTCGGGCTTCAGGAGCCCCATCGACAGGTGCCGGTTGTAGACGTTGATCGCGCCCGGGTACCAGACGCCGCCGACGATCCACGGGCTGACGATGCGGACCTCGTCGATGGCGATGACCGGCTCGGACAGGAGCAGGTCCGGCGAGTCCTTGCCGTCGAGTCGAAAGGTCAGGAAGCGTGGGGCGAAGAAGCGCTCCGTGACCTCCTCGATGTAGCGGGTCGCCATCGCGACGAGCGAGACGAGGCGCTCGCGCGAAGCGTCGGTCTCGCTCACGCCCTCGGCGCGCAGGTCCGCGAGCGAGCAGTAGCCCGAGCCGACCGCGTCGCGCGCATCGGCGAGCACGTCGAAGGGCGCGACCGAGTGCTGCTCGGCAGTCGTCTCGGCGAGCTTCCAGCGCCAGCTGACCTCGTGCGCGCCCTCGGGCTCGGTGTCACCCGGCCGGTAGCGGGCGACGTAGCGGCCCTTGCTCTGCCGGTCACCGTCGGGGCAGGGGCGCAGATCGACGAGCGCCCAGTCCCCCGCGACCGGGGGGAACACCTGCACCGGCGTGACGCGCTTCTCAGGCGTGGAGACATCGAGCACCTGGTACTCGACGCGAAGGGCATCGACGAGCTGCCCCTGCGAGATGTCCGGCGGCAGGCCCGCGGCGATGCTCTCCGGTGGCCCCGGCGCAATGGTGAGCAGCTCCAGCACGGGGTGCCGGCAGTTGCTCTCCTGTCCTCGCACGAGCTCACGCATCGATTACTTCCTGGCAGCCTTCGCGGGTGGGGGCGCGGGCGGCGGAGGCGGAGGTGCAACCGGCGGCGCCGCGGGCGCGACAGGCGCTGCCTGCGTCTCCGGCGTTGGCGCGGCGGACGCCGCGCTCCGGCGGCTTCCGAGGTCCGCGGTCGTCAGGTCGTAGGGCGTCGCGACGTTCGGCTCCGCCGCCTTCGCCCGCTCTTCGGCCTTCTTGCGCTCCGCCTCCTCGAGCGCCTTGGCCTCCGCCTCGGTGCAGACGTCGAAGACCAGCGGGCTGTCCTCGTCGTGCGGGGCCTGGTGGACCTTCGACAGGTACTCCGCCACCTCGTCGGCCACGCGGTACCAGCCCCGCGACTCATCCAAGCGGATGCTGAACACCGTGTAGCGACGGACGACGTGCCCCCGCTTCGGGTCGTAGGGCTTGATGCGGACGAGCTTCGGCATGGCTTACCCCTTCACGGTCTTGAGGACCGCCGCGTGGATGGCGTTGAGCTTGGCCTTCAGCTCGTTGACCAGCGTGATGGCCGACGGCAGGTCGGTTGCGTCCGGGCTCGCGATGGCCGGGATCTGCAGCACGCCCAGGTCGTCGGCCACGTCGCGCAGGGCCTCTGCGAGCGTCGGCTCGCCGCCGGCGCCGCCGGGAACGACGTTCGCCCCGCCCGAGCCGAAGCGCTTCGTGATGGTGGCCATGGCTACGCGCCCACCTTCACGTTGATCGCTTTGACGGTCGCCGTCTCCTCGGCGAACTTCACGTCGAAGCGCAGCGTCGCGACGATGATCAGGACGCCCGCCGGCACGTCCTTGAACGTCTCGATGCGGATGTTGCGCCAGATGCCGACCTGGATGTTCTTCGGGTCGGTCAGGAGAATCGCGCTCGTGTTGTTGCCGGGCCCGAGCGCTTCCGGGAACATCGGCACCGAGAGTAGCGGGACGCCCGAGTACATGACCGGCACGTCCTGCTCGAGGAACTTGTCGCCGACCACCGTCGCCCGCTCGGCCAGGCTGTCTCGGTAGTCGATCTCCGACTCGACCGAGGTGAAGAAGCGCATCTCCTTCTTGTTGCGCAGGAACTCCGACGGCATCGACTTGAGCATGTCGCGCAGCACGATCTTGCTGGTCGGCTGGGTACCCGCGTCGACCACGTTCGCCGCGGACTGCTTCAGGATGCCGTCGAGCTTCGCGTAGAACGGGTCGGCGCTCGTGGTGTCGCCGCTGACGATCACGTCGTCCATGTCGCGCGCGATCGCCTCGGCCATGAGCTGCATGATCGTCTGGCGGAGCTGCGCCCTCTCGATGGAGTCCTCGAGCACCTCGTTGTTGAGGCGGACCTCGGCCTTGAAGAGCTGCGCGTCGAGCTCGACGAGGCCGAGGTCAGGCTTCGCGCGGTCCGCGGGCTGGAGCGCCACCGCCTCGGAGCCCGCGCGCAGGATGCGGCCAGCGAAGCGGATCTTCTCGATGAGCTGCTTGGGCGAGCGCATCGGAACGACCGTCGCCTGCTTGAGCAGCACCGACTCCTTGATGAGGATGCGCAGGAACTTTTGCGCCTGCGCCGGCTGGAGCATGCCGCCGCCGGTCGTCAGGTCGGCGAGCGCGAGGTCCGCCTTCTCCAGCACCGTCCGGTTGTCCATGAAGCTTGCGAGACCCATCGGCTCTCCTCTCACTCGTCGTAGAACGACGTCTCTTTCGTTACGCCCTCGCGGCTGATCGGGCGGTTCATGTCCAGCGGCCACGAGACCTCTTGGGCCTCGGCGCGACCGCCCTCCGGCGCGAGGGCGTTGGGTAGGCCGCGGTGCTGCTTCAGCACCCGCAGCTCGTCGTCCTGACGCTTCACGATGCGGGTCAGGTCCGAGACGCCCTTGAGCACGTCCTTGAGACCTGGGACGTCGGCGAACGCGGTGGCCGCGCTCAGGCCGGTGTTGTCGGGATCGACGCCGGCGCCGCGGTTCGGCTTGCTCGGGTCGGTGGTGCGCTGGCCCTGCGTCGCTCCCTCGGGTGCGGCCTTGCCGGTCAGCTCGGTGAGGATGCCCGAGAGCAGCTCCATGGCCTTGTGGAAGCGGTCGAGCCGCTCCTTGGCCATGCGCGCGCCGGCCTTCTGCACCTTCGCGGCCTTCTCGGATGGGCTCGGGTAGCTCTCGGTGATGCCGGAGAGCAGTTCGGACAGCGCATCGATCTCGGAGCCGACGTCGCTCGGAAGCGGCGCTTCTGTCTCGCTGTCCGGCTCGGAGGCGACCTTCACCCGGTTGAGGAGATCGAGGCCGCGCTGGAGCACCTGGGTGAGCGTGCTCGCCACCGCCACCCGGACCGGCGCGGCGAGGACGAGCTCGTCGTCCTCTTCCTCGTCGTCGTCATCGTCGTCGTCAGGATCCTCGTCGTCGTCGTCCGGGTCGCCATCCGCCTTGGCAGCGCGCCTCTTCTTCTTCTCCTCCTCGTCGGCCGGCTTCTCGCGCCGCGCCTTCTCGGCCTCGTCCGGCTCGTTATCGTCCGTTGGGTCCTTCGGCTTGCGCGCCTTCGCGGCCTCCTCCGCGCCGTCATCGCAGCCGGGCTTCTTGCCGCGCGCCTTCTCGGTCTCCTCCTCGTCCTCTCCCGGCTTGCGGGCCTTCTCGGCCGGCTCGTCGCCGTCGCCGTCGGCGGGCTTCGCGCGACGACGCGCCTTCTCCGCCTCTTCGTTCTTCGGCTTGCGCGCGGCCTTGGTCACGTCGGTCACCTTCAGGCCGTCGCTCGTCGTCTCGGGAGCTGTCTCGTCCGCTGCCATGCCGTTCCTCCGCTTCACGACCAGGAAGCGCCGCTTGTTCGCGGGGCGGTCGACGAGCGAAACCTCCTCGACCACGATGTCCCGCAGCCGGTGCACGCCCTCGTCGCCATCTGCCTCGCTCGCCATTTCGCTCCAGAAACGCAAGAGCCCCGGCGCAGTCCGAGGAGGACCACGCCGGGGCTCGATGAACTCGACAACCCCTGCCGGGCACGCGCCCGGCGATGGAGCAAGACTACGGCGCGCGCGGACTCGTGTCAAGAGGCTCCAGAGATACAAGCCAGGGCCCAGGCGCCTCGCGTGGGATCAGAGGGGCGATGTAGACTGGTCCCAGATCAGAGGCGCAGAGCGGCGCGCCGAAGCGAAGAGAGACGTCGACGACCGCGCAGGAGAAGAGGAACGCAATGAAAGAGCCCGGGCTGGACAATCGGTACCGCGACAAGGATCGCCCCAAGGCGGGCGAAATTCACCAGAAGCGCGGCGATACCCTCAACAAGAATCTGCCAAGGCCAATCCCCGGGTTCTCGCCCAGGGCGAAGCTGGAGACCATGCGGAAGGAGACGGGCAAGACAAGCGTGGAGGCCGTTCGCAGAGCGGCGAAGTCACGCCGCTAACGCACCGAGAGCAGCCAGGTTCCAGGAGGTCTGCTGGAGGCGAGCCCATGACCAGGAAGAAGAAAGGCCTGCCAAGGGACGCAGCCAGAAAGCTCGTCGAATCCATCAGCAAGTACAGCGGTACGAAGGGCTTCCAGCGCCACCAGTGGGTGGAGACCTTTGTCCGCGCGGTCCGAGAACTTGCTCATCATCCCAAGGCGGCGTGGCCGTGGGGCTCCATCCTGTGGATTCGCCTGAACGGCGTGCTCGACGAACTGGACGGCACCTTCCGCTTTCTTCATGACGCGAGGACGGCTGCCGGACGCCCGCCCATCGAAGGAACCCTCGGGTGGCATGCAGAAAGGGTCTTCGAGGCGATTCAAGCCGTTCGGGCCACGCTAACCGAAGACGAAATCATCTTCGTTCACTACTGCCGCACCATGAACGCTCACGTCGCGGCGGGCGGCTACTATCTGCAGGGGCACATGGGGCGCCCAGACCTCTTGGAGACCCTGGCCGTTCCGGCGCTCAGGAAGAGCCTGCCAAGAGACACCCTTCTACAACGAGTCGAGGCGGTGATGGGCCGCTACCCCAACCTGAACGTGGCGGCAGCGGACTTCGCCCAGAAGGTCGCCAAGCCTGCCATCGAACTGTACAAGGCCCACGCAGCTCTCAAGAAGGTAGACGAGGACACCTCGGCCGCCCGAGGACGCTTCATCGATGTCCTGGTGGAAGAGAGCATGGCCGAGCGGTTCGGAAAGAAGCCAGGGGACGATTCGTAGGACCGCAAGTGTCCGGGATGATCCCTGCAGAGATCGACGCGAGGTAACAGGAGCGCCGTGGCAGCCGGCGAGAAGGATTGGATCGACTACGTTCTGGCCGCCGAACCGCCGATACTCCACCCGGACAAGTCTCCGCTCTTCACCTTCGCCCATAGCTCGTCGTCGAGCACGTGCACGGCGAGCAGCCACGTGCCCTTCTTGATCTTCGTCGCGGCCATCTCGAACTCGGCCGGCGCTACATAGAGCTTGTCGGGCAACCGGATCGAGCAAAATGGGCGAGCGGCGGCGGCATCCGGACGAGCTATTGGCTTCGGGTGAACTGAGGTCGACTTGGGCAGCGGGGCTCGACGCTCGCCCGATCCACTA
>JAEHJW020001300.1_pt1 | contig 19026 bp, 27 predicted proteins | sample 9271431 | NCBI WGS metagenome assembly JAEHJW02 | reverse complement strand
CTAAAACCCGAACATCCTCCGTTGCTCCTGCCAGTCCACCGGCACATCTGTCTCGCGACCACGCAACGTATGCAGATTGAGATGACGAGGCTGACGTCCTTCAAGGATGGCCTGCACGATGTCGGGCGCCAGCCGTGTCAGCCGTAACACCTCCGCGACCCAGCCTGGTTCCAGCCGGAGTTGCCGGGCCAATTCTGCGATGTTGGCGACTTTGCCGGTATCCAGCAATTTCTGCCAATAGCAGGCTTTGCCCAATGTGCGGATCATGGGCAGATCAAATGATGATTTGACCTGTGCGCTGCTGTTTCCCGGCGGCGGAACCAATACCTTGCTGTAACTGCGACGCTTGATGCTCAATGGCACGAAGGTCACGGAGCGGCCACCAGCTTCAAACTGGCGTGCATCGCCCGCCATCATGATTTCCACCTTTCGCCGCGCCACCACTGCATGGAAGTTCCCGGTATCTGTTTCCATCACACCATCTCCATTTCATCAACCGAATCCACCGCTGCGTCACGCTGTTCCTCGACGAAGGGATGACGTTCGAGTTCCCGTCGGAATGCTTGCCAGCCGTCATCACGCCAAACGATATCCAGCCCATCGGCGCGCAATTGCACCCGTTCGATCAGGAGCCGCACGATCCGGTGTTGCTCAACCGGAAACAGGTGATCCCACACGGTGCCGATCTGGCGCATGGCAACCATGATGGTGGGTTCGTCAAGGGAGTTGCGTTCCTGCAAAGTCTGAGCGGATTGCCATACCGCAACCATTATCTCGGGGGCTTGCAAAACTTGATGTACTTGGGACAAGACGGCAGTCTCGATTTCTACCGCTGGCAGTGCTCCCATACCACACCGGCCTGGCTGACTTGATGCGCCGGCATTCTGTCGCTTTTCCAGATATGGAACATAGTACCGGTACCGCCGCCCATCTTTTTTGGTGGTGTGCGACGGAATCATGCGCTGCCCGTCCGGCGCGTACAGCAAACCCGACAGTAGTGCGGGGTTTGATGTGTGCTGCACCCGTGGGCCTCGTTTGCGCCCGTCGATCACCGCATGAACCGCATCCCACACTTCCCGGTCGATGATCGCTTGATGCTGACCGGGATAAGATTGACCGTGATTGCTGATTTCACCGAGGTAGAGCCGGTTGCGCATCATCGAGAACAGATACTGCTGGTCGATGGTTCTGCCGGGACGATGGCGCCCCGTTTGGGTGATCCAGGATTTTGTTGTGCGGCCCTCAATTTTCAGCTCGCGTACCAATTGCGCTGCCGAGCCGTGCTCGGCATAGCGGATGAAGATGTCGCGCACCAGATCTGCCTCCGACTCGTTGATGACCAGCTTGCGATCCTTGACGTCGTATCCCAGTGGCGGCATACCACCCATCCACATGCCCTTGGCCTTGCTCGCCGCCAGTTTGTCGCGGATGCGCTCACCGGTCACTTCGCGTTCGAACTGGGCAAAGGAGAGCAGGATGTTGAGCGTGAGGCGCCCCATGCTGGTTGTGGTATTGAACTGCTGGGTGACGGATACGAAGGTCACGCCGTGAGCATCGAACAGGTCGACAATCTTGGCGAAGTCACCGAGCGAGCGCGACAGCCGGTCGATCTTGTAGACCACCACGACATCGACGCGGCCATCCTCGATGTCAGCGAGTAGCCGCTTCAAGGCCGGGCGGTTCATGTTGCCGCCTGAAAACCCACCATCGTCATAACCATCGTCGATGGCAATCCAGCCCTCATGCCGCTGGCTGGCAATGAAGGCAAGCGCGGCATCCCGTTGCGCTTCCAGGCTGTTGTATTCCTGATCCAGCCCCTCGTCCGTGGATTTGCGGGTATAGACGGCGCAACGACGCTTCGGTGTCGTGGCAGGAGATGATGTCGATGGTTTCATGCTTGTCCTTTCCGGCGTTCACGATGACAGGGTTTCAATCCGAAAAACACCGGTCCCGAGTAGTTGGTGCCGGTAATGGCGCGTGCCACAGCCGTGAGGCTTTTGTAGGGATGCCCCTGGTATTCAAAGCGTCCATCATCGAGTACGGTCACGTGATGGTCGATACCGTCGAATTCACGTACCAGCATGGTTCCGGGCGCAATCCGGCTTTCCGATCGGCGCTTCTGGTTGGGCACCTCTCCGGTCTCGCCGATTTTTTCCAGGCGGCGGCGAATGGTTGCAGACAAACCGCCGAAAGCCCGCTCCTGCAGTTTGTACGCGATACGGCTTTCCAGATAGGTGCGATGGTGATGCCCCGGGCGACGATCGAAAAACTCGTCCCAAAGTCCCCACAGATTTTCCATGGAAAGATCGGGCAACTGCGCGATTTGCGCCGTTACGTTGGTTGCATGTGTCGTCATTGGCGAACTCCTTCTTGATAAGACGGGTTCACATGAACGCTCTGGTTGCCAGTAATAGCAAGACGAACCGCACTCGATTCGCGTGATTCGCAACCAGGGGGAACGGCGTGCATTCGCAATAGTGCTGCGGCCAGAAGATCGGCGATTTCGCGTTGCGGGCGCCGGGGACGGGGTTCTGTCACCGACTGGCGAAGAGTAGAGGGGAATTCCGGTTTTGACATGGTTGGCGATCCTGATGGAAAACGCTGTCCATGGTATCGCCCAACCCGATGCGGAGTAACTCGTTTGGTGGGGAATGTGCGGTAATGACGGGCCGATCGGGATTCAACCCGTCAAGTGAATATCGAGGAGACTGAAACCCTCTACCTCACGGGAGGTTGCCCGCTATCGATGAAACGATCGAATGTGTCGTGCGTCTCCTCATCCTCCCATCCGCTGCGCACATATTGTCGTGGCGGCGCCGACTCCAGCATCAGCAAGGACAGCACCCGATTGCCACCGGGATAGCTGTGTTTCAGTTCCCGAATCTTGATGTCATTGGCCTCACTGGTGCACCAGATGTTCGCCGTCATGTCGACACCATCCCACTCCTGCTCGACGGAGTCATCGGCGGCCAGTGTGCCGTACAGCGGCTCTTGCGGATCAGAGGTCTTGCGCAAACGCACGCGGGTCTTGCGGGCTTCGCCGCTGGGCCACTGATATTTTAAGAAGCCATGATCCCAGTACACCAGCATGGCACGCTGCTCGGTGTACTTGACGATGCGGATCGACATCGATTCCAGGGATACCCCGAACTCTTTGGCCAGATCGCCGATCAGATGGAAATCGATACGCTTGCCCGCAATCCGGTCACGCAGCATGTCGCCGGGCATCAACAGGTTGCTCGCGAAATCATCGGCTTCGCGTTCGATCTGCTTCAGGTTGTCGATGCCGGAATAGACGCTTTCCTTATCACACAGGAAACTGGGCTGGCTAGTGCGGTGCAGAATGAAATGTCCAAGCTCGTGGGCGATGGTGAAGCGTCTCCGTTCTGGCCGAGCCTTGGGGTTCACGAAAATCCCCCACTCGATTTCATTCTCCGGGTTGCGCACCAGTGCGCCTTCACTGGCATTCCAGGTCAGGTCGGCGGGTTCCTTGATCACGCTTCCACGACCGAACGGAGTGTCGGGCAATACCTGACGCACGAGATTCAAATCGATCGGCAGAGTCCGTAAACCCATTGCATCGAGCCAATTCAGGATGCGGACAGCTGCCTTGAATGCGTTCAGGTCGTCCGTGGCGGTCAAGATTTATTCTCCGACCCCGCTTTTGTCGGAGTACCGAACATGAGTTTCAACGCATCGCGGTATTTGCTTTTTTCAGCCTCACTCATACCAGCATATTCGCGGAAAAATGCGACGTCGGTCGGGCTTGGGCTTTGCATTGACTCAACGGGCTCACCGAGCAAATCCTGGATGGTGACTCCGAGCGTCTTGGCGATGGCATTCAGTCTTTCTGCGGTGGGTTTCTGGCCCTCGCGCATCTCCAATTCCCAGATATAGGCTTTGGTGCAGCCGACGTTGTCTGCCACCTGCTGCAGGGTCAGCCCCTTGGCTTCCCGAAATTCCCGCAGCCGCTTTCCAAATGGGTTTTGCATGGAATTCTCAATTTTATGATCAGACCGTCGGAGTATAGCAGAGAGAGCCTAATTGATGAAGATGTCCTGCTTTGATTGACAAGCGGAATTACGGGCGTAGAATGGTAAATGTATCGTTCTGCTTTACTTTGTGTGCGATGCAGGCTTTTTTCGTGAAACCCAGTCGCCGCCGGCAGCGCGAACGTCCACAAGACCCGAGCCCCTCGACGACAGCTCATAAGGATCAAAAAATGAAGACTTACGCTGACGTTCTGTTCCACCTGCCGGTTGACGGCACCCTGCGCACCTACCTCGAAAACCAGGGACTGGCGCTGCCCCCTGAATTTGACTGGGCCGACAACGCCACAACGACCGAGCGCCTGATCGAGGCGATCCGGGAATATCCCGAGACCAAGGTACGCGACAAAATCGTAGCCGGATTGCAAGTGAGCGATCAGCTTGCTCACCCGCGCGGCAAACAGGCGATGTTCCAGATCGGCACCTGGCATGCCGATGCCTTGATGGGTCTGATCGCTTGCCAGAGCGATCAGCACCGCGCCTTCTGGTTGTTCGTCCACCATCCCGATCTGTTCGAGCAAGCTGCAGAGATCGAATATGTCGACAGCCATGTTCAGCAGGCCCAACAGCACGATCTGGGGGTGAAGGTGCCGATCCGGCGTGACGGGGATTCGATGGTAGCGTTCTGCGAGACCATCAAGGCATTCTACAAGGCCGAACTTGGCTGCGGCGAAGTGTGTGTGGCTCACATTCTCGACCGCGCGCACGGCACTCAACTGGTTACCGTCCATGCCAAGGATCTTGCCACCATCAGTCTGGAATTCCAGGGCGTGATCCTGACGCGACGCGTCGGTAGTCCCAACATTCACATGGTGCTGGAATATTCGGAATCCACAGGTGTTGCACGCACCATCATTCGCGGTGGCGGCAGGTATCATGACATGTTGGCCGAGGCCTTCACGAAGCACCTGCTCGGTGCTGCCGTCAATGCTCATCGGATCAAACCGCCGACACTCGACCTGTCGGCGCTGAGACTCGGTTTTCAGGTGCCTCGGGCGATCGATGACGGCTTCGTAACCCTGCAGGTCAAGTCGCTCACGCTCATGAGTCCGGACGGCGAACTCAAGGGAACATTCACCGCCATGGCCTCGAGTTCTCATCAGTGTGTCACGGAACTCGTCGCCAGGAATTTTCCCAACGACAACCCTCTGGCGCATCAATGGGGGGTCAATGCCGCCAGTATCAATCTCTACTATGCTCCGCCACCGGGCAAGCAGCGCAGTCCGGTCGTCACCGTGGAAGTGACGTGCCGAGGTCGTCTGAACTTGCACAAATTTGACGAAAAATTACGCGCACAACTGGAAGGCTATCTGGTTCAGATCGGCATCCTCACGGAAAAGCAGACTTTATCGCCCCATGCCGATATTACCGGGGATCGCCCTGACCTCATCGATGAGCGTAGCGAATGATCGGCAATCGTAATGCGGCAGCATGGAAACTTGCGTGCGGTCTCTTTGAGCGTGGCGGATCGGTCATCGAGTCGGCGTTGTCGGAATCCGAAAGGAACGCCGTGGCGCTTCTGGTTGATCTCAAGGCGGCCAAGCCAAAAGCAATCGATGCGAGTTACCTGCTCTGCCCCTACTGCCAATTGCACCGGGGGGCAGTCGTACAAGGCCGATCAGGGATCGAGTGCCATTGTCCGGATTGCGGGTCGGTATCCATCGACAAGCCCGATACGCGCGCTTGGTTACTGGACACCGACTGGCTGATCCGTAAGTTGCGTGGGGCGCTCGATATTCCTGGGCAACCGACACCGCTCGCGGTGACGGCGGATGTCTGGCGGTTGGGACTTCATCAGCGTCATACGATCATTCTGGCGCGCAGTCTGCAATGCGTCCTGACGCAACCGTCCATTCTGCCGCGCGCCGAGGCTCGTAGCACCGGGCTGCCATGGATACTTACCCCAAAGCCGTTCCGGGATGTGTTTCATGACCCATTCGATGGACACGCCGTGTGGTTGACGCTGGAGGAACGTTTCAGCCTCTATGGTGGCAACCTGCACTTCATCGAACCCGGTATGCCATTCCTGTCCAATGACGGCGGTACGGCTGCAGTACACGGGCCATTTTCTGCTGATTTTCGTATCGTTTATCTGGAGGGATGGGTTCATGGGCCGATCCTGCTGTCGGAAGCACAGGCGGCGGTGTTCAAGACGCTTTGGTATTTCAATGGCGTGCCTCAGACGGCGGAGCGCATCATGAACAAGGCCGGTCTTGAAAGTTCCAAGCCGATCGACGTGTTCAAGGTAAAAACACAGAACAAGGGCGACCCGAAATATGAAGGGCCGCTGCACGCTTATAACACATTGATTGAAATCAACCGTCGGTCCGGCACCTACGCGATGTATCGCACAAATACAGTAACGGCCTGACGCGGTTCACAACTTCAATCAAAAACGGCGAGCCATTGTGGTTCGCCGTTTTCAATTCTGCGGCCATTGGCGAACTTGAAGTTTCGTCACAGTTCGCCATCCAGTCCATCAACAGTTCGCCACCCGAAATTCACACTTCGTAGCGTTGTTCCTCAACTCACCGAAAGGAGTATCAATGCTGCATTTAACGACAAATCACGGTGCATCGGGATCAGATCCCTTGCATGTATCCGGGACACCGATCGAACGTCGCGTCCTGTCCGAAACTGAACTGGCGCACCGATGGGGCGTGAGCCCCAAGACGCTTCAACGCTGGCGTATGGAAGGTCGTGGCCCGAAGTATCTCAAACTCTCCAAGCGGGTGACCTATCCGCTGGACGCGATCTCCGAATATGAGTGTTGCGCCCTGCACACCTCGACCTCCGAACGCGTTACTGCTGGGGGGGATCGCGCATGAACGACTCCGCCATCACAAACGTCGTGTTCGCCCAAGTGCTGCCACTGGCCGAAATGAGCGTCACCCGGATCGCTGCACTGCCTCCCGCGCAACTGCAGGAGGCGCACAGCAATCTGCTCACGTTGCAGTCCGCCATAAAGGGCGTGCTCGATCGATTCAACGCCGCACTGGACAGCCGCTATGCCGAACAGGCCTCAACTGCCCGCCAGGCAAACGGACGGGATTTCGGTGTATGTCATCTCAACGATGGGCCGCTGCGCATCACCGTCGACGTACCGAAGCGCGTCGCGTGGGATCAGGCGCAACTGGCCGAGATTGCCCAGCGCATCGCCGCTTCCGGCGACAAGGTCAGCGACTACATCGACATCGACTACTCGGTTTCCGAGTCCCGCTTCAATGCCTGGCCGGCCACGCTCAAGGAGTCGTTTGCCAAAGCCCGCACCATCAAACCCGGCAAGAGCAGCTACCGCTTGGCTCTTGTCAATGAATCAGGAGTCTGACCATGTCCAACATTATTCCGTTTGTATTCGAAACCCAAGCCATCAGAATCGTCCGTGACGATGCTGGAGAACCGTGGTTTGTCGTGAATGACATCTGCGAAGCGCTTGGCCTCGGCAATCCAACAGCGGCCGTGGCCAAGTTTGATGTCACCGAAAAGGGTCTTAGTTCAATTGAGACCCCTGGCGGACGTCAACAAATGGTCACGGTGTCCGAGGCTGGTCTTTACACGCTGATCTTGCGTAACCGGGAAGCCATGACGCCAAAAACCAAACCGTATCGCTTCCGCAAATGGGTGACGCATGAGGTTTTGCCATCGATTCGCAAAACGGGCAGCTACGCAGCACCCGGCTCGGTTGCGGCTTTGCCCGCTCCCACCCAGGATCGCGTGCATGCCATCCTGATGATCGGCGAGGCGGTTGCCAAAGTGCCGGGTGTCAAGGCCGGTATCGCCATGGCCGCGACACTCACCTGCATCCACGACAACACCGGACTCGCCATCGAGCACCTGCGGCGCGCGTTGCCGTCATTACAAGAGCCAATCTGCAGCCTGAATCCTACCCAAGTTGGTGAACTCCTGGGATTGTCAGCCCGGTCGGTCAATCTGCGCCTGCAGTCGCATGGTTTCCAGTTCAAAAACGACCGCGACGAGTGGGAACTGACCGAGGCCGGCAGAGACTGGGCGGAGGCTCTGCCGTATTCGCGCCATGGCCATTCCGGCTATCAGATTCTCTGGAATCCCGAAGTGGCCGACATGATCAGGGAGGCCGCATGATGAGCCTGCCCATCATTTCCGCTGATGAACGCCGCCAGCAAAAACGCGGCGTGAAGATTGTCATTCTGGGAGTCTCAGGAATTGGTAAAACCACCCAGCTCAAGACCCTGGGTACGGACAACACGCTGTTCATTGATCTGGAGGCGGGTGACTTGGCCGTAGCCGACTGGTCGGGTGACACCATCCGTCCGCGCACATGGCCGGAGTTCCGTGATCTGGTGGTATTTCTCGCCGGCCCCAATCCTGCGCTGCCCGCCGATCAGCCGTTCTCGCAGGCGCACTTCGAGCATGTCTGCCAGAGCTACGGCGAGCCTGCCCAACTGGCGAAGTATCAGACCTACTTCTGCGATTCGATCACAGCGCTGTCCCGCCTGTGCTTCACCTGGGCCAAGGCGCAGCCTGCTGCGTATTCCGAGCGCACCGGCAAGCCGGACAGCCGGGGTGCTTATGGACTGCTCGGACAGGAAATGATCACCGCACTCACCCACCTGCAGCATGCACGCGGCAAGAACGTGGTGTTCGTCGCCATCCTCGACGAGAAAGTTGATGACTTCAATCGCAAGGTGTTCGTGCCGCAAATCGAGGGCAGCAAAACCGCGCTCGAATTGCCAGGCATCGTCGACGAAGTCGCAACACTTGCCGAACTGAAAGCCGAGGACGGCACCAGCTATCGCGCTTTCATCTGCCACACCATGAACCCATGGGGTTTCCCGGCCAAGGACCGATCCGGTCGCCTGGACATGCAGGAAGAACCCCACCTCGGTCGCCTGATCGCCAAGTGCGCAGCCACCACCACACCATCTGACAAGGAATAAATCATGAGCATGAACTGGAACGATTTTAACGATGCTGAGCAGCAAACCTCGTTTGACCTGATCCCCAAGGGCACGCTGGCCAAGGTCAGAATGACCTTGAAACCCGGCGGCTTTGATGATGCCGCGCGCGGCTGGACGGATGGCTATGCCACCGAGAGCTTCGATACCGGATCCGTCTACCTTGCCGCTGAATTCGTGGTGCTGCAAGGCGAATACGCCCGGCGCAAGCTGTGGAGCAACATCGGTTTGCACTCTCCCAAGGGAGATACCTGGGGGAACATGGGCCGCACGTTCATTCGCGCCGTGCTCAATTCGGCCTATGGTGTGTTGCCATCCGATCAGTCGCCCGAAGCACAAAATTCCCGACGCATTGCGAGCTTCGCAGCGCTGGACGGCATCGAGTTCGTTGCCCGCATCGATGTGGAGAAAGACAGCAAGGGGGAAAACCGCAATGTGGTGAAGATCGCCATCGAGCCCGATCACAAGGACTACGCGGCACTGATGGGTGTGCCGTCCAAAGTGCAGACCGGTGGCGGCAATTCCGGTACGCCTGCGCAGGCGGCCCCAGCCTACGCAGCCCAGCCGCGCCCTGTCTCAACTGGCAAACCCGCCTGGGCACAGTGAGGAGGGAATGAAATGCTGGATATGTTCACGCGAGGCACGTGGCTTTGGAATCACCGACACGCGGTATTCCATCGCCGATCCAAGGCGCTACCCCATCGACTGGGTGTTCTGCTCAAAGCGGTGTCAGGACGCATTCCACCGGCTCTACAACCTGCGCATCGACGCGAAAGACAAGGGAAAGGAGCCTTCCATGATTAATAAGACCGAACATGAGCAGGCAGCACTCCGCCGTTGCCTCAAGGCGTTCGGCGATGCGGCAGGTGAAATCGGCTTCGACAAACCGCTTGGCGAGTACGCCGGAGCCGAGGCCCTGCGCGTCATCGACGCCATCGTCACCTGCTGGACGGAGGCAATGGTCGAGCACCACGAGGCGACCAAGTTCCCGCCCGTGCGGGACATGTCTCCGACACCCGATCGGCTGGCGAACCCGTTCGCCGACCTGGAGGACGACCTGCCTTGGGAGACCACGGATGCATCGATTGCCGGAAAGTCGGGGAGGAGAAAGTGATGCAGAAGGATGCCACTCACCGGCCCGAATTGGATCAAGTGATTCAGCGGCGCCATCCGCAATTATTGGCCGATCGCCTGTGGGAGCGCGTCGATACCAGTGCTGGCCCTGATGGTTGTTGGCTATGGCAGGGAGGAGTCACTGCAAGAGGCTATGGGCAAATTCGTCGCGAGCCCGTGGGCAATGCCATTCGCGGGTTGAAAACCACGACGCATCGCGTGGCCTGGGAGATGGCCTATGGGCCGATCCCGGAAGGCATGCACGTCTGCCATCGCTGCGACAACCCGCTCTGCGTGAACCCGGTACATCTCTGGCTTGGGACGCACGCCGAGAACTTGGCCGACATGAAAGCCAAGGGGCGTGCCGCGCGTGGTGATCGTAGTGGTACGGCCAAGCTCACCTCAAGCCAGGTCCATCTGATTCAGAAGGTTCTCGAATCAGGCCATTGCACTCGATCCGATCTGGCGGATTTGCTCCAGGTGAGTAGCAGCACGATCAACAATATCATCAACAAGAAAACCTGGAGGCACATCGATGCTCGACTTTAACCACAAACCGACATTCCAAGAACAGGTGACGGCGTCCATCGATCTGGCGCTGGACGCAGAGCGCGCCGGGCAGACTCCGCGTGACTACCTCGGCGCATCCCGCCTCGGTGTCGCCTGCGAGCGCGCCTTGCAATTTGAATATACCGGTGCGCCGGTGGATCCCGGTCGGGGTTTCTCCGGTCGCATCCTGCGCGTGTTCGAGGTCGGTCATGTGCTGGAAGATCTCGCGATCCGCTGGTTGCGCCTGGCCGGTTTCGATTTACATACCCGCACCCGTTCCGGCGGCCAGTTCGGTTTCTCGGTCGCGGGCGGACGGATCAAGGGCCACGTCGATGGGATCATCACGGCGGCACCACCGGAACTGGGACTGTCGTTTCCGATGATCTTCGAGTGCAAGACCATGAACGCGCAGAACTGGCGGGATTGCGTCAAGCGCGGCGTGGCTGTTTCAAAGCCCGTCTATGCCGCACAGATGGCGATCTACCAGGCGTACATGGAATCCACCGTCGAGGGAATCAGCCGCAATCCGGCGCTTTTTACCGCCATCAACAAAGACACGCAGGAGTTGTGGTTCGAACTGGTTCCGTTCGATTCAGTCCTGACGCAACGGGCGTCAGATCGCGCAGTAAAAATCATTGCGGCCACCGAGCACGCAGAACTGCTGCCCCGGTCGTTTTCCGATCCCGCCCACTACGAATGCAAATTCTGCGCGTGGGCAGAACGTTGCTGGAGACCCACATGAAAAGCCAGTTACAGAAATCGATTCTGCACGCCGAGCCATTTGTCGATGCGCGCGAAGCGGCATACACGATGAATCTGCCCATGTACTACCTGACCAATGCCGCCCAGCGCAAGCGAATGGGGATTCCGCATTACCGGATCGGGCGAATGATTCGCTTCAAATTGTCAGAACTCGAGACATGGCTGTCAGCCGGGAGTGAGGAGGACCACCATGCTTGATTTCAACGACGAGCCCAACAGCAAACCAGTAAACCATTCCGGCAGGGACGAGATTCTGGCTGCTGTCTTGAACCGACTGGAATCGGTGCTGTTCGGCCTCTATCCTGCCGGCAAGGTACGCTACGGCAAATTCTTCATCGGCGATGTGTCAGGCAGCCCTGGCGACAGCTTAGAGGTCGTACTCGACGGCGAGAAGGCAGGCCTCTGGACGGATCGCGCAACCGGTCAGGGAGGTGATTTTTTTGCCCTGCTCGCCGCGCGTGAGCACATGGATGTGCATGGAGATTTTCCGAAGGTACTGGAAATCGCCGCCTCTCTTACAGGCGGTGTGAACCTCAAATCCTCCGCAAAATCCCGCCGTCACGCGCCGGTCGATGATCTCGGACCTGCCACCGCCAAGTGGGACTACTGTGATGCCGATGGCAAACTGCTCGCCGTGGTCTACCGTTACGATCCGCCCGGAGGCAAGAAGGAGTTTCGACCCTGGGATGCCAAACGGCGCAAGATGGCCCCACCCGAACCTCGACCGCTGTATAACCAACCGGGGATGAAGGATGCCGTTCAAGTTGTGTTGGTCGAGGGCGAGAAATGTGCTCAGGCCCTGATCGACATGGGGATCTGTGCCACGACCGCCATGCATGGTGCCAACGCACCGGCGGACAAGACCGACTGGACACCGCTTGCCGGTAAATCCGTGCTCATCTGGCCGGATCGTGACAAGCCGGGCTGGGAGTATGCCGATCATGCCTCACAGGCTCTGCTCATGGCAGGTGCCGCGAGCTGCCATATTCTCTATCCCCCCGAACATGCGCCAGACGGCTGGGATGCAGCCGATGCCAAGGCCGAAGGGTTTGACATCGCAGAATTCATTGCCAATGGCCCGCGCCTGCAGATGCAGCTTGTCGAAGAAGATCCGATCGCCAAGATTGTCGATCATGACGCTCCGTCGGAAGAAAGCGTATGGGGAACCGAAGATGCCCTGGCGCTCTCCTTCACCCGCCGCTACCACAAGGACTGGCGTTATGTGGCTGCCTGGGGCAAGTGGATGGTATGGGACGGGCAGCGCTGGCGCACCGAGGACACGCTGGCTGCGACCGATCTCATCCGGCACGTCTGTCGTCAGGCAGCCACCCGAACGAGCAATCCGAAGGTTGCCGCCAAACTTGCGTCATCAAGTACAGTAGGTGGCGTCGAGCGTCTGGCCAGAGTCGATCGCCGGCATGCGGCCACCACCGACGAATGGGATGCCGATCCGTGGTTGCTCAATACGCCCGGAGGCGTAGTGGATCTCAAAACGGGCAGAAATCGTCCGCACGACCGGGCCGACCGCATGACCCGAATCACCACCGCGACACCACGCGGCGCTTGCCCGACCTGGCGGAAGTTTCTCGATGAAGTCACCGGAGGCGACAAGGCATTGCAGGATTACCTGCAGCGCATGGCGGGTTACGCATTGACCGGCTCCACCCGCGAGCACGCGCTGTTTTTTCTGTATGGCACAGGCGCCAACGGCAAGTCGGTGTTCCTGAATACGTTGGCCAGCATCCTGGGAAATTACGCCACCAACGCGCCCATGGACACGTTCATGGAAACGCGCAGCGACCGGCATCCGACCGATATGGCCGGCCTGCGTGGCGCACGTCTCGTGTCCAGCATCGAGACCGAACAGGGGCGTCGCTGGGCCGAATCCAAGGTCAAGAGCCTCACCGGCGGCGACAAGATCTCGGCGCGTTTCATGCGGCAGGATTTTTTCGAGTTCTTTCCGCAATTCAAGCTGTTCGTGGCAGGCAATCACAAGCCGGCCATTCGCAACATCGATGAGGCGATGAAGCGGCGGCTGCATCTGATTCCGTTTACGGTGACGATCCCGCCCGAGCAGCGTGACAAGCACCTGCAACAGAAATTGCTGGCCGAGCGTGACGGCATTCTCGCCTGGGCGGTTGAAGGCTGCCTCGCTTGGCAACGTGACGGACTCAATCCGCCGGACAGCGTGGTATCGGCGACCGACGAGTATTTCGAGGCAGAGGATGCCCTTGGTCGCTGGCTGGAGGAAAACTGTGTGCTGCAGGTAAATGCCAAGTCGCTCACCGCCGAACTCTTCAACGACTGGAAGCAATGGTGTGATGCGGCAGGCGAATTCATCGGCACCCAGCGACGGTTTTCCGATCTGCTCGTCACGCGCGGCATCGAGAAATGGCGCAACGGCACGGGGTTGCGCGGGTTTCGGGGAATCGGCCTCAAGGCGCCGCCCACAGCCGACTACACCCCTTACGCGGACGACTGACCACCATGAACAACCCTCGGCCTGACGCATATGACTCAGTTCATCGTAACTCTCTATACGCGCGTACGCGCGCGCCTCATGGAGAGTTTCGACATGCTCTGTCGCATGCGTCAGACCCAGACCACACAAGGACTGACGACATGAACAACATTCTTGCACTTGACCTCGGCACCCATACCGGATGGGCGCTACGCAGTCTTGACGGCAGCATCACCAGCGGCACCGAGCATTTCAAACCGCAACGCTTCGAGGGTGGCGGCATGCGCTACCTGCGGTTCAAACGATGGTTAACCGAGATCAAGCAGGTCGCTGATGGCTTGAATGCCGTGTACTTCGAGGAAGTCCGGCGCCATGCGGGAGTCGATGCGGCGCACGCCTATGGCGGGTTTCTCGCCACGCTCACCGCCTGGTGCGAACACCACCAGATACCGTACCAGGGTGTTCCGGTCGGCACCATCAAGAAACATGCCACCGGCAAAGGCAATGCCGGCAAGCAGGAAATGATGGCCGCCATGCAGGCGCTGGGTTTTCGGGCCACAGACGACAACGAGGCCGATGCGCTGGCGCTGCTGCATTGGGCTATCAATCAAAAAGGAGAAATCGCATGAGCACGAAACCAATCCCTGTCATACAAGGCACCATCAATGGCCACACCACCCAGTTGGTCGATGCACGGCAACTGCATGTATTTCTTGAATCAAAGCAGGATTTCGCCACCTGGATCAAGCGCCGTATCCTGCGATATGGTTTTGATCGGAATATGGACTACTTGCTCCACCAAACGGTGGAGCAAGTCCCCCACCAAAGCGGGATGAGAACCGTCGAGCGGCACGATTACTTTTTGACCATCGATATGGCCAAAGAACTGGCCATGGTGGAACGCACGCCGAAGGGACGGCAGGCACGGCGCTATTTCATCGACTGCGAACGGCAACTGCACCGCCTGCAGCAAGTTCAGTCGCCTCCAGCATTCAATGCACGCCCCGTTGCATTGAGCCGGGCCGAGCGGCAAGCCGTCAACCGCCAGGCATGGGCTGAAGTCTCAGGGCAAGCCTATGCTGCCTTCCATCAACGTCGGGAAGAACTGCTGCAGGATCGGGCCCTGCAACCTGCAGTGGTTTACCTGCCTTACGGGTTTGTTCCTGAATGGGCGAAATGAGGACATGACCATGAAAATCCCGCCATCCCGCTACCGCTGCCCGCTGGGCAAATATCAACATCATTCCGACCTCGATGCCGTCAAGGAAACCGGCTGGCGCGAGCAGCACATTCTGGTGATATCCGAAAACGACGAGCGACTGGATTTCGTGGAGCGCGAAATCATCCGTCGCATCGGCAATCGGCTTTATGGATCGCTGCCAAGGAGTAAATCTCATGGGTGAGTGGAACAGTCAACGCGTGGCACAACGCATCCATGAAGCTACCCATACCGCGCACCGTTTGCCGCCAGTGCGCGTACAGGGGTATTTCAACCTCTGGCCGGTCATGGCCCGTGGCGAATTGGAACGATTCGCCACCGACGACCCGCTACCTGTGAGGTTCCCGCCGACGCCGCCGGAAATCGAACGGATGATGGAAGTGATGCACTGGATGGTGTGGCTTGAAATCGAGGACCGCAAGCTGCTCTGGATGCGCGCCGATCGTTACCGATGGGAAGAAATCGCCAGACGTTTCGGCTGTTCGACCCGTACCGCACAGCGGCGCTGGAACGATGCCGTCGGTCAATTGGCTGTTCATCTCAATGTGCGGCAGGGGAAAATAGCGGATATTGGCGTAGATGCGCGGCATCCTGCGCGATGATGAGGGAATGAGCGAATTTTGGGTGTGTCGCGTTTTTGGGAAATTCCGGTAAAATTCTGGCTATGATCTGGACAGAAAAGCGACCAGAACAAGCAGCATCAATTTGAATGAATCTCAAGCCCGCCCGGTAAGCCCCGGCGGGTTTTTTATTTCCCGGATGCCATGACAACTCTGCAAATCGAATATCGTCCCGTCGACGTCCTGATTCCTCATGCGCGCAATGCGAAACAGCATTCGGATGCCCAGGTGGCGCAAATCGCCGCCAGCATCCGCGAATTCGGTTGGGGTGCGCCGATTCTGGTCGACGGGAGCAACAACGTGATCGCCGGCCACGGACGATTGCTCGCGGCACGCAAGCTCGGGTTTATCGAGGTGCCGGTCGTGCCAATGACACACCTCACCGACATCCAGCGCCGCGCGCTGATCCTGGCCGACAACAAGATTGGTGAGAATGCGGAATGGGACGAGGACCTGTTGGGCCTCGAACTGGCTGAACTGCATGAGGCCGGTTTCAATCTGGAACTGACCGGATTTACCGAAGACGAATGGGCGGCGCTGATTGCCGGCGGTGAAACGACCACCGAAGGTCAGACCGATGAGGACGCCGTGCCCGAGGTGCCGGAGACGCCGATCTCAAAGACCGGGGATGTGTGGCTGCTGGGCGAGCACAAACTGCTGTGCGGAGATGCCACGAAAGCTGATGACTACAAGACCTTGCTGGGCGACGAGTTGGTGGACATGTGCTTCACTGATCCGCCCTACAACGTCAACTACGCCAATACGGCCAAGGACAAGATGCGTGGCAAACACCGCCCAATCCTGAACGACAACCTGGGAGCCGACTTCGGCACCTTCCTGACGGATGCTTGCCGGAACATCCTGCATGTCACGAAGGGCGCGGTCTACATCGCGATGAGCTCGTCGGAGCTCGACACCCTGCAGTCGGCGTTCCGGTCTGCTGGCGGCAAATGGTCAACCTTCATCATCTGGGCCAAAAACACTTTTACGCTCGGCCGCGCCGACTACCAGCGCCAGTATGAGCCGATTTTGTATGGCTGGCGCGATGGCACCGACCACTACTGGTGCGGCGCCCGCGATCAGGGCGACGTGTGGCAGATCAAGAAACCTGCCAAGAATGACATTCATCCGACCATGAAGCCCGTCGAACTCGTGGAGCGTGCCGTACGCAACAGCAGCAAGACACGCGACATCGTGCTCGATCCGTTCGGCGGATCTGGCACCACACTGATTGCCTGCGAGAAATCCGGACGTCGGGCACGACTGATCGAACTCGACCCCAAATACTGCGACGTCATTGTCCGGCGCTGGCAGGAATTTACTGGGCTCAAAGCTGTATCGGAAGATGGTCTGCGGCCTTTCGACGACGTGATCGCCGAAGAGGATTCGATGTGATCAGGCAGGTCAGCTTTCTGGATGTATCGTTCGCCCCCTGAGGGTCACTGGCCGATGCGCTTGAGGTCGCGGTAAAAGTTCTCGTGCGGGCCGACCATCAGCAGTTTGAGCGTGTGCTCATCCACGACGCGGTAGGCAAGCAGGCACAGCAGATTGCCCATGCGAAACTTGTAAACCTGCACACCGGCCAGATCACCGACCTTGGTTTCCCCGACTTCGGGCCGGTCGGCAATGGTACGTACCGCTTCGTCGAGCGCAGCCTTCTGCTGCTGGTGCAGCTTTTTGACGACGCGCTCAAAGGTGGGCGTGACGAGGATGCGCATCAACCGAAACGGTACTCGCCCACGGGATCTTCCTGGTCGGCGATCAGAATGTCGCGGATGACGGAAAACGGCAGGTCTGGGTTTTCAGCAGCGATCTTGCCGATCTGCGACCAGTATTCGATCTGCTTCGGCACCGAGCGGTGCTCGATGGTGCCGTAGCGCTTGGCGGTCTCAATCAGTGCTTCCGGAAGTTTAACGTTGACGGCCATAATGAGGCTCCTTAAACTGTTTCGTCCAATATACGCCATAATGGACCAAAAAGGAACCTGGTTAAGTGTGGTGTCAAGTCAGGCAATCCGATAAATACGCTCGCCGTCCGCAGGCTTTTCCGATGTGATGGTGAGTCCCAGTTTCTTCTTGAACGCACCGGCAAACGTGCCACGCACGGTATGCTGCTGCCAGCCGGTAACGTCCATGATCTGCGTGATCGTCGCGCCTTCGGGACGTTTGAGCAGCGCAATCACTTGTGCCTGCTTGCTGTTCTCCCGACTGCGAGGTTTGTCCTCGACCTGGGTTGGTTGCGTGGCAATCGCATCGATCTCTGCCCGTGTCATCGGTCCCTTGCGCGGCACACCCATCGCATCGTAGCCCTCGGCAGTGATGAACCAGTCGTCATGCAAAGGCGTGATCAGGGCGCGGTTGAACATGCCGTCCAACACCTTCTTGCGCGCACCGCCGTTGATGTTATCGGGGAACCAGTCGATCTTGCCATCCGTGTGCTGATGAGCATGACTCAGGATGGCGTGTTGGGCGGGAGTGAGTTGGGTGGTGGTCATGATGCTCTCCTGATGGTTAAACGTTGTGGATTTGTTTGGCGCGCTCGAATCCGACCCAGCCGCCTTGGTCATCGAGGCCGCGCGCGGCGAGTTCTTCGCGGGCCAATCGGTTGAGGTCGAGTTCGCCGCGTGCATCTGCGGCCAGCACGCGGGTCAGGGCTGTCTGGATAAATCCAACTTCGTCGACTGTGAATTCGTTGGTGGTGTAGCTCATGTTTGTCTCCTGCACTGTTGTTGATGACACTGACATGAACGCTTCATTTTCAGAACCAATCAAGTCATTTGTGCAGGGTTTTTGATCATCGTGGCCACTCGCGCCCTGACTCCGTGCAGGTATCCTGGCTGCCCGGCGTTGCTTCCCACACCGGGCTATTGCGACAGACATCGGCGTGCGACCCGCAGGCAACAAGATGAGCATCGTGGATCATCTGCCAGTCGTGGTTATGATTCCAGATGGCGCCGTGCGCGAGCGTTGTTCTTGAGCCAACATCCACTGTGCGCCGAGTGCCGCCGACACGGCAGGACAGTTGCCGCGTCGATCGTTGACCACATCGTTCCGCACCGGGGAGACCGTGATCTGTTCTGGGACGAGAGTAACTGGCAAGCGCTGTGCAAACGCTGCCACGATGTCAAAACCGCGCGCGAGGACGGCGGGTTTGGCAATCGATGTGACCGGTAGGGGGATCAATTCCTTCCAACCTTTCCGCACAGGACCGCGCGCCTGCACAAATTTTTATTTCCGCGAAATTCATGACCCCCTATCGGCAGCCATGATCGGAAAGGGTTTTTTATAAAAATGATGTCAGACGACATCGCGCTGGATCT
>JAEHJW020003452.1_pt2 | contig 19028 bp, 32 predicted proteins | sample 9271431 | NCBI WGS metagenome assembly JAEHJW02 | reverse complement strand
TTAGCTGTTTTTTATCAAAATTTAGCTGTTTTTTATCAAAATTTAGCTGTTTTTTATCAAAATTTAGCTGTTTTTTATCAAAATTTAGCTGTTTTTTATCAAAATTTAGCTGTTTTTTATCAAAAGATGTACTAGTAAAAACCTTATAACCTGCATACTTACGTTATGTTGTAAAAAGATGTACTAGTTGTACTGGTTAGTTGTACTAGTTCTCTAACCCTTATATCTACTGGGATATATATAATAATTAATACAACTAGTACATCTTTTTCATAAACTTATATATACTCTTTATATATTCTAAGTGTTAATAAATTAATATATTAACAAATTAACCTTTATATAAATAGTGAGCATATATAGAGTTTTGTGAAAAAGATGTACTAGTTGTACTAGTTTGCCTTGTAACCCTATTAGTTATGCGCCCTAAAGAACTAGTACAACTCCTAAAATAGATGTACTAGTTGTACTAGTTGTACTAGTTCTTTAACGTAAGTATGCGGCTTACAAGGCTACTTGGTAAATTTAAACATGTGAAAACAGCTGTAATTTTTCCATATTTTGCACTAATACGGAAAAATTACTAATTTTGAACCGCATAACAGTTCGATTGAATTTTTAGTTTCTTACCAGTAACAGGTTTGATTTTTTTTGTAAAGTGAATTTTTTTGGGTGATCGATGGAAAATAATTTTCTGGGAGGGATAAAAAATAAATAAGGTTTTAAGGTGAAACACCCTTAAAATCGATTTTAAGGGTGTTTATAGAAGGGTTTATACTAGTTCTAAGGGTTTCATACCCATGAGAGTTAAAATCTCTTCCTTTGGGTCTCTAGCTTTGTTTTTGATAAATTGTTCTAAAAGTGATACAGGAATTTCGTTTTCCATGTAATTAGCAAAAATTATGAGTTGTTCTTTGTTAATTGTTAACATTTTAATTATCTCTTAAGTTTTAATTATTATTTATGTTCAACTTAAAGTTGAAGGTTTTTGTTGTTATTATTTTTTGTTTCTAGTGCTATTTTCTTCCACCCATTACCCAACTTTATTGCTTCAATAGCACCCATTGTGATAGAGTTATCAAGATAATCTCTCAATAGATTTGAGTATTCTAGTAAATTTGGCGACGGTAATTTACATTGTTTGAAATATCTTTTAATAAATTCTTCTTTTATTTTCATTGTTTTTATTCTTTTATTTTCATTGTTTTTATTCTTTTATTTGAAATTTTACCGGTAGACCTGTTGCTATCAGTTTAAGATTAATAAGTCTTCTTATCTCTGTCTCAATAAGATTTTGTGTTTCTGGGTTGTTTCTAACTTCATCTATAATAGCTTGCGTTCTTATCAACTCCTCTTTTTTTATTATTTCAATTAATCTTCTAAAAGCATCTTCTAGTTTAAACATTCCACCACCTCCCAGTCTTCGGCCTCAAAATCTTCTATGCTAAATATTCAATCGTTACCTTGCCATTTGCCGTCTAAGTAAAAAGAAAAAACTTCTTTGTTATCCTCTGCACCTATTTTTTTTTACAAAAATGATGATCAAGTTCTCTTCTCTTTAATACCTTACCATCCCTCATAAGCTTTACAGCTTCTAAAAAATTCATTCTACAATCTCCCAGTCTGTTGCTTCATAATCTTGCGGTCTTAACATTGGTAATACTTCCAATTTTATCAACCTATTATTCTCATAATGTTCTTGAAACAAAACTTTTGACCATTCATGCAAGTAAATGGCTTCTAAGTAAGGACGTTTCATTTTGTTACCTTTTTTCATAATTTCTAACGCTTCTATAAAATTCATTGTATTATTCCTTATATTATATTGGTTCTATTATCCGCCTTTGAATTTGATTTAATTTGTCGCACATAATATCTATCGTACTTTCCACTCGATCTAACCGATTAAGGATTTCTTTTATCTCTAGTTCGGTTAATGTATCTTTAGTCATTCTATTATCCTATAATCGTTATCATCATGTAAAGCGCAGTGATAATTTGGTAACTTACCAAGTTTTATTAAAACTACCAAAAAATCATCACCATTTTCAGGGTGAGTTCTTTTCTCATAATAATCGTTATCACTCCAAAATTTTCTTGATACCTTTTTACCTGCTTTTAAAGCCTCTATAGCTTCATTTAATCCAATTAAACCATTCATTCTGCTACTTCCCAAGTCCTCTGCTCTAATTCAGTATCCATGAGAACAGCCAGTAAGCCGTTCTTTATCAATTCTAGATTAACCAACCTTTTTAATTGGGATGCAGTTGCCTCTTCATTCCGAGGATCAAAAAAAATTCCTGTAATTATATCTTTTTGCTGTTCACTCAAATTTTCTATTATTGAATTTGTCATTGAGTTAATCTTTCTATAAATTTTAAAAATTTTTCAGTTGCAGGGAATTTAAAGTAGAACGAGCAATATGTGTAGTCCTCTTCGTTATCTTCGTCTCTAATATAAAGCGGGTGTTTTAACATAGTCTCAAAAACCTCTTGATAATCTTCTCTGTTTCCTCCTCCGCATCTTGTATAAACTTCGATTTCTTTTTTATCTAAATCTACCCAAGCATCTCTATATCTACCAAAATCAGCTTGGTTTAAATCTAAAAAATCTAGGAATGTAACCTTATCTTTAGGCAGAGACGATGGGTTTATTGATTGATATATCGATATTGAACCACTCCTTTTCTGTTCTTTGTTTGTTCCGTTAAGCACAGGGACATTGCCTACAACATAGTCTGACACTTCTATATCATTAAGGTTAAAAGATCTTGCATATCGCTTTCACTTTTGTAGTATATTTGGTAAAATGCTTTGGTATGCACTCCGTTTGGTTCTATTATCATTGTTTTGCTTCTTATTTTATTGTTTCAATTTCTATTTTCTTGTCTGTGATGATGTATTCAGGGTTATTGCAGAAAAAGTTGTTGCTATACTCTACTTTAGTTCTGTTACCCACTGATTTATAAGAGGTACATACTTTATTACCCCTATATACTTCTAAGCCGTCAATCTTAACCAATACATTGTCATTTATGTTAATTACTCCTTGTTTAGTTTTTAAGCTGTTTGCTTTGCCATAAAGCAATTTAAGTATCTTGAATTTAATGCGTAATCTTTAACTGTTGTAGTGTAATTAAAACTATACCCTAATTCTTTTGACTTATTCATAAATAACGGAGCATCGCAATCTTCTTCCAAGAAAGCATGGTTATCGTTTTACTAATTAAATTTTCTAGACCTAAATCAACAATGTATTTTAAATCAATTAGTAAATAAGCGTGGTTTGGGTGTTCTTGAAAAATACTTTTAACATCCATAATAATTACTTCCTTAAGCTGCTTGTTCTGTGTTTGATGCTAAGATTGCTTTTACTTCGTCAATAGCTCCTTTGTAGGTTACATCTTCAAAGTAGTTTATATCGTTAGTGTAGTTATGGTTAATGATGCTGTATAGCTTGCTGTGTTTATCCATAGAACCTTCTTGTAAGAATTGGTACAGTTCCAAGCGTGGTGATAAGCCCATATCACAACCACCAAGAGCTAAGCAGTGTTTGATTTCGTCATTGCCGTAGTCGTAGAGGTCAAAGGGTATTAGGTTACATGCAAGAGCTAGCGTTGTGTCAAAATCAAATACGTTGACTTCCCACACAGTAGGTAGCATGAAGATAGCTTTTGATATATCATCTTTTGCAGCTTGTTCCATTTCTTCTTGGTCTTCGTAATCTTCTAGATCGTAGTCGGTTAATCTGTCTTGCATAACTTCCTCATTGATTTTTATATCGTCTATGACGTCGTCAGCTGAACCAATACTACATGGTGTGAAAAATGGTTTGTCGTAGATGCCAGATAGGCGGGTGCGAATGTTTGACATTGTTTTATACTTTTTAGTTATAAATTTTAAAATCGTTGTTTTTTCAACTAACCCTAATCAGACATCCACCAATTACTTTCTATATCTTTACAATCCCAGTTTTCAATTGTTTTTAGTTCTTCATCGGTTGGGTAACTTTGTTCATCGCTCATGCTGTAGCTTTTATTATAAGTTTCTTTCTGTATTTCATTTGTTATCTTAAAATTTATAGTCCGACAAACTTAGTGTAACAATCGCTTGTGCAAAATACATACCTACTTTGGCAAAGTTCTTCTTGTATATCTTGTTCTAATATCTCTTTATTACAATTAGAATAAGGGAAAGAACCTTGATATTCCTCATATTTACCTGAACCCTTTGATGGGAATTGTAACTTACTAGGGTCTATAATTTTATTTTCTTTGTTTTTGCACTACCAATGTTCTTTTTTAACGTTCCCTATAGGGCAATAATACCAGCCTTTTACCAGTGCTAATTCCTTATTTATATTACATTCTTGTTGGGCTAATTCCTTGCATTTACCTCTGTATTTTAAATAATTATTTGCTTGTATTTTCATATTATTTTACCCAATTATCAAACTCTTCAAATAAAAGATTTAATTCTTCTAATTTGCTATAAACAAGTTTAATATGTTTCCGTCAAAATTGTTTAAATCTAAGTTTTCAGCATAATCTTGTAGATCTAGCTCTATGTTTAACAACTTGCTTTCTAAAGATTCAAATTCTTCACAATGGTTTCCTTTTTGCCAGCTAAACATATTTTTACACCCATACTATTTCTAATTGTTAGATTTTGTCGCGTATTTCATTATTTCTCTATAAGTACTACGTTCCCAAGCTGTCATTTTTTCAAGATCTTTTTCAACCAAAGAAGCATGTTTAGTAACTAATTCTTTAAAAGGTGTTTTGTGTTTTTCTAAAATTTTTGAAATATGTTGCATGTTGTTTACCTCTTTTGTTAATCTTTTATTTTAGAATTATTTAATGTTTTTGTATATTAATCCGCCATATTTAAGTTGTCAACAATTAACTTAAAAATATTTTTGACAAATCTAAAATTAACTTATATATTAAGAATTAAACTATTTATTAAAAATAAAATCACACTAATGAAAAAGTCTAAACTTATTAGAGAAGAAGTTATTAAAGTTAAATCAAAACCTAAACTTGCTAAAAAAGAAGTTAGCTCTAAAGAGAAAAAAGATAAACCTAAAGTAATGACTTATCCGGAAGCTTTACAATTTGTTGCCGGAATTGGAAGAAAAGAACTTAATTATTTAACTGAAAAACATATACAAGAGCTAGAAGAAATTGCCGGTTTTTTAACATTACAACAGATAGCAGACTACTTTGGTATAACAAGACAAGGATTAGAAAAAATATTCGAGCGTCAGCCTGCAGCACGTTGCGCGTATAAGGTTGGTAAGGCTAACAAGATAACAAAATTTGCTAATCTTTTACAAGAAAAATCTCTAGGTATTAATAAAAATATAGATACTAGTTGTGTTGTTTTCTTTTTGAAGACTAGAGGTGGTTGGTCAGAAAGCGCACCTGTTGAAACTATTGATGTTGAGAGTAGTGAAACACCTGAAGAAAAAGCTGCTAAAGAGCAAGAATATAAAGAATTTTTAGAATTTAAAAAACTAAAAGGTGCAGGAAAACTTAAAGAATTTATGGCATGGGCTAAATTAAAATTTATTGGTAATTAATGCTTCCTACCAATAAAGGGTTAGCTGAATTTTCTTTTTATGAGTATTTCAAACAAGCTTGGCATGTTATCGAAGGTAACACTGTACCCTATGTTGATAATTGGCATATTGAAACTATTGCCGAACATTTGCAAGCTTGTTACGAAGGTAAAATAAAAAGATTAATAATAAATATTTCGCCTGGTTGTTCAAAAACTAGTTTATTAGTCGCTTTTTCTACTTGGTTATGGATAAAAGACCCTTCTAAACGCATTATTTCTGCAAGCCATAGTCTTGGTTTGAGTAATAAGCAGAATGCTGATAGTAGGAGATTAATACAAAGCGAATGGTTTCAAAGAAATTGGGGTGACAAGTTTGCATTAACCAAAGATCAAAATGTTAAGTCTTATTTTAGTAACAATAAGACCGGGTACAGAATGGCAGTATCTGTGGGGTCTAAGGCAACAGGAAAAAGAAGCAATTTCATATTACTCGATGATCCTAACAACGCAAGGGACGGCAGTTCGATTGTAACTTTAAATAAGGTTAATGAATGGTATTCGCAAGAACTTTATAATAGGTTAAATAATCCTTTGGAAGATGTAATAATTTGTGTGCAACAAAGAATACACGAATTAGATTTAACAGGTTACATGTTAAAAAACGATATTAACCATGAGATCGTTAGATTGATTTTACCTATGGAGTTTATGACTACTAGGAAATGTGTAACCTCTATTTTTCAGGACCCTAGGACGGAAAGCGGTGAGCTTATGGTTCCCAAAAGATTTCCTCCGAAAGTATTACAAGAGTATAAGCAAAATTTAGGTTCTCAAGGTTATAGCGCACAATATCAACAAATGCCGATGCCTGATGAGGGTGGTATTATAAAGAAAGTTTGGTTTAAAAAGTGGACAGAAGATTATTTACCTGATTTTAGCTTAATATTGCAAAGTTGGGATACTGCAATATCCGACAAACAAACTGCTGCTTATTCAGCCTGTACTACTTGGGGCGTATTTGATGAAAATGTCAGAGGTGAGTTTCCTAAACTAATACTACTATCTGTTTGGAAAGGAAAGTTAGGCTATCCTGAACTTAGAGAAAGAGCTTATAGGCTTTATATGAATTATGAAGATGTAGGTGATAAAGAATTAAAAACTAAAAAGAAAGTAGATGTTTGTCTAATAGAGGCTAAAGCTACAGGTGATCCTTTAGTTAGAGATCTAAGAGTGTTAGGTATACCCGCTATAGGTTTTAACCCGAAAGGGGATAAAGAATTTAGAGTACATAGAATAACACCTTATATTGAAAGCGGTTTTGTTTTTTTACCTACAACGATAGAGAAAGAGTTAAAACCTTTTGCTGAAGAATTCTTAAAGACTGTCTGTATGTTTCCTAAAGGTGAATCTAAAGATGTTGTGGATAGTATGTCACAAACATTAGCATATTTGCGTGATTTTGGTAATATCAGACACCCTAAAGATGAAAAAACAGATGAAGAATATAGCAAATATAACAGTTTATACGAAGATTAATAAGAAAAACAATGATAAGATCTAGAGCAGTTGCTAATAGTAGAATTAGAAAAGCGAAACTTGCAAAGGGACAAGAACAAGTTTTACCTATTGAAGATTTAGAAGTTAATTCTACTCAAGCTTTAGCTACTGAATTAGAAAAACAATTTAAAAAAGAATCTAATAAAAGAAAGAAAAAGTTAAAAAATTTAGAAGAAGAACAAGTTTTAGTCGACAGTGTTGAGCCTGAAATTCAACAAACTTTACCTATAGAGTTGGAAAAACAATTAAAAGATCAAGCTAAAAAAAGAAAAATAGAATCTACTATATTAGATAAAGAACAAAATATAGTAGATGAAAACTTTAACCCTTCTGCGATAGAAGAAGAAATATTAAATAAAATAGATACTATAGGGTTGGCAGAAGAAGTTAAAGACTTCAATGTTGATATTTCTGATACTATACCCGAAGACGTGCTTACTAAACTTGCAAACTATTTAGAAGAAGTAACCAGAAAAGATATTGCAAATAGGCAGAAATGGTTAACAAATATTAATAATTGTAAAAAATATTCGGGTTTTTACGGTGAAATATATAACAATGAAACTAGTAATCTAGGTAAACAAAAAAGAACTAAAACATCAGATACCACATTTGCTAGCGGAATGCTTCATTTATGGGCGACACTTAAGCCTGAAATATTACCTACCAAAGGACCTGTAGGGTTTAGAACCGATGCCAACAATAATGAAGAATATGAGTTAAAAGGTGAGATAATAAAAGATACTTTGAACGATCATTTGTTAAACAAAGATAAAGGTTTTTATCAAGATTATGAAAACTTTTTGTTTAATTTGTTATTTTGCGGTTTCCTGGTAAGAAAAGTATTTGAAGATAATAATCTTAATGCGCCTATTAGCCGATATATAAAAGCAGAAGATTTTTTGTTTGATACAAATTGTAGTTCTATAGATGATAGCACAAGGCTTACTCATATACGATATTTGAGTAAAAGAGAAGTTTTAGCAAATATCGAAAATAAAGTTTGGCGCAATGTCAGTCTTGATTATCTTAACAACCTAGACGTTAAAGTTACCGAAAATAAAAGACAAGTAGAACCTACTAAGTCTAAATATGTATTTTATGAGACTCACGAATATTTAGATTTAGAAATGTTTTTTGATGAGAATTCAAAAAAAGTTAATAAACCTTTACCTTATGTTGTTAATAGGTGTGGTTATACTAATAAAATTGTATCTATAACACCTAACTGGAATAAAGACGATGAAAAGAAAGAAAGATTAAATTGTTTTATACCTTATGTGTTGTTACCAGGTTTTGATGACGATATGGGTATGGGTATGGCACAGTTGTGCGGTGAGAATGCCAAAGCTTTAATCAAATTACAACAAATTGCCATTGAGGCTGCAATATTTCAAAATTTTCCCGGTTTTATTAAAAGCAAAGGTATTAAGTTAAAAGATAACGATATTTCTATAATGCCGGGCCAAGCTATTACTGTTGAATCGGGCAATATGCCGTTACGCGATAATATAATGAATCTACCTTATAATGGACCTTCTCCTGCTATCGGCGGTTATATTGATAGAATTAGCGGACAAATGGAAAAGGTTTTCAGTTCTTTTGAAACTGAAATGATTCAAAATAGTGCTAATATTCCGGTAGGCACTATGATTGCCGCACTAGATAGTTCTAATAAAATCAAGAATGCAATATTAGGTTCTATACAAAAATCATTTAGTAGAGAGTTGCAGCTTATTTATGAAATGTCACAATTACCTGATTATGACAGAAGAATTAAAGTTGTACCTATATTTGATGATGCTTTGGAAAGTACTACTCAAAGAATAATTAAAGCTGAAAGCTTATTGAAAATTGCTAATACAGCTCCTCAAATGCATAACATGTATGCAATATTTAAAAAGCTTTATGAGACTTTAGGTTTTATCGATGTAGATAAGTTTTTGATAAAAGAAGAACCGAAAGTAGAGCAAGAACAAGAACAAGAACCTTTGGCCCCTGAATTACAAGTTCAAATGGCAGATATTGAACAAAGACGTTTAGAGGTAGAGTCTAGAGAACGTATTGCTCAAATGAACATGGAAGCTGAAGGTTATAAAATTCAGATGAATATAGAACTTGAGAATAAGAAATTAGAACAGAATTTATTGTTGGCAAGAGAAAAAGCTAAAATAGAGGAAGAGAATAATAATTACAAGCAAGAAATGGAATTTTTAAAATTAGAACTCAAAGCTAAAGAAGATGGGGCTAATCAGATTAAATTTCAAAGAGAATTAGAAACCAATACTGAAATTGAATTGTTGAAATTAGAAATTAAGGCTAAAGAGGAGGAACTACAAAGAATAAAAGAACAATCAGAATTAAAAATTAAAGAACAAACAGATTTATTGAAATTAGAAGTTGATGCTCAAAAAGCAATTATTGAAAAGGATAATATTAATAATGGATAAAAATTTATTCTTGGAATTATTAAAAGAAAGAAGGTTGGAATTGTTAAATATTATAAAAAACCCTCAAAGTATTAAAGATTTTTCAGATTATAGATTTCAATTAGGAAAGCTTTTGGGGTTAGAAGAGTGTATAACGATTTTTCATGACGTACAAAAAATAGAGGAAAAACTTTAATGTCACAATTTACTATGGATGAAAAAGTATGGCAAGGTATTAATCTTGATACTTTTGATATACAATCAACAATTAACAAATATAAAGAAAAATTTACAGTTACAGGTACAAATGTTGTTGTATTAATTTATAAACCTGAATTGGTTGAAAAAGTGGGTAGTATTTTATTATCACCTAAAAGTGTAGAAACTGATTTAGAATACATTTCACCTATCGGTTTAGTTTTACAAGTAGGTCCAGAAGCATATAAAGGTGATCAGTTTCCTACAGGTCCATACTGCAAAGAGGGCGATTGGGTGGTTATTCCAAGAGGTTCAAGTATAACAATAAAAGACGTTGTAGAACCGATAGCTGTTGTAGACGATTATAAAGTAAAAATGGTTTTAACTTCACCGAAAGGGTTTAAAAAATGATAGATGAAGAATCAGTATTATCACAAGAACCGATTGTTCAAGAACAAACCGAAGTAAAACAAGAAGAACCGGAAATTGTTCAGGAGCAAGTACAAGATGAAAAGAAAGGTAAATACTGGGCTAGGATACGTAAAATTAATAATGAAAAACGAGAAATTGAAGCAGAATTAGAAGCTGCAAGGTTGCAGAATTTAGAATTGCAAAATTTATTAAATAAATCTTTGGATGTAGGAGCATATCATTATGAGACATCTTTATCCACAGAATTAGAAAAAGCAGAAAACAATCTTGCGGATGCTTTGGAAAGCGGTGATGCAAAGGCTGTTGCCAAGGCTACCAGAGAAATTTCTTTGATAACCTCACAAGTTGCAGATGCAAAGAAATTATCGGTTAAAGCACAAGCTCAACCAGCTGTGCAGCACATTGAACAAGATAGTGGGCATTTTGATTACGAAGAACAGAAACAAAGAGTTTTAGTTAATTGGTTGTATGACAATCCTGAATTGCTTAAAGATAGTCCTGAATATGATGAAAATTTAGTAAAAAACCTTTCACCTTTTATTAGCAAATTAGAAAATAAAATGCATTTAAGTGGTAAAGCAGATCTTATTGGCACACCTGTATACTTTGAAATGATAGAAGAATATATGGATAATATTCGGAATAAACCTATTACCAAACAACCAAATAAACATTTCGGTTCTGTGAACATGCAACGAGGTAGTGAAGATATTACACCTACTAAAATAACTTTATCACCTTCACAGAAAGCTGCTGCTGCTGCTTTCGGTATGACTGAAGAAAAATATATTGAATATTTAAATAAATATGGAAAGAAATAATGGCTACAAAATTTAAAGATGAAAAAAAAGTAGAATTTAAAAGTGTAGATAGAGATATTAGGTATCATGAGTGGGAGGATGCGAACTTTGATATACAGTTTAACGATACAACTTGTCCTTTTACAGAAGTATTAGATCAAATCAAAGAACCAGGTTATGATTATGCCGCTGCGTATTGTTCTGATGAAAATATAGCAAAATATGCACGTAAAGGTTGGTTTGTTGTTGACCCAGCTCTTTGTACAAATAAGAAACTTATTGCTGTAAAAGATATTGGTAGAAGTAATTTGGAATGTATAAGTGTCGGTGATACTATTATAATGGCAAGAAGATCTGAAATAGGCAGAAAAGAAGAAGTTTACAAAAGAGACAAATATAGAAATGAAATGTTGGCAACAATAAAACAGTTAGGTCCTGAAAGTAGTACTATCAACCCTAATAACCCTTTCATGTATTTTCATGTTGAGGATAGTTTTGATGCAGAGTCAAAAGAACATTTTGATGATGATATTCGTTTTAGTTAACAAAAGGTAATATAAATGACTTATAGTCTAATTATAGCAAACGAAAACATAGTTCTTTCTTGGAGCTATCCTTTTACAGGAGGTATTATCGTTAGTGATATTAACGATATAGAATCAACTAAGGATACTATAACAATAACATTGCCAAATGCTACACAAGTTGTTACCGGGACAACAATATTATTTAACAACACAGGTTCTTATGATTTCACAGTGTTGGCCAATGATGGTATAATACCTTTGTTTAATATTGTTAGACCAGGCGAAGTTAATCTGTTATATCTAATTAACAATAATACTGCAAACGGTGAATGGAGAGTTATACCTTTCGGGGGCGGAGTTAGTGCTATAAGTTCATTATCTTTTAAAACAGAAAATGATTCTTTAAAAATAGATAATGCAACAGTAACCCCACCTAAAGGTAATGTGGTTTTTACTGTTGCAGATTCTTTAAACAATATTAACGCTTTAACTGACCAGGTTCAACCAGGAACGCTTAGAATATTAGAAAATACTCCAAGTTTAACTTTTGAAACATACAATCTCACTAGTGATAATAACATAAAAATAGAAGATGATGTAGTTAAACTTGAAAACGATATCGGTATTTCCAGCTTAACTACAGGCAATACTGTTTATTCTAATGGTTCGATTTTAGTAAAAGGACAGAATAACAATTTAACTTTTAAAACGGATATAACAAGCAATGTTAATTTGAATGGGTTAACTATAGATGGTAATGGCAATTTAAGTTCTCCAAGCGGAGTAAGAAGCTTTGGATTCTTTTATGACAACAATTTGACTACAAATAACATTGTTATAGAAACAAAATTTAATTTGTTATCAGTATTGGGTGCTAATGGCTCATATGTTGTTAATTTTGATACCCCGATGCCTGATAGTAATTATTTAGTACAACTTACTTTGCAGAAAAGTACTGAATCAATAACACCTTTTGCTGCGTTTTTTAGATCAAGAAGTACAACAGGGTTTATTTTATATGCTGTAGATACGTTGGGTAATTTATTACCTGTATTAGATGGTGTAGGGTTTTCAGTTTTTTACGGCTAATCACTAAAAACACTAGGTTTTGTTAGCAAATGGTGTAAAGCTAGTCTGAATTTAGCTTTTTGGACTAGTTGATTATAAAAAATTTATATCCTTCTTTATTTTTTATAATTTAATATATTCTCAAACTAAAAACAAATTAAAATTTTAATTAATAATTTAATTGACACATTATAAATTATTAATTAATATAACATTAACATATATAAATCCAGTCATAACGAGACATTAAAAGGTTTCAGTCATAACAAGACTTCAAAGGTTCTAGCTCTTTTCAAAGTAACAATAATAAAATCAATTTTAATAAAAATTTAAAGGTAAAAATTTATGGCTTTTGGCTCAAATTCACCTTTTGGGTTACGCATTAATGAAAGCGTTTCAGGCGGTGGATTAACAGATAAAATGACACCTTATAAGGTGTATACGACTGCGGCAGGTGTTGGTCCAACATTAGCGGGTAGTGTTGGTTACTTATTTAAAGGTGATCCTGTAGTTTTTGATTCAGCGGGTGTTGCAGGTGCAGGTGTTACAAGTGTAGCAGCAGGTACTGTCGAACCTATGTTTACAATTTTGAATGCAGGAGCAGCAGCAACAGCTGTGGCACAGAACGTGTTTGTCGGTATATTTATGGGTTGTGAATATACGGATGCTATTACAGGTATTACTAAATATGATACGTTCATTCCCAACGCATTACAAGTTAAATCTGGTACAAGTATAACAGCTTTTGTTAATGATGATCCTAATGTTTTATTTGAAGTGCAATATTCTACTTCAACAAACAATGCAGAAGCAAGCCCACGTTCAATATTTTTAAATGGGTTTATAGGGCAAAATGCAAAATTACAGTTAGGCGGTGTAGCTTTCACAGCTCCTGTGGGTGCTATCCCTACACAAAACCCAGCATCAGGAAATATCAGTACAAAAACATCAGGTGTTTATGTTGATGGTTCTTCAATAACATTAGTTAATGCCGGTGCTGGGAATGCTTTGTTTGATATAAAAGTGGTAGGTATTGCTTATAATTCAGAACCTATAACAGCAGGTACAACTATTGGTGTAGATGTACCTTTTATAACACTTCTATGTAAATTTAATAGACATGTTTATGGTTCTAATGGAACACCTGCACCTTTTAATGCTGCTTAATGATAAAAACAAGGTAAATAAAAATGACAATTACTACAAGGGGTGATATCCCTGAACTATTATGGCCTGGAGTAGACGAAGTTTTACTTACGCATAATGAAAGATATAAAAATGAATATCTGATGATTTACGGAAAAGGACGACCATCCGTTAAAGCAGAGGAAAAATGTGTTGAAATGAGAGGTTTAGGACCTGCTAAACGTAAAATTGAGGGTCGTCAATCTTCTGAAGATAGTATCCGTCAAAGATATGTTTATGTTTTCAACAACAAAACATTTAGCTTGCGTTTTCCTATTACTTATGAGGCTAGAAGTGACGATTTATATTTGTCTCAATTTGCTCAAGGGACCGAATCTTTGCTTACTTCTTATGAGCAAAATATGGAACAAATGGCAATGGTACCATTCAATAACGGGTTTACTACAAATCTTGCGGACGGAGTACCTTTGTGTGATGCTAACCATCCTTATGACGGTGGTGTGTTTAGCAATCGTGTAGGGGGCAATATTGCTGTTGATTTGAGTGAAACAGCTATTGAGCAAGCTATTATTTTAGCTTCTCGTTTGGTTGATCAAGCCGGTTTAAAAATTAAAGGTACTATTGATAAAATTATACTTTCTCCAGAAAAGTTTTTTTCAGGTTATCGGATTACTAAAAGTGAACATCGCAGCGGTACAGCAAATAACGATATTAACGTTTTAGATCGTTTAAGCAATACTTTGTTACCCGGTGGTATAATTCAAAATCATTTTTTGAGTAATACTTCCGATGTTTTCTTTTTAACTAACTTTGAACGCGGAAGACGTTTCTATGAGCGTGAAAAGCCAAGAATTTCTAGTTGGACGGACGATAATACTAAAACTTTGTATACCGACATTATGGGTAGATATTCTTTTGGAACATTTACGCCATTAGGTGTAATAGGCATGAAAGGTTTATAACTAACTTTGTTACTAACCATACGTTATTAAAGTATGGTTAGTAACATATAATTTTCATATTAATTTAGCAAATAACATGAATGAATTTAATTGTGAAAACAAATTACAAGAAGTAAACAATCAACAGAAACAATTGGTTGCTAGATTAAAAGATATTTTATATATTGTCGAATCTTTGAACAAAGAACAAAAAAGAATAGAAGAAACACTTTTAGTTTTAGAAGGTAACAAGCAAATATTAGAAGAAATTTGTGAAAAAGTTGCAAAGGATAAATAAATGTCACAATTTTACGAATATAATTGGTCTAGCATTGGACTTTTAACAGAGTTGGCAACAGCACAAAATGTTGTTTTAAACCAAGCTTTAGATTTAACCGGTACAAAATATTGGGAAATTTCTCGAGCAAATATTATTAAATATGGTTCTGTTCGTAAGATAACTTTAAGTTCAACAGCTATTCTTAATGTGGTTAATTTTCAGATTATAGGCACACAAAACGGAATATTGTTAAATGAAATTCTTAGCGGCCCAAATAATAATACAGTGAGTTCTGTTAATTATTATGATACGATAATAAGCATCACACCTGTTACAGGTGTTGTACCTGTTGGAGCTAGAATAAGTGTTTCTATGAGTGTTACCGGTTATATGCCAGTAATTATACTTAATAGTTCAAGAAATACAGGTTTAACACCTTTTGTAATCAGTTTTGTTGTTGCTGCGGCAAACCCTGTTACATATACAACATATTTATCTTTAAAAGATTGTGTTAATACAGACACATATGCAAACCATATAGCTAATAAAAATTTTATTGAAAAAGTTCCTGCAAACCCAACAACATCACAGTTGATACAATCCCAAGATTGTGTAAGAAATTTACTTATTGGTATAACAGCAAATGCAAATAACACAACGTTAAAGTTCCAATTCTTTCAACCTTCTATTTAAAGGTTGTTTATGGTTAAAAGCTATAGTTTTCAAAATTTAAAAGCTGAAATAATAATAAAGAAAGCTTTTCAATTAGTGGGTCAAGCTTTACCTACATTAACAGTAGAACAATACGAGTCTGCTAGAGACGGTATTAACTTTATATTACAATCTTGGTTTAATGAAAATGTTAATCTTTGGAAATTAGAGACTGATTTTATAGAACTAACAGAAGGGCAAGATGTATACGTTTTACCTCAAAATATTCAGAAAATAGACCAAGTATTTCTAAGAACAACAACTAGACAAAATAATAACGGTACTGCTTTTGGTACAATATATGATCCTGCTATAGATTATAGTTTATGTTTTGATGGCAACCTTAATACGTTTGTTACACAAACAGATACAGATGGCACTATAGGTTATACGTATGATAATCCTACAAATATAAAATATTTAGGTATAAATAGTTATTCTACTGAAAATTATACTTTGCTTGTTGAAGGTATAATACCCGGCAAACTCAATCAACAAATATTATCTATACCTGTTCAACAATATATAGCAGATCAGATATATTGGTTTGATTTAAAAAATGCTAAAAATTTTAATAGTTATAGTATTAGTGAAATAGGCGGTAATGTTTTATCTATAAATGAAATTTACTTTAACAATGATGTTAAAGATTTTTCATTAGGTAACGGGTTATCAAGAGAACAATATAATAATATTCCTAATAAATTTTTAAAAGGTAGACCTTCTACTTTTTATTTTGACAATCAAATAATACCTACTTTAACAATATGGCCAACAGCATCAAGCGAATATAATTTGTTGTATTATTCTGGTCAAAGTGTAATAGCCAGCTTAGAAGATTATAGCGATAATTTTGATATACCTAGTACTTTTTATACAGCTTTGGTTTATGGTTTAGCTGCACAATTAGCTGAACAACATGCTCCTGATAGATTTGATCGTCTAGAAAACCAATATAGAATGTTATTGGATAGAGCAATTATTAACAACAATCTAGAGTTGGATTTAAATATTGGTATTTATGGTTGATGTAGACAAAGAGTTTGTAAACTTAAATATTAAAATGGGTAAATATGTTGAAGAAAACATATGTGAACCTATTGTTGTTTGTGATAGAAGTGGGTTTAATTTCTTAGCTTCAGACGTAGAAGAACAAATGGTGATTGCCGGCAACAGTGTTGTAGGTACAGGTTTGTTTGTAGGAAAACCTTTTTTAGACGAACTTAATGAAACTGATAGACCTTTTAAGGTTAACCCTAATGAGTTTAAACCTATAAATCACCCAAGACCTATACAATATACAACAGAACCTAATGTTGTAGATGACCCAGATTTTCAGGTACCTTTAGATTTGTATGCAAATAAACGATAAAAATGCTTTTAATCCCGGGTTTAACAGAACAAAATCAGATCTGATAAATTTAGCTAATAACGAAAAAGGTTTAACACCTTTAGAATATATTTATTCTAAAAACATTAGTACATCAAATTTATTAGCTTCAACAATAAATTGTGGTTTAGTACAATCTCATATGATCTATACGATAGGTATAGATGCAGATATTATTACAGCAAGATATGCTTACATAATAACGGAAGATGCGATTACAATTAATGTTGAAACTATTAATTCCGACCATATTCATAATAAGTATGAGATTGATACTCACGATTTATATGTTTATGATAGAATATATTTCGGCACCAACTCAAAAGATAGTGAAACTTTAATTTATGGTTCTTTTCAGTTATATGGTGGAGGTTTTGATATAGGTAGTGCTTCAAGCCCTGTGTCAAGTGTTTTAATAGATACTGTTGTAGCAGAAATAGCTGTAGCTACATTGTTATCTATAGATGCTACAACCTTTAACAGTATTGTTGGAACATATTATAGTGTTACTTCTCCTGTTGTTAGTTTTAATAGTCCTGCTTTTGGGGTAAATTTTGTTGAAAGTTTTTTACCTGTAGGGAAAGTAGCTATTTATAGTGGGGGTAGCATTTATTTGTGTGCACCTTTAGTACAGATAGGGCCTGAAACACCTGCGACAATAACAAGAACATTAAATGTTAAAGTTAATGCTGATTTGGGTATAGATTTAAACGGGGCAGATTATATAAACCTTCGTTCAGGAATAGAGGGTACAACATTAAGAACGCAAGGAGATACACAAATATTAAGTGATGTTAGTTGTTCAATTGGTGCTAATAACCAAATAAATATTAATATCAAAAATATTGAACCTTTAGGTGATGAGTCGATAAATATTGCAGGTCCAAATATAAATATTCAAGGAGATAATTCTATTGAAATATTTAGCGATAAAAAAATAGAAATGTATTTACCAAATGTATCACCTAACGGCAAAATGGGCTTAGGTATATATTACGACCCTATAAATTTTCCTATTGCTAAAGTTCAGATAGACGGCAATTTTATCGAATTGGGTAGACGAGGTAGTCAAGGATACGTGGCAACGGATTATGTGACGATAGACGCAGATGTACAATCTACTTTAGCATCTGGACCAAGAGGGCAAAGAGCTTCTTGTGTTACTCAACCGGGGAAATCTTTGTTAACAGGCTTAGAAACAAATATTGGTTATTTAGTGCCTGACAGCGATCTTGGAGAATGTCAAAATATTAAGATGCAATCTTCTGTAAATATAAATTTAAGTTCTAAACTTATAAAAATTCAAAATACAGACCCTATATTTGGTATTTTACAACCAGAAGTACAATATTACACAAATATATTTAATGTTAATGCTGTAGGTTCAGGCATTGTTGATAGGGCTATTTCTAGTATAAATTTAACATCTGATCATGGGATAAGTTTACAAAACAACGCACCATTAACCAGTTTAAATATTAAAAGTAGTGTACAAGATATTAACATAATTACTGGATCTGTTGCAAATATTAATGTTAGTAGTAATAATAATACCAACATAACAGGAACCAGACTAGTAGAATTAAAATCTAAAACAATAGGTTTAAATTCTGATGAAATAACTACTACAAGTTTAATGTTTCCAACACCTAGAATAGGTGCGGGTTCTGCAACTTTGGTGTCTCTACCTACAGGCGGTCCTGTAACAGGAACTATTAATTTTACCCTATATGATGTTGTGGTAGCGCAAGCTGGTGTTTTAAAGTTAGTTGATTATAGTTTTGAGATAATATCAGTATGAAAATAATACCTTGTTTAAGTTTAGACGGCGGAGGAATGAAAGGTCTTTTTACAGCCTATTTCATGAAATACTTTTGCCAAGATGCTGGTATTCCCGGTAACAAACTATACCAATATTTTCCAATGATAGGGGGTACGTCGATTGGTGCTATTTCTGCTTGCGGTTATGCTAGCGGTTTATCGCC